>Ga0255336_101833_pt1 | contig 12984 bp, 10 predicted proteins | sample MeOH1_35cm_T3_17_FD_189102 | JGI IMG/M metagenome (GOLD analysis project Ga0255336, IMG submission 189102) | Sandy soil microbial communities from University of British Columbia, Vancouver, Canada - MeOH1_35cm_T3_179 | ecosystem: Engineered > Artificial ecosystem > Sand microcosm > Unclassified ...
ACGAGCGCGACGCGGGCGTGCCGGCCGAGCCGCGCGGCATGATGTCGACGCCGCTCGATGCCAAGCTGAGCGCCACGGTGCTGCGCTTTCTGGAAGCGATGAGCGTGCCGCTGGAGGCGGAGTTGCTCGGACCGGCGCTGGTACGCGAAATCTACTTCCACGTGCTGACCGGCGAGCAGGGCGGATCGATGCGCGCCGCGCTAACCGCACAAGGCCAGTTCGCCAGGATCGCCAGGGTGATCCGCAAGATTCACGCGTGCTATCGCGAACCGCTCGACGTCGGCCAACTCGCGCTCGAAGCGAACATGAGCGTGCCCACTTTGCACTCGCACTTCAAGGCGGTGACGCGCACCTCGCCCATGCAATATCTGAAGTCGACGCGGCTTCATCAGGCGCGCCTTCTGATGGTGAGAAACGAGGTGACGGCGGCGTTGGCGTCCGTGCAGGTCGGCTATGAGAGCGCTTCGCAGTTCAGCCGCGAGTTCAAGCGCCTGTTCGGCCGCAGTCCGGTGGAGGAGGCCGAGCGGATGCGCAGAACCTTCGCCATTCCGCCGCCCGCGCCGGGCTCGATCTTCGTCGCGTCGCACTGAACGTTCTAATGGGCTAATGGGCTGGCCCGGTGCTCACGACGCGAACCGTGCCTGTCCGCTCCAGCGCGCCGTCGATACACTTTGAACCCATGCTGCAGATTCTCGGCAAGACCTCGTCCATCAACGTCCGCAAAGTCCTGTGGACGTGTGCGGAGCTCGCGCTTCCATTCGAACAGGAAGATTGGGGCTCCGGATTTCGCGCGACCAGCGTGCCCGAATTTCTCGCGCTGAATCCCAACGCGATGGTTCCCGTCATCAGGGACGGCGATTTCGTGCTGTGGGAGTCGAACTCGATCATTCGCTATCTGGCCGGCCGCTATCACGGCGAGTCGTTATATCCCGCCGATCCGTGCGAGCGCGCCCGCTGCGATCAGTGGATCGACTGGCAGGCGAGCGAATTGAACCGCGCCTGGAGCTATGCCTTTCTGGCGCTGGTCCGGCGTTCTCCGGCACACCAGGACCGAAGCCAGATCGATCTGTCGTGCGCGAATTGGGCGAGGCATATGGCCATGATCGAAGGGCAACTGGCAAAAACCGGCGCGTTCATCGCGGGAAGCGCGTTTTCGCTCGCCGATATTCCGATCGCGCTGTCAATCAACCGCTGGTTGGAAACGCCGTTGCAGCACGGCGATTTGCTCGCCGTCGAGGCATATATGGCACGTCTCGCCACGCGCGAAGCTTACTGGGCGTACTGCCGCAACGGCACACCATAACGCCTGCCAGCGAACGCAGTCCGTCTTGCGCAGACGCTTGCGGACATCTGCTCCGTTTACAAAATACGTATGCGACGCTTACGAATTGCTGGCGGCGCAAGCGCTTCTGCGCACCGTGCTCCGAGTCGCCTACAATGGCCGCTTTTGCGACACCGATTGAAGGTTCCACGATGCGGGTATCGAAAATTGCGCTGGCGTTACTGACAGCGTGCTTCACTCTGAATGCGAGTGCCGAGATGACGGCCGCGCAGTACAAAAAATGGGCGCACGCCGATAACAACTCGATCTACGCGGCGTACATTACCGGCACGATCAACGCGTTCGGCTGGGCGAACGGCGACTTGGTATCGAAGAAGCGTCCGCCGCTTTTCTGCCCGCCGCAAAATCTCGCCATTGGCAACCAGAACGTCTACCCGTTGCTCGACGAGTTTTTCAACAATCACCCGAGCATTTCGGACGACTTTCCGATCGGCCTCGCGATTCTTCGTTCGCTTCAGGCCGCGTTTCCTTGCTGAGATAGATCGGGGCAACGTGACCGGCGGTGCTGTATAGCGAACGAGGCCGCCGCAAGCCCTGCATTCATCAAACCTGAACGAGCTTCGGAATCTGCACGTCCGGATTGACGTCCGCTTCGTAGTCCACGCCCGCGATCTCGAAGCCGAACAGACGCAGGAAATCCGTCTTGTAGCCGCTGAAATCGGTGAGTTCGTAGATATTGTCGTTGGTCACCTGACTCCAGAGTGCCTGCACGCGGTTCTGCACCTCAGGGTCGAGCTCCTTGTAGTCCGCGCGCAAACGCCCTTCGTCGTCGAGATGCGGAGCCGCGCCGTACAGGCTGTCCTTGTACAGGCCATAGACCTGCTCGATGCAGCCCTCATGCGTGCCTTTTTCCTTCATGACCTTGAAGAGCAGCGACAGATACAACGGCATCATCGGGATCGCGGAGCTGGCCTGCGTGACGACCGCCTTGAGCACGGAGACGCGCGCATCGCCGCCTTTGGCCGCCAGCTTCTCGCGAATGCCGAGCACCTTCTGGTCGAGGTCTTTCTTGGCGGCGCCGATCGAACCGTTCCAGTAAATGTCGTGCGTGATTTTTTCGCCGAGATAGGTGAACGCGGTGGTCTTCGCGCCGTCCGCGAGCACACCGGCTTCGAGCAGGGCGTCGATCCACATCTGCCAGTCTTCGCCGCCCATCACCGCGACGGTGTGGTCGATTTCGTCCTGGGTGGCGGGTTCGAGCACGGTTTCCTTGATGACTTCCTTGTCCGTGTCGATACCGCGCAGATTCACGGCCTTACCGACCGGCTTCAGGGTCGAGCTGAACACTTCGCCGCTTTTCGGATGCGTGCGCTTGGGCGCGGCGAGGCTGTAGACGACCAGATCGACCTGACCGAGATCGCGCTTGATGACCTCGATGGTGCGCTGCTTGACTGCGTCGGAGAAGGCGTCGCCGTTGACGCTCGTTGCGTACAGGCCTTGTTCCGTGGCGAATTTCTCGAAGGCGGCGGTGTTGTACCAGCCGGCGGTGCCCGCCTTGGTTTCGCTGCCGGCGCGCTCGAAGAACACGCCGAGCGTGGCGGCGTCGGAGCCGAATGCCGCGCTGATGCGGGCGGCTAGGCCATAACCCGTGGATGCGCCGATCACGAGCACCTTCTTCGGGCCATTGGCGATGGGGCCGCGTGCCTTGACGTACTCGATCTGTTCCCGGACGTTGGCCTCGCAGCCGGTCGGGTGAGTAGAAACGCAGATGAAGCCACGCACGCGCGGTTTGATGATCATGAAGCACCTCTTGTCGGAATTGGCGACATTATAGTGGGCCTCGATTGTTGCGGGCGTGGCGGGCGCGCCGCGCCGGTTTGGCGGCTTGCGGCGCTCCCGCCACGCGCTGGGACCACAAAAATCGGCTGCCGCCGCGCATCTTGGTAGGATTGCGCCTTTCCAAGCCGACTACGAGCTAGTGTGAAGCGCCTGATCCCCTCATTGCTGGAGACCCTTGAAAAAGGGCTGACCCTGGCGAACCCGCTGATCGCCCAAGCCCTGTGGCACTTGCGCCATCCGACCCGGCGCGGCGTGCTGAAGGCTTGTGCCGCGATTCCGCTGCTGTTCGTCCTGTACGTGCTGATCCTGATTCCGTTCACGCCGGGCATCGGCGACATCCGCAAGGCGAAGGTCGAGCAGCCGGCGCAGATTCTGTCGGCGGACGGCAAGCTGCTGGCGGAATTCAAGCCCTCCAACCGCGAATGGGTCAAGCTCAAGGACATCTCGCCGAACGTGGTGAACGCGCTGATTGCCACCGAAGATCACCGTTTCTACCAGCATTGGGGTCTCGACTGGCGGCGCACGGCCTCGGCCGCGCTGCATACGTTTTCCGGCGACCGGCAGGGCGGCTCGACCATCACCCAGCAGCTCGCCCGCAATCTCTACCCCGACGAGATCGGCCGCGCGCCGACGCTCACGCGCAAGCTCAAGGAAGCGATCACGGCTTTCAAGATCGAGGCGCTCTACACCAAGGACGAGATTCTCGAGACCTACCTGAACACGGTGCCGTTCCTCTATAACGCGTACGGCATCGAGATGGCGGCCCGCACCTATTTCGACAAATCGGCCTCCGATCTGACCGTGCTGGAAAGCGCGACGCTCACCGGCATGCTGAAGGGCAATAGCTACTACAACCCGGTGATCAACCCCGAACGTGCGTTGCAGCGGCGCAATACGGTGCTCGGGCAGATGGTCAAGTACGGCAAGCTGACGCCAGCGGCCTACGCCACGCTCAGCCGCAAACCGTTGCGCATCGATTTCGAGCGCCAGACCGAACCGCCCGGACCGGCGCCGCACTTTGCGCAGCAATTGCGCAAGTGGCTGGCGTCATGGGCGGATCGCAACGACTACAACATGTACGCCGACGGGTTGGTGGTGCGCACCACCATCGACTCGCGTCTGCAGACTATGGCCACCCAGGCGGTCACCTTGCAGGGCAACCAGTTGCAGGGCATCGCCAATTCGGCGTGGGGCACTCGCGCGGGCTGCTCTAACGGGCGCGACCTGCTGCAAACCTTTCTGCGCGAAACACCGGACTATCGCGCCGCCAAAGACGCGGGCCTGAGCGACGACGACGCGCTCAAGCGCGTCTCGTCCGATCGCGACCTCGTGAAGTCGCTGTGCGAGTCCAAGACGCGCGTACAGGCGGACTTTCTGGCGATGGACCCGCGCAACGGCCAGATCCGGGCATGGGTGGGCAGCCGCGACTTCAGCCAGGATCCGTTCGACCACGTCCAGCAGGCGCGGCGCCAGCCGGGTTCGACCTTCAAGCCGTTCGTCTACGCGGCGGCCTTCGAGGCAGGCGCCAAGCCCACCGATACCTTCGTGGACAAGCCGGTGGAAATTCCGCTGGCAGGCGGCGAAGTCTGGCGTCCGAGCGACGAGGACGAGCCGAGCGAACGCAACATCAGCCTGCGCGACGGCCTCGCGTATTCGCGCAACCGGATCACCGCGCAGTTGATGGAAACGGTGGGGCCGAACAAGGTCGCGCGCCTTGCCCGCGCGATGGGCGTGCGCGACAGCGAGCTGGACCCGGTGCCGTCGCTCGCGCTGGGCACGAGCCCCGTCACGCTGAAGGAGATGGTCTCGGCCTACAGCACAATCGCCAATCTGGGCGGCTACGTGGAGCCGGTGATGGTCACGCGTATCGAGGACCGCAAGGGCGACGTGCTGGCCGAGTTCGCGCCGGTGCCGCCCAAACAGGAACTCTCCGCCGATGCCGACCGGATGCTCATCGACGTCATGCGCGACGTGGTGAACCGCGGCACGGGGTCGAGCATTCGCAGCCGCTTCGGCGTGCGTGGCGATGTCGCTGGCAAGACGGGGACGACACAGGGGAATGCGGACGGCTGGTTCATCCTGATCCATCCGCAGCTCGTGGCGGGCGCGTGGGTCGGCTTCAACGACAGCCGCGTGACCTTGCGCAGCGACTATTGGGGGCAGGGGGCGCACAGCGCGCTGCCGATCGTCGGCGATTTCTTCCAGCGCGCGCAGCGCTCAAGGCTGATCGATACCCGCGTCAAATTCGCGACCGACCAGGAGCCGGGCTGGTTCGCCGAGCGCTCGGCCAGGTTGCGCGAGTGGTTCGGGAATCTGTTCGCATCGTCGTCGCCGGCCGGGCCGGAGGCGACGGTTGCGCCGCGCGGTACGACGCGGCGCGCGCCGGCTGCTGCTGTGCCTGCGGTGCCTGCCGTACCCACGGAGCCGTCGGCGTCCGTTACGGTGGCGGAGCCGCGTGACATACCGCAACCGCCGTTGCTTCAGGCGCCCGGGTCCGCGCCGGGTTCAGCGCCGACAGCAGCGAGCGGGGCGGTCGACGGTGAAGCGCGCGGCGGTGGCGAGCCGGCGTTGGCGCCGACGCCCACGCCCGACGATGTGGTGCCGCCGGACGCCGGCAGCCCGGCCAACGCGTTGCCGGAAACGTCGACGAACGGCGGCAGCTCGCCTTGAGGTGCGAAGCTGGCACGATGTCGACGCAGAGCCGGCGCCGAGGTCCGATTGCGGACGTTTTTGCGCCGCACGCCGTACTCGTCACGTCCACGGAATGTGCACCTTGTCGAGATTGCGATCGAGCTGATACGCGGCGCTGATCAGCGCCAGATGCGTCAAAGCCTGCGGAAAATTGCCGAGCGCTTCGCCGCTGGTTGCCACCTCCTCGGAGAACAGGCCGACGTGATTGGCGTACGCGAGCATCTTCTCGAACACGAGCCGGCCTTCGTCCACGCGCCCGGCCCGCGCCAGCGCTTCCGCGTACCAGAACGAACAGGCGCTGAAACCGCCTTCTATGCCGGGCAGGCCGTCGAGAGTCGAGCCTCGCGTGTAGCGGAAGATCAGCGGGTCCACCTTGAGTTCGCTGCCGATTGCGTCGAGCGTGCCGAGCCAGCGCGGATCGGTCGGACCGATAAAGCGCACGAGCGGCATCATCAGCGCGGATGCATCGAGCCGTTTCGAATCCGGCGTCTGCACGAACGCGCCCAGTTCGTCGTTCCAGAAGTTCTCGTGGATGTCGGCGCGGATTGCGTCGCGTGTATCGAACCAGCGCTTGAGCGGCGCGGGCAGCGAACGCTTTTCCGCCAGACGCAGCGCACGGTCCAGCGTGACCCAGCACATGAGCCGGGAATGGAGCAGGGGCCGCAGGCCGTTGCGAAACTCCCAGATGCCGTGGTCCGGCTCGCGCCAGTGTTCGACCACGTAATCGACGGTGCGCGTGACGTCGCGCCAGCCTGCGTGAGAGATCGCGGCGCCGTACTTGTTGTACAGATAGATCGCATCCAGCAGTGCGCCGTACACGTCGAGCTGGATCTGCTCACGCGCGGCGTTGCCGACGAGCGGCGCGCCCGTGGCGCTGTCGCCGTTCGATAGCGACGCGACTTCGGTCTCCGCGGGCGGCTTCCTGCCGTCGACGGTGTACATGACGTTCAGCGAGCCGTCCGAGTCGCAATGACGGCTGCGCTCGGCGATCCACTTCATGAAATGCCGCGCTTCGCCGGTATAGCCGAGGCGCAACAGCGCGTACACGGAGAAAGCGGCGTCGCGAATCCAGGTGAAGCGATAGTCCCAGCGACGCGAACCGTCGAGCGCTTCGGGCAGGCCGAAGGTCGGCGCCGCCACGATCGCGCCGTGCTCGCTGGAACTGAGCAGCTTCAAGGTCAGCGCCGAGCGCATCACGACTTCGCGGTAGCGGCCGCGATAGGTCGATTGCGCCGACCAGCTTCGCCAGTACTGCATCGTATCGGCGAGCGCCGATTCGCAGTCGAATGACTTTTCGCGCAAGCCGGCGGCGTCGCCGAAAGCGAAGCCGGCCGACTCGCCATGCTGGAGTTCGAATTCGGCATGCGCGGCGCGGCCGTCGAGTGCGAGGGGCAGGGTGCTGTTCAGGCGCAGTTGCATTTCGCTGCCGCCTTCAATGCCAGTCTGCGCGGCGCGAAATTCCACCGCTCCGTCTTCGACGATATGCGCCGTGTGCGTGCCGTCCGCGTAGTCGAAGCGCGGTTCGCAACGCATCGTGAACGCCATGCGCCCATGCACCATCCGTACGACGCGGATGACGCAGTTCGGCAACGGCGTATCGGCGCTGAGCTCGCCGCCGTCCCTGGGCACCGGCATGAAGTCCATCAGTTCGCACACGCCTTCGGGCGTCATGAAACGCGTCAACAGAACATTGGTGTCCGGAAGATACATCTGCTTGACGTTGGCGGTTTCGCACCTGGGGGCGATCGAAAAGGCACCGCCACGCGAAGGTTCGAGCAGGCTGGCGAAAATGGCCGGAGAGTCGATGCGCGGAAAACACATGAAGTCGATCGAGCCGCGCAGCGAAACCAGCGCTGTCGTTTTCATATTGCCGATCACGCCGCGCGCGTCGGTCGCGAGGGCGGGTCTCGGCAGGAAAGGTCGATGATCGGGCATGCCTGCACACTCCGTGAAACGAGCCACGATGCGCTCACATGAACGACCGTCAGCAACGACCGTGCCGGGCCGGATTGTTCAGGCTCAAGCAACAGTGTTTTCAGATGGCGAGGCTGATCTCTGGCGCGCGATTGCGGATAATTCATGACTGGTTAATCCGCAATGATGTGCAGGTGATACATGTTCAACACGGTTTCAGGCCGCATACGCGAAGACGCGGCGACATCCGGCGTGCTCAGCGGGCGAATCCCGTTGTCGCGGCACGCGCGCGCGGTCGTCGCGGCCATTGCCGCGTGCGCGAGTCTGATGGGATGCGCGTCATCCAGCGACGTGGTGGCCACCGGCAAGCCCAACACCTACGCGGTCGCGGCAAGCGCGACAGGCGGCCGGATGGCATGGGCTCGCGCGCATGAACAGGCCATGAATCAGGCGCGCGACTATTGCGAGCGCCGCGGCATGCAGACCAGCGTGACGATGGAAACCGTCAGCGGCGTGCAAGTGCTGACGGAGCATGGGTCATCCATGAACTTCGAATGTCATCCGAAATTCTAGGCGTGAAATCGGCGTTGCATCTTGTCATGAATCGATTGGTCGTCGCCTTGCCGGTCGATCGTCAGCATCCCTGAGTACACCCTCGATCCTGAGAAAATCCGCGTTGCGCGATGGCGCTTGCCGTGGATATTCGCGGCAGCGCAGGTGGCGAGCGGGCCTGGTTATCCGTATTTACTATTGGCCGAGAGCCGCCTACGATAGATTGAGGTTCCCGCCTCACGACCCATGCGATCGTGGTAGCGGAGATTCGGTAGCCCGCCGACCGGCCGGCTTACAAACAGGCCTGAAAATGGGCTTAAAACAGGCTTGGCAACGGTTCGCAGCGAACCTGTTGCAAGCTTTCCGACAGGCACCGTCGATACGCGAGCTAACCGGCTCTTCACGGTAACCCGGGCGGATGACTCGACTCCAGCGCGCAACCAGCATTGCCAGAAAGAGAATACTGCGCGGGTCGAAGCTCTCCGTTGTCCCAGTGCGTCTTACGGCACTAACCATCTCGCGGGAGAGCGCCATGATTCGCGCCGAACGTCGGATCGTGTTCGCGGCCATCGCGGTATTCGTCGCGCTGGCCGGCATGGCAATGGTCATTCACGGTGTGCTGTTCGACACTCGCAACGCGACGTTATACGGCGGCGTGCTGCTGGTGGTCGGCGTCGCGGTGCTCGCGCTGATGCTGACTCCGCGGCCGACGGACAAGTTGTGAGGTTTCGCGATGCTTGAGGAAGTGTTCCGGTCTTCCGTTCCGGCAAGGCCACGTCTTGCCCGGACAGTAAGACAATAAGCGAGACGTCCCGCGCAGGGGCGCTCAGGCCGGCCGCTACGAGGCGCTCGCCTCGCCGTTTTTTTCGCCTGACGATTTTCGCTTTCTTTGAAGGGAAGGCGACCGCTCGGTCAAGCGCGCCTCCGCGTCCTGATCTGCCGAACCCGCAGTCGCGAACTGCCGGCGGAATTCAGCCGGCGTCGTCTGCTTCGCGGCCTTGAACTGTCGATTGAAATTGGCAACGTTCGCGAAGCCGGACCGCGCGGCGATCACGGCGACAGGCAGAGAGGTATCGGCCAGCATCCGGCACGCGTGTCCAATGCGAACCCGGGCGATATACCGGCCCACGCTCTCACCGATATGTTGAACGAAGTAACGCGTGAGCGTGCGTTCCGACAGGCTGGCCGCCGCGCAGAGTTCCGGCAGCCGCAGCGGTTCGGCAAAGCGCGCGTCGATCATCGAAAGCACGCGGTTGATCTGTTCGGGCTCGTGGCCGGATGGACCCATGCTCGCCTGATTGAACGCGCTCGGCGAAGCGAGCGGTTGACCCGGCGCGTCAGCGAGCATGCACAGAATATCGAGCGCGGCGCTCAGGCGCTCGCGCGCCACGTTCGATAGCAATTGCTCCAGCCGCCCACGCATCCATTCACCCGCAGGCGGTTCGAACGCCAGCCCACATGCGGCCCTGCGCAACAGCTTGCGCAACGGTTCATATTCGCGGCAACAGTCAGCCATGCGCCGCGCCCAATCGCCGTCGAACCAGATAACGATGGCGACTTGCGGCGAGGACGGCTCGATCGAGCGATTCGATGCCCACGTATGCGGCAAATCCGGCGGCACGAGGACGAGATCCTCGGCCTCATAGTCGTTGACCGAGTCGCCGATGTAGCGCTTGCCATGACTGTTCATGGTCAGCGTTAACTCGTACTCCGGATGATGATGCCACTCGAACGGAATACGCGGGAGCCGCCGGTGGTAAACCCGGACCGAACAGTCCTTGCCAAATTCGACGTGTTCGTAGGCTGGTTTCATGGCCGAAAACGCAAATGAATTGCCTGAATAGTATCACCACGGCCCGCATGCGCAGCATATCCTAGCGCATACGAAATTCATACGGAGACATTCATGGCGCTGAAAATCGATGACTTGCCAGGCGCAATCCGGCAAGCAAAAAAGGAGTTGCGCGCGGCCTTGCCGAACTACCGGGAGGTGTTCGCCGAAGTCGAAGCGGCGATCATTGCCGAGGCAAAGCGAATCGCCGCTCAGCGGGATCGTGGAGAAGACGTCATTCCCGAGATTCAGTTTTCAGACATAACCGGACAACGTGTCACGCCGGACCAGATTGCGCTCGTCAAGGCGCGTGGTGCATGCGTTATTCGTCAGGTGTTTCCTCGCGTACTCGTGCACGGCTGGGACCAGGACATTGCCAACTATGTCGAGACCAATAACCTCGACAAACGCCTCGAAAACCGCGCCGAGGACAAATACTTCGGCCAGTTGGCCTCAAGCAAGCCGCAGATCTATGGCGTGTACTGGTCGAAGCCGCAAGTGCTGGCCCGTCAGTCGGAATCGCTGACCGTGGCGCGCGTGTTCCTCAACAAACTGTGGCGCAATGAGAGCGACGGGCGCGTCCACTTCGATCCGCTGCATGTGCCTGTCTATGCCGACCGTTTGCGTCGCCGGCCGCCTGGCTCGGCGTCGCTCGGCTTGTCGGCGCATTGCGACGGCGGCTCGGTCGAGCGTTGGATCGAGAGCAATTTCCGCAAGGTGTACCGCCACGTGTTCGCGGGCAATTGGCGCGACTACGATGCTTTCGACGCGGCGTTCCGAACCGATGTCGAGGAAATCGCTTCGCCGGCCGTCTGTTCGATGTTCCGCACGTTTCAGGGCTGGACAGCCTTGACCCCGCAAGGCCCTGGCGACGGCACGCTGCAACTCGTCCCGATTGCCAATTCGATGGTGTATATCCTGCTGCGCGCGCTTCAGGACGACGTCGCGGAAGACGACCTGTGCGGTGCAATGCCCGGACGCGCGCTCTCGATCAAGCCGGAATTTCATGCGCCACTGTTCGAGGCATTGTCGTCGATTCCCAGAATGGAAGCGGGCGACACCGTGTTCTGGCACAGCGACGTCATCCATGCGGTCGAAGACGAGCATAAGGGCGCCGGCTATAGCAATGTGATGTACATTGCCTCCGTCCCCGCGTGCGCAAAAAACGACGCTTACCTGAAGCGTCAATTGCCGAGCTTCCTGAAGGGTGAAAGCCCGCCTGATTTCCCAGCCGACCATTTTGAAGTCGATTTCACCGGCCGCGCCACGGCTGAAGACCTGACGCCGCTTGGCAGGGCACAACTCGGGTTTGATCTGTAGTTGACATGGGCACGCACGCGCGGTCGTCTGATTGCGCACGCGTCGTCCAACCATAACGAAAAACTCGGAGACTGCAATGAAACGATCACTGACGTCGGTTGCGACGGCTGTCACGCTGCTCACGGCTGGAACGCATGCGGCATTTGCCGCCGAACAGCTCTCGGTGCTGCACTGGTGGACCTCCGGCGGCGAATCGAAAGCGATCCGCGTGCTCAAGGACGATATGAGCAAACAGGGCTACGAGTGGAAAGACTTTGCGATCGCGGGGGGCGCGGGCGCGGCGGCCATGACCGCGCTGAAGACGCAGGTCATCTCGGGCAACGCGCCCTCGGCGGCGCAGATCAAGGGGCCATTGATCCAGGATTGGGCGGAGCAGGGGTCGCTGGTCACGATCGATCAGGCCGCGACCGATTGGAAAGCACATACGCCCGCGCAAATAGACAGTGCCATGAAGGCGGGCGGTCACTATGTGGCTGCACCGTTCTCGGTGCATCGAATCAACTGGTTGTGGATCAACAAAGCCGACCTCGACAAAGTCGGCGGTACGCCGCCCACCACATGGCCCGAGTTCTTCGCACTCGCCGACAAGTTTCGCGCAGCCGGCATCACGCCTGTTGCGCATGGTGGTCAGCCTTGGCAGGATATGACTATCTGGGAGACGGTGGTGCTGTCCCAGGGCGCGGACTTTTACCGGAAAGCTCTCGTCGATCTCGATCAGAAAACGCTGACTTCGCCACAAATGGTGCAGGTGTTCGAGACTGTCCAGAAAATCCGCACTTACTTCGATAAGGGCTATCACGGCCGCGACTGGAATCTCGCGACGGCAATGGTGATTTCCGGCTCGGGCGGCATGCAGTTCATGGGCGACTGGGCAAAGGGAGAGTTCGCCAACGCGAACAAAAAGGCGGATGTCGACTATATCTGCGCCGCCGCGCCCGGCACGTCGAATGCCTATACGTACACGGCGGATGCATTCGTGTTCTTTCAGCAGAACGGCAAAAAGGATGCGACGCCGGGGCAGCTTGCGCTCGCCAGAACGATCATGTCGGTTGATTTCCAGCAGCAGTTCAGTCTCTACAAGGGTTCCATTCCTGTCCGGCTCGATGTGCCTATGGACAAGTTCGACAGCTGCGCCAGAAAGTCACGTACGGACGAGCTGGCCACGATCAAATCGGGCGGATTTCTGCCGTCGCTGGCTTTCGGTGAGCTTCAGTCCTCGGTGACCGCCGGCGCGATAACCGACGTCGTCACGAATTTCATGAACTCGAATGAGGATGCGAAAGAGGGCGTGCGAAAGCTTGCCGCTGCCGCGAAGGTCAAATAAGAGCACTGTATTGACTCTTTATCAAACGCTGCTTGACTGTTGAAAGGAGACAACGATGGATCCGGTAGCAAGGCGAAAATGGCCGCGTTCAGGGCTCGAAACAACTGTGATGGGGTTCGGCGCGGCGCCGATCGGCAACATCTTCAGGCCGATCAGCGAGGAGGATTCGGCTGCACTGATCAAGGCAGCGTGGGACGCAGGCGTGCGCTACTTCGACACCGCGCCGATGTA
>Ga0255336_101834_pt1 | contig 12984 bp, 10 predicted proteins | sample MeOH1_35cm_T3_17_FD_189102 | JGI IMG/M metagenome (GOLD analysis project Ga0255336, IMG submission 189102) | Sandy soil microbial communities from University of British Columbia, Vancouver, Canada - MeOH1_35cm_T3_179 | ecosystem: Engineered > Artificial ecosystem > Sand microcosm > Unclassified ...
GATTTTGGGGCGTTCCGGTGAACGCGTTGATGCCTGTCATGCCGAACGCAAGCTCATGCATATTGGTCTTGCCGACGATGCGCCAGCCCGCGGCGAGTACACGCTCGACGACGTCGGCGTGACGTTGATGTTCGTCTCGCGCGAAATAGTGCAGCGTGAAAGGCGTGTCGTGTTTGACCAGCCGGAACGCCATGCTTAGCGGCGGCGTAATGCCGATACCGGCGGCGATCAGCACATGTTCGCGCGCTTCAGGGTCGAGCTTGAACAGATTGCGCGGCGCACCGACGGTCAGTTCGGTGCCGACCTGAACGTGTTCATGCAGTGAACTTGAGCCGCCTCGCGATGCGGACTCGCGCTTGACCGCTAACAGATGGGCATCGCAACGATCCGGGTCGCCGCACAGGGAATACTGGCGCGTGATGCCAACGGGGCCGGTGACGTCGATATGCGCGCCAGGTTCGTACGGCTCGAAAGGCTTGCCGTCGATGCGCGACACGGTGAATGAACGAATGCCGGGCGCCTCTTCGCGGATGGAATCCACGCGGACTCTGGATACGGATTTTTGCGTGATTTTGCTGGATAGGGCCTGACTGTCAACGCGCCGCGCACCAAGATACGCGGTTTGGCGCAAGCTTAGATGCCGGTCTTTCATTTGGACAATCGATCAAAAAGCGATTCGATTACCAATGTGGCGAATGCTGGCATCTTGTAGGTACCGAAACCTAGTGCGAGTTCGACTGCTCTCGTATCAGGCTTGCGCGGAAGTGCTTGCAGCCAATCCATAACAGCACGGCAGCGAGGAGAGTGGCGACGAGGTTGACAATGGACATCGAATCGCCGACCGCCTTGGGTGAACCGAACACCTTGTCCGTGATCAGCGCCACCACAGTCGTGCCGAGGCCGAGCGCGATCAAGTTCGAGATCAGCAGGAACACAGCAGACACTTGTGCGCGCATTTGATTGGGCGCAAGCATCTGCATCGCGGCGGTGGAGGTCGGCATGGGGAAGGACGCGAAGAACATCGCGACGACGAGCAGGGCGAGCGACGTGTTCAAGCTGCCCGCCTGCGTGAAGGCGACAGCGGGCACGAGCATACCGGCAGCCCCGACAAAACCCGCGAGCATGGGCCCGTCGGTGCGCCCGCGCTTGAGCAGCCAGTCGCTGAGCCAGCCGCCCGCGAAAACGCCGGTCGTGTTGGCCACCAGCAGGATCGTGCCGAGCGTATATCCCGCTTCCACCGGCGTGAGGCCGAAGCGGCGAATATAAAACGCCGGGGTCCAGCTCATCAGGCAGAACAGTGTCATCGCGTAGAACGAGAAACCAAGGTAGTGGCACGAAAAGGTCTTGCCGTGCAAGCCGATGAAGCGCAGCGCATCCACCATCGAAACGCGTTTCGCCTGTCCCGTCGCATCCTGAGCCAGGCCCTTACGCTGCGGATCGCGCACTGTGAAAATGAACAGCAAGGCGACAAGAAAACCCGGTAAGCCGACGATGAAAAACGTTATCTGCCACGAACGTAGGCCGCCTATGAGCGGCAGCGTGAAGGTGCTCATCCGCTTGAGCAGGCTGATCACGTAACCGCCGATCAGGAACGCAATTCCGCCGCCGATAAACGAGCCGAGAGAATAGACCGCAACGGCACGGCCGAGCTTTTGCTTCGGAAAATAATCGCTCAGCATCGAATAGGCGCCTGGCGAGAGCGCCGCCTCGCCGACGCCCACGCTCATGCGCGCTAGGAACATGTGGATAAAGCTCTGGCTCAGGCCGCAGGCGGCCGTCGCGAGGCTCCACAGTGCAATACCGGTCGCGATGATGCGCGGACGGGCGAAGCGGTCGGCGAGATACGCCAGCGGCATACCCATCACCGCATAGAACAGTGAAAAGGCGAAGCCGTGCACGAGGCTGAATTGCGTGTCGGTGAGATGCAGGTCCTTCTTGATCGGTTCGATCATCAGTGCGAGCACTTGCCGGTCGACGAAGGAAAACACGTACGCGAGCATGCAGATCACGACCACGTACCACTCGTAGGCGTAGCGTTTGTTGGAAGGCTCGATGCTTGTCGCAGTACCGTTTGCATCGGCCGTTGTACCGGTCGTCGTGTTGCTCGTTGATGCGGCCATCTCGGTTCTCCAGGGGGCTGACGTTCTGCTGTACGCATGAGTGAGTGCTTGGCGCTTTTGTCGCCGTGAGCAGCGAAGATCGACAAATCGATCCCGACGCAGCGTACGCAACCAAATTTCCGAAACAAATGAGCATTGGCAGCGCATAACTGGTGGCGTTCACGTAGATAGGTAAAGCTTTTACCTACTCGCAGACTTGATAACGGAATGGTTTTGAAGATATCGGTCCCGCCGATGCTGGCGCTGCATATTGATTGATTTGACTTGGAAAATCGAGAGCCATAGATTTGCGCTGCTCGAGAAGCATGATGTCGGCGGTAGGGTTATTTCGATGAGGTTTTGAATTCAGTTTCGAAAAGCTGGATCTGATTGATGCTCAAGCATTTACCGTTAGTAATCCCTGATTCTTGTAATGCGCACACGAGTCGGCAACAGAGTGCGGTTCCCTGTTGCCCCGGCTTGAAAAAACTAGTCAAACAGGAAAATTAATGACATTCGGATTTCCTAATAAAACACGGTGGATTATCGGCGTGTTTGCACTGACCGCCATCACGGCGACTTGTTGCGGCAACGCGAGCAGCGCACCGTCCGTCGCTGGGAGCGGCAGCGCGAAAGTGGACGCTTTGCTTGCGAAGATGTCGTTGCAGGAAAAGATCGCCCTTATCCGAGGGGTGAACGAGGATGCGTCGACATATAGGGGGCAGGCTGGATATCTCCCAGGGGTGCCTCGGCTGGGGATTCCGCCGTTGAGACTGGCAGACGGGCCGCCGGGGCTCCTGACCCGGGAACCATCTCCTGCAATGACCGCGACTATGGGACTTGCGGCAACCTTTAGTAAGGATGATGCCCGGGATAACGGGCAAATCATCGCTCAGGAAGCGCGAAGACTTGGTATTGATGTCGTCCTGCAGCCCTTCATCAACATCGACCGCGACATCAGTTTCAGACGTGGCTTCAATACCTTCGGAGAAGATCCCGTCCTGACCGGCGAAATGGGTGCCGCTCAAATTACGGGTATCCAGGAGCGCGGTGTGATGGCGCAGGCGAAGCACTTCGTCGGGTTCGATACCAACGCGCACGATGTCAACGTGGACTCGCAAGCGCTTCACGAAATCTATCTGGCGCCGTTTGCCGACGCGATCGCGGCGCACGTCTCGTCGATCATGTGTTCTTACAACAAGATCAATGGGGAATTCGCTTGCGGGAACAACACCCTGCTCAATACGATCCTCAAGCAGGAGATGGGTTTCAAAGGCTTCGTGACATCGGACTGGGGCGCGGTGCACAGCAACAGCTACCTGAGCAACGGGCTCGATATGGAAATGCCCGGGGTATTGCCGGCCTGGAGTCCGTTTGCGGGAATGATGAATTCATATTTCGACATCTCCAGCGAGCCGAAAAAGCCGATGGACCCGCATTTCGATGTCCTGGCCGCGGTCTTTGAAGGCGGAATACCCGAGGAACCGAAGCACCCTCCTGTCAATTGGGCCAAGGAGTTTCCTGCAGACCCTGATCCAAAAAACCTTTGGGCAGCGCTGAAAGAAGGAAAAACCGACGAGGCGACGATCACGCGTGCGGCTGCGCGTGTGCTGAACCAGATGGACCGGTTCGGCTACCTTTCCAAAGGCAAAGGCAAAGGCAAAGGCAAAGGCAAAGGCAAAGGCACGGGTGCATCCCAGGCGTCGGGGGCCACGGATCTGGATATCGAAGATGTCATCCAGAAAACGAGTGAGGATTCCGCAGTTCTGCTGCGCAACGAGAACAACGCGCTGCCGCTTACCCGTGACGATCTCAAATCGCTGGTGCTGATCGGACCGGGTGCGGGACAGGTCGTGGCTATCGGGCGTGCAGCGGAGCGATCGGTGGGCATCCCGGCTCGCCAGACTGGTCCGTTCGACGCGATCAGGAAACTCGCCTCTGACGTACCCGATGCAAGCATCACGTACGCCGTCGACAACGATATGACCGGGACGACCGTTCCTGCCTCGATGCTTTCGCATGCAGGCAAAGTGGGACTCGTGCGGACAGGCACCAGCGGCGAGACAGTCGACGTCACGATTGATTTCACGAAGAGTCGCGGCAATGCATTACCTGCCGATGGGAATGTCACATGGACGGGGACCTTGAACGTTCCATCTGCGGGCAATTACTACCTTTACCTTCAGACACTTGGCGCTCGGGGAAATATCAGCGTTGACGGCAAGCGGCTTGGCGGCTCAGCGTCGTTGACCGGCGCATTGCACGGCGACACAGTGCAGGCCAACCTGGACAATGTCTTGCCCACGACGGACGGGCTTGACAATGTACGCACGTCGGCCGATCTGAGTGCCGGGCCTCACGACATTTCCATAACGATTACAGGCGATACGTCAAAGGATCTGCAGCAAGTCCGGCTTAACTGGGTTACTCCCGAGGTACGTCAGGTAAACCACGAAGCCGCTATAGCGGCCGCTAAGAAAGCCAGGACCGCTGTCGTGTTTCTTTGGACGCGCGGCAGTCCGACATTCGGTTTGCCCGGCGACCAGGACAAATTGGTAGAGGAGGTCGCCGCAGTCAATCCGAACACGATCGTTGTTCTGAATACCAGTCAACCCATCGCCGTGCCCTGGCTCGCCAAGACCCGCGCAGTCGTGCAAATGTGGTGGTCGGGAGATCGCGGCGGTGTGGCGACAGCGGATGTTCTTCTTGGAAAACATAATCCCGCCGGCCGCTTGCCATTCACGTGGGCGCAGCGGCTCGAGGATTATCCGGCAACGAGCCCGTCCCATCCTGAGCGTTCCGCTAACGGTGTAGATGGCAAGACATATTTCTCCGAAGGCGTCGACGTAGGGTATCGATGGTTCGATAAAGAGCGCATTGAACCGCTGTATCCCTTTGGATATGGACTTTCATACTCGAAGTTCGACTACTCGGCGCCCAGGGTCACGAAGACGCCGGACGGGGGGCTCGATGTAGCCTTCACGGTTCGCAATGCTGGACTGGTCGCGGGAGACGAGGTGCCCCAAATCTACCTCGGTGCTCCGAAAGTAGTTAAAAGCGGCGTGCAGTTCCCGGAGCGTGCGCTGGCGGCGTTTGATCGCGTCTTGCTAAAGCCCGGCGAAAGCAGGCAGGTCGTGCTGCATGTTCCCTTGCGAAGGCTCCAATACTGGTCGACTGCGAACGGAGCCTGGGTGACTGTCACCAAGGATCGAACAGTCTTCATTGGCGCGTCCTCGCGCGACCTCCGCTTGAGCGAGGCGGTTCCAACGCGCTAAGCCAGTCACGTTCAACCGGGCAAGCATCTAGACAGCGGCAGGGTGGTGGATAGGTGGCCATCATCCTCCGCCCTCCGCATCATCCATCGCCTCTGGGCAAAGTTCAGGTAAACTCATGAGCAAACATATTTGGGCGAGCGTCTCGCTCGTTTTCGCAGCGCTCACCGCTCACGCTCAAAGCAGTGTTACGTTGTCGGGCCGAATCGATAACGGGATCGAGTATATGTCCGGCATACCGAATGGAACCGGATCTGTTTCCCGGTTCCGGGCGGAAAGCGGCAATTGGGGTGGCAGTTACCTTTCGCTAACCGGTGCCGAGGATATTGGAGGCGGAACCAAAACAATTTTCCACCTGGAAGGTGCGCTCGTTACTACAACGGGGCAAGGTGTGCCGAATACGCCGTTCAACCGGTGGGCAGCGGTCGGTCTGCAGAACGACAAATACGGCATATTTCTCATAGGCCGGCAGCTTTTCATTGCCAATAATATTGTCAGCTTCGACCCCTTCCTGCTGGGCTCGTGGGGTTCTACGTCGCTTACCAGAGGCAGGAGCTGGATCAAGGCCAGCAACGCCATTTCTTACCAGTCGCCCCGGTTTTCAGGGGTTGATCTTTATGGACAATACGCATTGTCCAACGCCAGCAACTGGAACGGTAACGGGAGTACGGCACAAGGAAGACAGACAGGGCTTCAAATAACATATACTTCCGCCTATCTGCAAACCCGCGGCATATATGACGAGATTCGTGATCCGGCGAATGGCCGGCTTGACAATGTGTTCACCTATTCACGGGAATACTTTGCCGGGGTTAATGTTTTCCTGGGCAACGTGAAGGTGCAGGGAGCGTTCCAGACGCTGCATGCAGACGTTTCCGAAAACGCACTGTCGACCGTTCAACAGGAATGGGGCGCAATACAATGGTATCCAATACCGTCTACCAAGCTGATGGCCGCCGTATTTCACGTCAACGGTAATGGCGGTGCCGGGAATGCCACAATCTACACCTTGGGGACCGCGTACTATTTATCGAAACGGACGATGTTGCATGCGCAACTGGCCAAGGTCATCAACAGTGCGACAGGCACATTCGGGCTGGAGGCGAACCTTCCCGGGAACGCAGACAATCCGCTTCCAGGGCACGCCCAAACCGGCCTGTACGCTGGCATCGAGCAAACATTCTAGTGCGTCGATCGATACTCGTTTTGATTAGACCCCCTGTGTTAATCAACACTCTCGTTAAGGCTCGTAGGGCTCGAGTCAAAGGTGCTCAATGAATCTCCCTCAACGGCATTGTCACGTTGAAGGAGGTGCGACGCACTAACGTAAAACCGCGACAGCTTTTCAGAAAGCAGACGGACCTTGGGTGAGTTCGGTGAAACGATGCCAGGCGGCAAAGCGTTCGCCGAGTTGCTTACGATAGAGCGAAGCGCGAAGCAAATGTCGCTTGAGCGCAAAGTGCTGGCTGATCGGGCCGAAGCTAGACAAGAACACTTGGGTGCGTTCCGGATCGCGAAAGCCACGCATGCGGCGCTCGCGTTCACGGGTAGGTTGATGACTGTTTTCGGCCCGGTTATTCAGCCGAGCGCTGGCCCTGACGAAGACATGCTTGACGTGTTCGAGTTCGGGAATCTCGGCCTTTGCCGCTGGATAGCTACGCAGTTGATCGGTCACGATCTTGCGCGGTGCCTCGGGACAGGAGGCCAGCACGCGCTTGAAAAACCGCTTGGCTGCTGCCTTATCGCGACGCCTCTGAAGCAGAACATCAAGCTCGGTGCCGTGCTGATCGACGGCTCGCCACAGCAGATACGGCTCGCCGCGCAGCGTTACAAAGACCTCGTCCAGATGCCATGTGGTGCCGGGCTTGCGACGCGCAGCCCTGACGCGATGCGCGAAGCCCGCGCCAAATTTATCGCACCAACGCCGAACCGTCTCATAGCTGACGATCACCCCACGCTCGAACAGCAACTCTTCAATGTCGCGCAGACTCAACTGAAACCGCAAGTACCACCGAACAGCGCAGCTAATGACCGGCGCGGGAAACCGATGACCGTGATAAAGCGATTTAGGATTCTTCATCAGACGATTTTACGCGGCCATCCCAACAACGAGGACGAATCTGAATGCAAGAGAGGATAATGCGGGCACACCGGAAATCCTTGAAGCCCGTCATGGGCCTGGTTCGGCGTTTGATTTCCCGGTGATCCTGCTCGACGATGTTATTCAGGTACTTGACCTGTCGGACCCTGATGGGTGTTTCCCGCTCAGCGTTGATGGCCTGGAGGGCGGTGAGATTGGCCCCGCTTTTATCCACGGTCACGGTCTCAGGCGCGCCGTTGCGATCGATGGCCTTTTCAAAGTAGCAGCGCGCAGCAGCCTTGTCGCGATGCGCCCGCAACAGGAAATCGACCGTATTACCGGCCTTATCCACTGCACGATACAAGTACTTCTACTGGCCGCGCACCTTGACGTAGGTTTCATCCATCCTCCAGCTCTTACCCACCGGACGTTTGTGCTTGCAAAAGGCTTTCTCGAACAACGGTACGAGCTTGATGACCCACCGATGCACGCTCGAATGGTCAACCTCAAAGCCGCGCTCAGCCATCATCTCTTCGAGATTGCGAAGGCTTAGCGAGTAGGCCACGTACCACCGCACACACAGCAGGATCACATCCAGCGGATAGTGCAGTCGCTTCAGCACTTTCGCGATCCCTGGCGGTAACGTCGTGCGCGGCGTCTTACCCGTCATGGCCATCGTGGTCGTCTCAATTTCAGTTGCGGAATTTTACATGATCGCCTTAGCGCGACAGAGCCTATTGAAGCCATTGCACAACAAGGTCGGCTGGCCTGGCAGCGCATCACGGGCTATACAACCTGCGCAACTATGCCGAGCTTGCGATGCAGCGCTATAAGCGCATTTTCGGCAACACCATGAAGGCGCGAGCGCTGCCGCAGCAGAAAACCGAGGCGTCGTTCAGTGCGTCTGCACTGAACCGAATGATCAATCTCGGAATGCCGGTGTCCGTGAAAATCTAAAAAGTAGCGAACATCGGGGCGCTTTGATCAAATTCTTCTTTATTCAACGACGCCCTATTGAGAAGCGTCGAGGTGAAGTAGGGCAAGCGGCGCGGCGTTAGATCAAGCCGTATTTCCAGAACCGGCCCTGCAGGCAGATCGCGACGCCTTCGATCAGACCCGCTGCCCATACACGCCGCGCGCACCGGGCCCCGGCTTCCAGCGCGCGATCCTTCTGGTGCCCGGACAGCGCATTCACCTCGACGGTGACTTGCCGCTCGCCGAGGTCGCTGTTATCGGCCAACTCGTTGGCGGGAAGGCGCCGGATAAGACCCGGCGGCGCGTCATCCAGGTCGACGGCGTTGGCAATGACCGTTGCAGCGGCATCGGCGGCGGCGGCATCGGCGGAGAAAACTGTTACGGAGTCCGCAATACCGAGACTGAAGCTGCGACCTCGCCACCCGCTGGTGGCCAATCCCCGGATCCGGCCGGAAGCGCTCAGGTGGAAGCACATATCGACTGGCCCGGTTTGATGGGGAACCCGGGCCGTGGCGATATCGGCGACCAAGCCTACCCGGTATTGTGCGTCTCCACTCAGGTGCAGCGCAATGTCGCCGCCGTTATTGACCCACGCGCGCTGTATGCTGTCGGCCTTGAAAAACTCGATCATTTCGTCGGCGACACTGCCTGCCACCGCCGCCATGGCAGTGAGCCTGCCCGTCGCGCGATGTTTGCTGCAGGACAGCCACATGCGGCGCGATACCGGCGAGCAGAGGTCGTCCGGACACGTGCTTGCGTCCGGCAGGATCTCCGCTTTAAGCAGCGGCAGGTCGTCCACGATCTCCTGCAACACGTTTTGAAAACGTGCCCAGCACCGCTCATGAGCCAGTTCGACTGCACGGGCGTCGCCATCGGCATGAACGATCAGGTCGATCGGACCGTGCTGCAGATGAAAACGGCCATCGCCCATATTGCGCCGAACCGGACCGCCCATGACCCCTCCTGCCTGCTCGCTAGTCGGCTTTCGTTCCACCGGGCGCAAGCCTCCGGTAACCAGTGGGCGCGCCTTCCGCATGAGTCGCGCCTTGCGACAGCACGTCCGTGATGGGCCGGATTGCGTCCACATGTCCTTCGATCTTCGCGAACACCTCGCGTGACATGGTGAACTCGATCGGCGCGACGATGGCGGGCGTGGGCACCGTGCCAAAGGCCATGTCGGGCATGTCGTGCACGTCGACCATGACCGTGATGCCGCCGCCCGGCCATACATACGCTGGTGCGCCGCCCAGTGTGACCTTGACCTCGCCCGACTTGACCGCGCGCGTCAGGAGCACCGGATTGTCGGTGATCCCGGCGCGCAGGCTGCCCCCCGCGCCAACGACGAACATCACCGTGGTCAGCGACGGCTCGCAGTTCGACTTCAGCCTGTCGACCACCGCTTGTACCGCGTCCGGCAGTGCTCTGGGCCGAGGCGTCAGGTCTTCATCGAACTCGTACCACAACGCGTGCTCCCCGGTGGTCGATACCGCCAGCAGCCGCATGCCGGGCCACGCAACGGCGCGATCGATGGTATCGATGATAGACAACGGGTCTACGATGTCCGTACCGCCCCAGCCCGTGCCGGGTCCCGCTACCTGGAAATAGCGCCCCGGGGTGGAGCGCCGGCCCTTGAGGCGAATGCCGGACGACCGCATGCCCAGCCCCTTGCCCGCCCGGTGCTCGGTCAGAAGCCCCGTGATGTGATCGTCGACCACGATCACTTCATCGACCACGTGCTGCCATTGCTTGGCGAACATGCCAATGGTGGCAGCGCCGCAGCCGACCCGCATCAGGTTTTCCCGGATCGAATCGATCAAAGGCGCATCGCCCGCGCGCAGCCTTAGCGAGGGGCCGTTGTCGACGGTCATCTGGACAGCCAGCTTGTTGCCGAGCGAGACGATGGCTTCGGTCGTCATGCGCCCCTCTATCTTGGTCGCACCAGTCAGGTGGTCGACCCCACCCAGGCTGATCATGCGAGAGCCGTATTCGACCGTCGCCACGTGCCCGATATGCTCGCCTTTGTAGCGCACCGGTGAGCCTTCCACGCCGATAAACCGGTCGGTGTCGATCTTGATGCGCATGCTGCAGTAACTGAAGATACCTTCGGTCACCGCTGTCACCATATCGACGCCCGCAACCGTGGACGAGACAATGAACGGCGCTGGGTGATATTCGGGGTACCTGGTCGATGCGCCGACACCCGTCATGAAGAGCGACGCGGGTGCATCGGCTTCCGCGTCCGGCTCATCGGGTCGCGGGCCGAAATCGGTCGGGAGCGCGTCATCCGCGCGGAGATGGCTGTCGAAAAGCAGGACCGGGTCGACGCGGATCAGCCGCCCGTTCGCGTTCGCATAGCGGTCGCAAGCACCAGCTTTTCCCGGCGAAATCTGGCACAGCACCGGGCACGCGTTGCATTCGACCTTGTTTTCCCTGACCTTCGCAGAAGTCCAGGCCGCATTGCTCGCTGCCGGCGCGTCGCCGTCGATTTTTGCTGGTTCAATTTGCATGGTTACGTCATGTCATCCATTGACTGATTGCCTGCCCGCATCGTCCGGGCCGTGCTCATTTCTACGATGCGTCGCGACTCAGGTATCCGCGCAACCGGTCGAGCTGCGAGAGTTCGCGCAAGCGTTCCGTCGGGTCGCCATAGCCCCCTCCGCCGGGCGTCCGCACGCGCAGGTAATCGCCGGAAGACAACGCAACGTCCTGGTCCTTCGACAGATGAAGCGGCGTCGAAACCTTGCCATTTTGCACGATCTCGATGTGGTTCGGCGCGCCGTCTTCGCCGCCAAAAATCCCCGGTGGCCCGACGCGGCCGTGGTCCATCACGAACGACGCACGCGCTTCGCCGCGTCGCAAGACCACCTTGTAGCGCACGCCGAAACCGCCACGATGGCGGCCCGCACCCGCGCTGTCCTCGGCAATCGCGAACTCTTCGAAGAGGATCGGGAAGCGCTGCTCGAGGATCTCCAGCGGCGGCGTCTTCGCAATGCCGATGGTCGAGCACCCGTTTGAGATGCCGTCATGATGTTCGTCGCCGCCGTAGCCGCCGCCCGTGACGATGTACATCACGTAATTGCGCCCGGTCTTCGGGTCGAGCCCGCCGATCGCGAGGTTGCCGCTCGTGCCCGCAGGCGCGCCGAACAGCCGCTCGGGCAAGGCCTTCGCGAGCGCGAGGAACACCGCTTCCGCAATACGCTGGCTTACCTCCGCCGCGCACCCGGATACCGGCGACGGATAGCGCGCGTCGAGGAACGTGCCGACCGGGTCGTCGATCTCGAGCGGTTCGAACGTCCCCGCATTGATCGGTAATTCCGGAAAGATGTGCTTCATCGCCAGGAAGATCGACGAGCGCGTGGTGGCTAGCACGCTGTTCATGGGGCCGCGGCAGGGGGTGCTCGACGCGCTCAGGTCGAAGTGAAGGCTATTGCCGCCCTTCTGTTTCGTGATCGCCACGCGCACGTACAGCGGCTGATCCACGACGCCATCCGAGTCGACAACCGTCTCGCCGTGATAGACGCCTTCGGGGATCGTCTCGATCTTTGCCTGCATTTGCTGGCGGGCGCGCACGCGCAGCTCGGCGATCGCGCGCTCCACTAGGCCCGCGCCGTAGCGATCCAGCAGGGCGGTGAGGCGTTCCTTGCCGATGTTGAGCGCCGCCGCCTGAGCCTGGATATCGCCGATGCGCTGGTCGGCAATGCGGATGTTGGACATAATAATCGACAGGATTTCCTCGTCGATCTGGCCGCGCTTGAACAGCTTGACCGGAGGCAGGCGCAATCCCTCTTGTTCGGACTCCGTAGCACGTGCGGAGAAACCGCCCGGGACCATGCCGCCAATGTCAGGCCAGTGGCCGGTATTGGCGAGCCATGCAAAGAGCTTGCCGCGATAGAAAAACGGCTGGACGAACTTGACGTCCATTAGGTGCGTGCCGCCCATGTACGGGTCGTTGATGATGAAGATATCGCCTTCCTGCACGTTTTTGCCGCGCTCGATGACCGCGCGCGTCGAATACTGCATCGTGCCCACGAAAATGGGCAGACCGAGTTCGCCCTGTGCGATCAGGTCGCCGGTAACGGGCGCATAAATCCCGTCCGAGCGATCGAGACCTTCCGCAATGACCGGGCTGAACGCGGCGCGCACGAACGCCAGGTCCATTTCGTTGCAGACCTGCGTAAGGCCGTTCTGGATCACCGATAACGTGACGGGGTCGATGGTCAACGCTTGGTTCGCGATGACGTTAGGGGAATGGCTCATGCTACCGGCTCCTTCGTGAGGGAGATCGCCGGCGCGTTCGCATGCTCGACGATCTCGATGAGTACGTTGCCGCATGCATCGACACGCACGGCCTGTTTCGGCTCGATGACGACCGTCGTGTCGAGCTGGTTGAGAATAGCGGGCCCAGCGAGCGACGCACCAAGGGGGATCGAGTCGCGGTCATAGACGGGCGTGTTGTGCCAGCCGCCGTCGAACCAGACCGGGCGCTCGCCGATTAAAGCGGCCTGCACGCTGCCGGCGCGCCTGTGCGCGATGAGCGCGGCGATCGGCAAGGCGGGGC
>Ga0255336_101835_pt1 | contig 12979 bp, 10 predicted proteins | sample MeOH1_35cm_T3_17_FD_189102 | JGI IMG/M metagenome (GOLD analysis project Ga0255336, IMG submission 189102) | Sandy soil microbial communities from University of British Columbia, Vancouver, Canada - MeOH1_35cm_T3_179 | ecosystem: Engineered > Artificial ecosystem > Sand microcosm > Unclassified ...
CAAAAAGGTAAAACATTACTCACTTTTTTAAAAACAATAAAAGCTTGAGACTCACTGTAAATCAATGGGTTCCAAGCTTTTTAACTTCTTCAACTGTCAAAGATGAGATATTAACTTGAAAAATGCAAATAAAAAAGACTTTATTTAGATTTTGTAAAATTCTTCAAAGGATTTTACAACGTAGCTGTGATCCATTACTCCTCCAAGCTCCCTTATAGAGTGCATTGCGAGAATAGGAGTACCCATGTCCACTGAACGAATTGCTAAGTGAGTAGATGAAACCGGCCCTATGGTTAAGCCTCCTGGTGAATCAGAACGATTAACAAATCTTTGCACAGGAACTCCAGCTTTTACGCAGATTTGCTCATAAACTGCTGCTGTGTTGCTGTCACTAGTATAGCTTTGATTTGCAGCTAGTTTTATTACAGGGCCCTTATTTATTAGCGGTCTATTAATAGGATCTGCCTTTTCTTCACTATTTGGATGTAGTGCATGAGCTAAGTCTGCTGATATCATAAAGCTTCTGGCAATAGCTCTAAAAAATTCCTCCCTATTTCCGCCTAAGGAAAGAACTATTCTTTCTAGAATATTAGAAAGAATCTCTGAATCTGCCCCCTGCTTTGTACAACTTCCTACTTCTTCATTGTCAAAGGCTATCATAACATTTGTAGCTTCAGCTGCTTCCACATTTGTAATAGCCTTGATTCCAGCATGAACCATAGCTAAATCATCTAGTCTAGAACTTGATATAAATTCATTGTTTAAACCTATTACTTTCCCTTTTTCAGATTCATAAAGGAATAAATCAAAGTCTAATATGTCTATAATATCTACACTTAACTGCTTAGCAATTACACTTAAAAGATAATTACTCTTCTCGAATTCTTCATTTATTATAGCTAGAAGTGGAAGAGTGTCCTTTTGACCATTTATTTCATAGCCTTTATTTATATTTCTGTTAATGTGTATGGCTAAATTAGGTATTATTAATATAGGTCTGTTTATATTAACGAGTTTGGACACAGGATTTAGTAAATTTTCTCCCTTTAAAGTAACTCTTCCTGCAGCTGAAAGAGGCCTATCAAACCAGGTACTTAATATAGGCACTCCGTAAATTTCAGTATTAAGCTTAACGTAATTATTTTCAGATACTATTTCTGGTCTTGGTTTAATTCTAAAGCTAGGTGAATCCGTATGGGTTCCAATTAATTTAAAGCCATTTTCTTGTATGTTTCCTTTTCCAACTACAAAAGCAATAATTGCAGAATCATTTTTAGTTGTAAAATATTTTCCACCTTTATTAAGCTTCCAAGCTTCTTCTTCTTTTAATTCTGTAAACCCTTTTTCTAATAAATTGTTCTTTACACTTAATGCAGCATGAAAAGCAGATGGACTTTCATAAATAAAATCAATTAACTCTTCTGCAAGCTTTATTTCCTGTTCCATTTTTATTTACCCCTTTTGTAGATTTCTTATTACATAATGTTAGCTTTTAAAGCAAATTATATTTAAAGTATAACAAATATATATATATTATTTCTACCCATTTAATAAATTTGTTCTCATTTTAGGTATAATATGCTATATTAGAGATATTATTAAAGCTTAAAAAATGACAAAGCAAATAAATGGAGTTTTCCTAATATGTTAATACAGGAGTGCATACAATGTTTTCTAGATTTCTAGTTTCAATATTTATAAAAGATTATAATAATATAAAAAATGAAAAGGTTAGAAGTGCCTATGGATATTTAGGAGGGATAGTTGGTATAATTGCCAATGCCCTTTTATTTTTAGTTAAGTTTTTTGTAGGACTCATAACTCGTAGTATAGCAATTACAGCAGATTCCTTTAATAATTTAACCGATATGGCATCATCAATTATAACCATTGCTGGCTTTAAGCTATCTAATAAACCGGCTGATGAAGAACATCCCTTTGGCCATGGCAGAATTGAATATTTATCTGCACTTGCAGTTTCCTTTTTAATTATGCTTGTAGGTTTTCAATTTATTAAAGAATCCTTTAATAGAATTTTTCATCCTACAGAAGTACATTTTTTATTAATTCCTTTTATATTAATCTTAGCTTCTATATCAGTTAAAGTCTGGCTTAGCAGTTTTAATAAGTTAATAGCAAATTCTATTGGTTCTAAGGCATTAAAGGCTTCTTCCTTTGATGCTTTATCTGATGTTATTGTTTCAAGCATAACAGCCTTATCACTTTTACTTTCAAGGTGGGTTTCCTTTCCTATAGACAGCTATCTTGGGGTAATAGTAGCTTTATTTATATTGTATTCAGGCTTTTCACTTACAAAGGATACCTTAAACCCATTACTTGGAGAAGCTCCTGATAAAGAGTTAGTAGAAAGTATTAAATCTGGAATTTTAAAATACGACCATATAAGCGGTGTTCACGATTTAGTTATTCATAATTATGGCCCTGGTCGCTGCATGGCCTCAATTCATGCAGAAATTCCTTATGATATTTCAGTTGTAACTATTCATGAGATAATTGATAAGGCAGAAAAAGAACTTTCAAAAGAATTAAATATTTACTTAGTAATTCATATGGATCCTATTAATACGGAAAGCAAAGAAGTGAATAAGGCGAAGGTACTTATAGAAGATATTCTTAAAAATTATACAGAAATTAAATCCATGCATGATTTTAGGGTAGTTGGTGAAGGAGAGTATAAAAATTTAATATTTGACTTGGTGGTAGAACAAGGTAGGGGCTTGGATATTGAGGCTGATGAAAAGCTAAAGAAAGATATAGATTCAGAACTTAAAAAACATCATTCTCAATATAACGCAAAGATTACAATAGACAGGGAATTTACTATTCTATAGCTTAATATATTTAGATAGCTGCTCTTTAATGATATGCACTACTGCTCTTAAGGTTTTAGTTTAATATAAATTAGTGTTTATATTAGATATGGTGCGGCAGCCATGACACCATTTAAATTAATTAGCTGTTAGATCCATGTATTTAGACTTACTTACAATACAATAATGAAATGCTGTAACCTTTTAGTCAAATCTTTATCAAAGTTAATTTTTATTATGCTGACCTTCTTTTACCAAAATTAGCTGTCATTGTTTCCCTTAATTGTTCTGTTTCTATTTTTGTTGTTTTAAATTCATAATCAAAACATGGATACTTTTCTAAATTATATTCTTCAGGATTATTATGAAAGACGAAACCAGTAAGTTCACATATAAATTTACTAATAATCTGATTCTTTACATTAGATGTTTTGTAATAATTACATAGGTTACAAAGCAACATATTTATCGCTCCTTTTTTTATATTTCTTTATTAATAATTAACTAATAGCGTTTTAATTTTCCCTTAAGTAAATTGTATCAATTTACTTAATTATCATCAATACATTTTGCAGAATTTTTCAAATATTTTGAATACTTTGTTATCCATCCATAAATAATGAATGTTACAGATTTCAGTTTCTGTAACATTTTTTTATTGTAATCATAAAATGAATTGATAAGCAATTCGAAGCACAATAAAATGTGAGGAGGTTTAAATGAATAATAATTCACTATATTTTTGTCCTTTCTCCCTTCCCCAAACCTATTGTACATTTTCAAATGAATATGAAAATCTAAGAAGTCTTAATGACTTTGAAGAACCTTATGAGTATCAAACATTTGAAAATCATGAAGACCAAACTGTTCCGGCTGTTAATGAAGCAGATTCCACTATTGATGAAATGAATAATGTAAAAATTGGCTATAATATTGGAAACATAGTAATTGCCCCTTCTCGGGACAGATGGAGCAGATGGCAAAACCTAGGTGGAGCTTTAGCCTCAGCTCCTGCGGCTTCTTCCTGGGCTCCTAATAGACTTGATGTCTTTGCAGCTGGGACTAATCATGCTTTATACCATATATGGTGGAACGGCTCTCGTTGGAGCAACTGGGTAAGCTTAGGGGGTAGAATAACCACCGCACCTGCTGCAATTTCTACAAGAGACAATAGAATTAATGTATTCGCTAGAGGTACGGATAATGCTATGTGGCATATATTCTGGAACGGTTCTAGATGGAGTAACTGGGAAAGTCTAGGCGGTTCCTTAACTTCAGCACCTGCTGCTGCCTCTTTTTCACCTGACAGAATAGATACCTTTGTTAGAGGTACAGATAATGCTCTTTGGCATAAATGGTGGAATGGCTCTAGATGGAGCAATTGGGTAAGCCTTGGTGGAAGATTATTTTCCTCACCTGCTGCAGTTTCCTGGGGAAGAAATAGAATTGATGTATTTGCCCTTGGTCAAAACAACCGTCTAATTCATATATGGTGGAATGGTTCTAGGTGGAGCAGATGGGAGAACCTTGGTGGAAGATTGACCTCAGCCCCAGCAGTTTCTTCTAGAGCTAGTAATAGACTAGAGGTATTTGCAAGAGGGCTAAACAATCAAGTAATAACTATGTCTTGGAATGGATCTCGCTGGAGTAATTGGAGGAGTATTGGTGGCAATATAACCTTAAGTCCAGCTGCTGTTTCCTGGGGTCCAAACCGAACTGACGTCTTTGCAAGGGGTAGAAATAATTCATTGTGGCATATTTGGAGAAGCTAGAAGGACTGAGCCACGGGGACGTTTCTCGTGGCTCAGTAAGTTTATTTGTTAGAAACCCTCCCTACTGGAGCAACATAAATAACAAATTCATTATCACCGTCAAGTTTTAATAATTCATCAGCCTTTTCTTGATTATAATCTCCAATAGCAACCGTTCCACAGCCTATAGCTTCACAGGCTAAATAAAGATTTTGACATAAATGTCCTGAATCTTGAAGAATTGTTTTATGGGCAGCTATCTCATATTTCCACTCAGTTCTATAAGGAACACAGCTCCACATAAAGATAACAGGAGCAGTACTTACAAAGCTTTGTCCTGAAACAGCTTCAATAACCTTTTCCTCTAAATTATCTTCATTAAATAAATAAACAAGTTTATGCTCTATTGGTAAATATCTATATATTCCCTGCTTTAAACCAACTACCTTATTAATAGCTAAATAAGTTTCAAAAGGATGCCTTGCTCCACCGGACGGAACAGGTCTAAAGCTTGCAAAATTCACCTTTCCAACTACCTTTTTAATTCCTTGAGTTGCCCAAAGTAAAAATGAAAGTTCCTTAACTGTTAAGCTTTCCTTTTCATAAACTCTGTTACTCTTTCTATCCATTAGACAATCAAATATATTACTCTTTGTTATTATACTATTATCTACTTTTGGAAGAGTAATCATTTCATGTCCTTCTGGAATCTCTTTTTGAATTGAAGGCTGTGGAAGCTTCTTTTGATTATCAGTTTCTATATCCTTTAGGGAATTAAAATTAGCCTTAAGCCATTGTCTTTGTGTTTTATTTCTATCCATAATAACTATCCCTCTTTTTTTAAAATTAATCTAGAATCTTATAAATGATGAATGAAGAATTAACTTTCCGAAGGTGAATTCCTCAGTTTCAATATATTCTAAATTAATAATTTAAACTTGTCAATTTTATAAGTATTATTGACCTTATTATATTGATTATAAATCTTAATACTTCAGTTTTTCAATAGAATTTCTAGCTGTAAAAATTACTATTAACCATGCTGCTATATAGCTGTATCTTTCCTGCGCCTCTGTAATTAAATAAAGTAGTACAAAACCTATAAAAAGTATAAAGAAGAAGTTCATATACTCATAGCATTGGTATTCCTTATTATACAGTGCTATGAGTATTCTAATTAGCAGCGAAATATAAAACAGGTTGCAAATAATATTAATTTCTGATTTTGCACCTTTCATAAATTTTGTTACAGATGTATTATCAGCGGTCTCAACTGAAGGAGAATATGCACCAAATTCTCCTATACCCCATTGCGAAGAAAGCTTTACTATATAATGAAAAACCAACCTATATTTTGGAGTCTCTGTAAGTCTTTTAATTATTATTTCTTTTGAGACCTTTTTTATAGCCTTCGTATCAAAATTTAACTCTATTGGAATTTTAGCATCATCTTTATTCCATCTTCCATTGTGCTCCAAATTTGTGCCTTTAAGAATAGAAGTAATTACAGGTTCCTTAGAATTCCATAAGTGTGCTTCGGTAATTCCTGTGAAAATTAATGTCTGGCTAATTAAAAATAATGGCAATGTATAAGTGATTATTATTTTAAAAGATGTCTTTACTGTTTCTTTAAAACCTTTATCTATTAAGATATACATAGTAAAAGCTATTAAAACCACTGGTCCAACCATTCTGAACAAATTGCCTATGGATAATGAAAATCCACATAGAAACAGGTAATTATTATTTTTATTGTTTTTTAAAGCCTTCAAAAACAAGTAAACACTTAGCAAGTAAAAAGGTAATGCAATATTCTCTGACATTGTTTCTGAAGTATACATTACATAAGCAGGGAATACTGCCATAATCATTGACCCTACTAATGCACTTTTCTTTCCCATAGTTTCTTTAATAACAAGATACAATAAGTATACTGAGGCAGTTCCATATATAGCATTTACAAATTTAATTAAAAGTAATGGATTATTTGAAAAACGATAAAACAATGAAAAATATAAAACTGTAATAGTATCATGGGCAAACCTAGCAAAATAATAATTGCCTTTAAACATGTAAAATTGACCTTTTGCAGCATCAGCCGCAGCTTCATACATCAATTGGAAATCAGAGGTAGGATTGGTTGGAATGTATATTACCCACAATATTCTAAGTATAAGAGAAGCCATAACTATATAGAATATAGTTCCTTTATTAGTGTAATCAAGTATGGAACTGATTTTACTATTATACTTCTTAGAAAGTATCACAATAAGAGAATATAGAACTATTAATAAAGCACTAGATAGCTTATTATTACCTATTCTAAAAAAATAAATAACAATAATCATAGACATAATACAAGCAAAGAAAATAATAACCATAATTACATAGTTTAGAAACCCTCTAAAGTATCTATTAATCATTTATAAACTCCAATAAAAAAATTAGTGCTTTTTTAAAAAATAGTTCTCATTAATAACCTTACTATTCGCACCTTTAAGTATTTTATAATAGAAATATATATAATATTTATATTATAAACACATTTTACTCATGTATACACATTTCAGTGCCACTAAATATATGTAAAAATAGATAAGGGACTATTTCAAAATAAACAAGAAAAAAGATAGTTAGTTAAACCTTTTAATATATGAAATGAACATAAAGCGAAAGTTAGAAGTCCTTTTATACCTATTATGGCAGCTATTGTATTTGTATAAATTGCAAAGACATATTATAATTTTATTGTAATTAAATGAATTAAAGGAGATAATAAAATGTCCTTTTATAATGAAATACTCAAACATGTAGGATATGGAGGATATAATGCCATGGAACAAAATAACTCTATTATTATAGACGCTGTTGTAGGCGCTGGTAAGTCAGCACTTATGCAGTTATTAGAAGAATCTCGAGGGTTTAAAGCCTTCCCCGAACCAGTAGTAAACAATCCTTTACTAGATGATTTTTATCATGACAGACAGCGTTATAGCTTTCCGTTACAAATTTTCTTTTTAAATAAGCGTTTCAAACATATAAAAGAAGCTTCACAATTGAAAAATGCAATTATGGATAGAAGTATTTATGGTGATGCTATTTTTTCTAAGCTGCTTCATGACAATAATGAAATGTCTACAGTAGAGTTTAATCTATACTGTGAGCTGCTTCAAAATATGCTGGAGCATGTTCAAAAGCCTAAATTGATGATTTATCTTGAAATAAGTACTGATGAAGCCATAAAAAGAATAAATAAAAGAGGCCGATCCTATGAATTAATAGTTGAAAGAGACTATTGGGAACATCTTAATAAGGAATATAGATCCTATTTTTCACAGTATGTCATATCACCACTATTGACTATAAATGTTGACGGACTTGACTTTATTAGAAATGAAAAGGATAAGGCTTATGTACTATCTTTAATAGATAATAAACTAAAGGAAATTTATCAATAATTTATGTAATAATAAAAAATATCTCAAGATAGAAAGTACATTCTAACTTGAGATATTTTTTATATTGTACGCTCTTTAATTATTTCAGCATATTTATAAAAGCTGTCCTTTTTTATACGCTTCTGTGTTTCAAAATCCACATATACGATTCCAAATCTCTCTGAGTAGCCATGTGCCCATTCAAAGTTGTCTAAAAGAGACCAGCAAAAATACCCAGCAACATTTAATCCCATTTCATTCATTTTTCCTATAGCCTTTAAATGGCTAATTAGATAATTAATTCTTCCTGTATCGTGAATATGTCCATCTTCAATAATATCCCTCCAAGAAGAGCCATTTTCTGTAATATAAATAGGTAAATCAGTATATTTTTCTCTAACCATCTTTATTAAATCAATAAATTCATTAGGTGAGATATCCCATCCCATATCTGTTTTAGGATAGGAGGAATAAGCATCACTGCAAAGTGAAAGAGTCAATGAATTAAATTTAACTAAAGAACGATTATAATAGTTTACTCCTAAGAAATCACACTTTTCTCCTATAACATCAAAGTCTCCCTCTTTTATAAAGGTATAGTCTGAGCACCGTGAAGAGTATAAATTTATTATATCTATCGGATAACTTCCTTTAAATATTGGTTCTAAGAACCATCTATTAAAAGAACCATCCATATTTGAAGCAGCTAATTTATCAGAAAAGCTATTACTTGCTGCATAAGCTGGTGTAAGGTTCAAGGTAATTCCAATAGGTTTATTAAAGCCTAATTTATGATATGTCCTTACTGCCATACCATGGGATAAAAGTAAATGATGAGCAACCTTTAAAGCTGCAGTTATATCCTTTTTACCAGGTGCATGTTCGCCAATGGCATTTGATAATATTGATGTGCACCATGGTTCATTATGTGTTATCCACAAATCTACCAGATCATCGAGCTCTGTATAACATTTTTCTGCATATTCTGTAAATAAGTCAGCTGATTTTCTAATCTCCCAGCCTCCCATATCCTGCAGCCACTGCGGCAAATCCCAATGATATAAAGTAACTGCAGTTTTTATGCCTTTTTCTTTAAGCTCAATAAGCAAATTTTTATAGAATTCCATTCCCTTTGGATTATATTTACCACACTCAGGAAATATTCTAGTCCAAGCTATAGAAAGTCTATAAGAGTCTGCTCCCAAATCTTTAATTATAGAGACATCTTCTTTATAGCGATGGTAGTGATCACAAGCTACATTACCATTTTCCATATTAAAAACATTTCCTTCTGTATTTGCAAAGGTATCCCATATAGAAGGGGTTTTGCCGTCCTCATTATAAGCTCCTTCTATTTGATAAGAGGAAGTCGCAACTCCAAAAATAAAGTCTTTATTAAAATTCATGTTTTCCCTCCTGTATTCATTATTCTGTACAAAAATATTTTATGCTTCTATAATTTTATATTCTCATGCAGCTGTTTCTTACTACTAATTTTGTAGGGATCCTATTTTCAAGAGGTTCCTCAATAGGCTTGTTTTCGATTAATTTAATCAATATATCAGATGCTTTTTTTCCTATTGTAACTCTGTCCTGTTCTATAGTAGTAAGTGAAGGGGAGGTAAATCCAGTTACTCGTAAATTATCAAAGCCAACAACTGATAAATCCTCAGGAATTCTAAAGCCCTGTGCTTGAAAGGTAGTCATAGCAGATACTGCAGCCTCATCATAGGCAATATAAACCGCTGTAGGTAAATCCCCTATGCATTGCTGCAGGAGCTTACTAGCCGCTCTTGCACCTGATTCTGGAATATAATCTTCAGCTTCCACAATATAATTAGGATTTTCTTCAAGTCCTTTTAATTTTAAAAATTCCTTATACGCTGCATTACGTTCTTTACCTGCTATACTATAAAGAGGGCAGGCTATATGAGCAATTTTTCTATGTCCAAGAAAATAAAGATATTCAAGAGCCTGCATAGTACCCATTCTATTGTCTGAAATTACAGTATACTTTTCTGGATACAGCATCTCAATAGAAACGCATTTAAGATCGCTAGATAAAACACATTGAATTTCATGGGTATGAGTAGCACCAGCTGCAAGAAGCACCCCATCTACACCTCTATATAAGCAATGTTCAAGATAAGATTCTTCCCTATTCCCTATCTTTTTATTAACAAACAGTACATCATATCCGTATTCCCAAGCTCTGCTTTGGAAGCTCTGCAAAATCTCACTAAAATGAGGATGTGCTATTCCTGTTCCTACATCTTCAGATAGAAGTACTCCTATTAGCCAAGTTTTTCTTGTGGCTAGGGCTCTTGCATTTGTATTTGGTATATATTCAAGCTCCTCAGCAGCATCCATTACTTTTTTATATGTCAGTTCATTAACACCATTATAATTATTAAATACTTTTGATACAGTAGCAGGAGAGCATCCTGCCAGCTTTGCAACATCATATATAGTTATCACATTCTTCTACCTCGGTTCTTAAATTATATCTTACATTATATACCATGGTAATTTGTACATCAATCTAATACCTTATACTTGAAATAATAAAAATCTGCGTAGGAACTATTGTTTTCTAGGTCTTGAGAACTTATACCTACAAAGGCACCTGTAAAGCCCATTGGATCAGCATGTTCATCAGATAATATGCTGGTATCAATTTTATAAGGTATAACCTGCCAATTTAAATCCTCTTTGGCATAAGAAAACTCACCAAATCTATTTTTTACAGTAAGCTTAAGGTATATCTTTCCATTTCCTATTGGTATTTCCTTATCTAATAAAGGCATTGTAAAATTATTTTTATTAAAGCTAAGTATTCCTAAACACTTCTCTTCAAGTTCTTCATTATAAGCAATTCTGAAGTAATATTGGTTTTCTTCATCATAGCGATAAATAAGTCCAGCCATCTTTTGAAAATGGTCAAAGGGTAAAAGGACACAGGTTTCAGCCTCAAAACTAAAATCTGTCTGCCTTCTTACAAGTATATTCTGATTATGCACTGAAGATAGAGATTCCTTCCCATATAATCTTAATGCCCCATTCTTTAGAAGATCATATTGTGCTGGAACACGCAGGGACATAAAATCATTTTTAAAGTTATTATCATTAAAACTATATTCAATTTCCTCTTTTTCTAACTTTTCCCCATAACCAGTAAAGTTTTCAGGAGGCAGCATAGTAAAGTCTTTAAGATAAGGCCAAGTATCCTTCCAAACTACTTCAGCAATGGAGGTTTCTCTTCCAAGGGGACATCGCATACTTTCATCTATAGGACGGCCACAAAGAAAAGCTGTCCACCATCTTCCATCTGGGCCTTCACATAAGCTTCCATGCCCCGCTTTCTTAATATATGAATTAACTGCTCCCTTAGAGCTTACCAAATGTTTATTTGGATGAAGCTCGTAAGGTCCTTCAATGCTTTTGGATCTTGCCACCGTAACTGCATGTTCATAGGAGGTTCCTCCTTCTGCAGTAATAAGATAATAATATTCCTTTATTTTATAAAGGTGAGGTCCTTCTACTAAGCCTCTATCTGAGCCTTTAAAAATCTTTACTGGCTTTGAAATAGGTTTTAAGGTTTCACTATCAATTTCAGTAAGCAATATACCTGTAAATTGAGCATCACCTTGTTTTCTATAATCCCATTCCATATTAACCATATATTTTCTTCCATCGCTATCATGAAATAGTGATGGGTCAAAACCTGAACAGTTTACAAATACTGGCTCACTCCAGGGACCTTCAATAGATTTTGCTGTAGTAATATAATTAGGTGTATCTTTAAAGGGGCTAAAAGTCCATGTTTTTACATCCGTAAACACAAGGTAAAATAAGCCCTCAGAGTAGCTAAGACAAGGAGCCCATATGCCTCCTGATTTAGGATTGCCCTTCATATTAAGCATTTGAATACTATTAAGTGGTGCAGGGATACTATTCCAATTTGCTAAGTCCTTTGAAGAGCTAATACAAACTCCTGGAAAATACTCAAAAGTAGAATTTGCAACATAAAAGGTTCCATCCACACAGATCATACTTGGATCTGGATGAAAGCCGTTAAGTACCGGATTTTTAATCATAATAGCACCAACTTTCTGTAATGTTCTTATTCTTTTACTGCACCCATAGCTATTCCATTAACAATATATTTTGAAAAAATAGCATAAACACTTATTATGGGTACAATAGATACTGCAAGACCTAGATAAATGCTCCCATATTCTGTTCTGTATGTATCACCTCTTAAGGTTTGTACAAGCATTGGCAAGGTGTACAGTTTCATCTTTGAAATCATAATAAATGGTGTAAAGAAGTTATTCCAGGATGCCACAAAAGCAAATATACCCATAGTAAAAGCACCTGGTTTTGCAATTGGAAGCATTATTTTATGAAATATTTTTATTTCACTGCAGCCATCTATTCTGGCAGCATCAATTAAATCTCTTACAACTACAGCATCTAGATATTGCTTTGCAAAGAATATAGAGCCTGGAGCAGCAATTGCAGGCAAAATAAGTGGAACATAAGAGTTAATAAGTTTTAAATTTGACATATACCTATAGAACCCAATTATTGATACCTGTGTAGGTAATAAAACCAAAACTATTACAAAGCCATATATAAACTTTTTATAAGAAAAATCATAAACTTGAATAGCATAGGCAAACATCATTGAGAAGTATACAGTAAGAACTGTAACTGACACTGAGATTTCTGCGCTGTTTAAAAATCCACGTGAAATGCTAAAACCCCTATTAGTCAAGGTCTGCCAATTTCTTATAAGGTTATGTCCTGGAAGTAAACTTATGCCCTGTTGGATTTCAGCGGTAGTACGCGTAGAGTTAACTAATAATATCCATAGCGGTAAAATACATATAACTAATAAAACAAATAATATAGCATATACAAAAATTCTTAGTAATCGTGTTTTCATTGCATAGCT
>Ga0255336_101836_pt1 | contig 12969 bp, 9 predicted proteins | sample MeOH1_35cm_T3_17_FD_189102 | JGI IMG/M metagenome (GOLD analysis project Ga0255336, IMG submission 189102) | Sandy soil microbial communities from University of British Columbia, Vancouver, Canada - MeOH1_35cm_T3_179 | ecosystem: Engineered > Artificial ecosystem > Sand microcosm > Unclassified ...
GCCTCTCCAGTAAGCTGCTATCCGTGCAGCGTCGCGAGGCCGCGTTACAAATTGGTCTCCATGTCGGGGAAACGGGTTACGGCTGAAATAATCGGGCTTCGGCTTTCTTCATCACGCCGATGGCAGGGAATGACGCGTCTGCCGCGAAACGGCAGTGAGGCACCCGATACTGGCGATGTGCGTTACAGCCAGCCGCGGCGGCGGAAATACCAGAAGGGCAGCACGGCCGAGAGGATCATCAGGAGGATGGCGAAGGGATAGCCGAATTCCCAGTCCAGCTCCGGCAGGACATGGAAATTCATGCCATAGATGCTGGCGATCAATGTCGGCGGCAGGAAGGCAACCGAGGCCACCGTGAAGATCTTCACGATATTGTTCTGCTCGATATTGATCAGGCCCAAGGTCGCATCGAGCAGGAAGGTCACCTTGTTGGCGATGAAATTGCTGTGCTCGGTGATCGAGGCGATATCGCGCACCAGCGATTTCAACCGCGTCTTGCCGTCCTTCTTCAGGCGCGACTGAGTCGACAGGAACAGCGCCAGGCGGTTGAGGCCAAGCAGGCTTTCCTTAGCCTTGGTAGAGAGATCGCCAGCATGGCCGAGCTGGCGCAACAGGGCCTCGAAATCGTCGCTCGCCCCCTTGCGCCGGCCCTTGTGGAAGATGCTGCGCGAGATCGATTCCAGATTGAGTGTCGTCGCTTCCATGATATCGGCGAGGCGATCGACGATCTGTTCCAGGAGGCCGAGCAGCACGATTTCCGGCGTGCTGACCAGGTGTGGCACGCGCTCGGCACGGCGGGCGAAGGCCTGGATCGGCAAGGGATCGGCGTAACGCAGGGTGACCAGCGCCGCACGGGTCAGGATGAACGTGATGGCGGTGGTGGCCGGTGTGTCGGTGGCGGCACCATACAGGACCGGCGCGGTCATGAAGAGCACGCCGTTCTCCTCATAGAGGCGGCTGGACAGCTCGATCTCTTCCATCTCGGCGCGGGTCGGGATTTCCAGCGACAGGCTTTGTTCGACGCTGGTGATTTCCTCCGGCGTCGGGCTGACGAGATCGATCCAGACCGGTTGCGCCTGCTGGTCGCGAGGCTCTGCCTGTTGGAGCTCGTCCCGCATCGTCTCCCCGGACTTGACCATGCCGGACCTGACCAGCGTTCCGGCCCCGTCGTCACGCCGTGACGGATCGGCCGCTTCCTGCCTGGTCGGCTCCTGTTTGACTGGCTGGGGACGAAACTTGCTGAGCACCATGTAACCCACCGATGAAAAAGCGAGACGTCGGGGAACGTCGGTAAAGCATCAGTCGGAGGGTGCCGGCGCTGGAGCGTCAGGGGAGCGCCGGTCGGGGCGCTCAGCCGCGCGGTGCGATCGTCACCATCCGCAGGATGGACAGGATCGGCCGCAATCGACCCGGAGGCTCGCTGGTCATCCGCTCTCTCCCTGCCGGCGGGGCGCAAGCCGCCCCGGATCTGTTTGTTGGTGTTCCGATGGTCAGGTTCCTACGCCTGCCCCGGCGGACTGTCAATCAAGCGCCCCGGCGGAGAGGTTTTGGCGTCACCCCTGCCGATCCCGGCCTCTCCAGGCCCGGATCGCGTGTAACCGTTCAATGACGGCGCGGCCTGACGGTGCGCCGGCCACGCGCCTGCCGGTCAACCGGATAGGATTTCAGCCGGAGGGGGCCTCAGTTGGAAAGAACGGCAGCCGGACGCGGCAGCAGCGGGGCGCAATCGGCGGCCAGTTTCGGCCGGCCGAAATGCCAGCCCTGGCCGTAGTCGCAGCCGCAGGCGCGGCAGAGCTGATCGTCGTTCTCGTCCTCGATCCCCTCGGCCACCACCTTGAGGTCGAACAGCCGCGCCAATTGCACGATCGCCTCGACCATGCGGACACCGGAGCGGTCGCTACGCATCGACTTGATGAAGGCCTGGTCGATCTTCAGGACATCGATCGGCAGGCCCTGGAGCAGGCTGAGCGAGGAATAGCCGGTGCCGAAATCGTCGAGCAGCACGCAGCAGCCGATCTCGCGCAGCCGTCGCAGCATTTCGCGGCTGGCGGCGATGTCCTGCATGATGGCGCTTTCCGTCAGCTCCAGGCGCAGATTGCCGGGCTGGAGCTTCTGTTCCAGCACCAGTTGCTGCACGGTGACCGGCAGCAGATCGGGATCGTCCAATTGCCGGCTGGAGACATTGACGCTGACGAAGATATCCGGCGAAACGCCGTCATCGATCCAGCGCCGCATCTGCTGGGTTGCTTCGTGCAGCACCCAGGAGCCGATGGCGACGATGAGGCCGGTCTGCTCGGCGATGGGGATGAATTCGTTGGGCGGCACGCGGCCGCGGGTCGGATGCTCCCAGCGCAGCAAGGCTTCGAAGCCGGCAACCCGGTTATGGGCAAGATCGACGATCGGCTGGTAATGGAGATAGAGCTCGTTGCGCCGCAAGGCGAGATGGAGATCGGCCTCCAGCCGCAGCCTTTCCCGGGAACGATCCTGGGAATCCGGATCGAACACCGCTTCCTGGCCGCTGCCCTGCAGACGCGCCTTGTTGAGCGCGGCGGTGGCGTGCTTCAGCAGCTCCTCGGCATCCTGGTGATCCGGCGTCCCTTCCGCCATACCGACCGACAAGGTGGCGACGACATTCTCCTCGCCGACCAGCATCGGTTCCTCTGCCGCACTGCGCAGGCGCCGGGCAACACGCAGGAGATCGACATCGTCGCGCATCACATCGACCATGACGCAGAGCGTGTTCTCGTTGATGACGGTGAGCGTGTCGGTCGCCCGCAGCGACTTGGCGATGCGGTCCGCCATCAGGCGCTGCGACTGATCGCAGAAGGCCTGGCCGTAAGCGGCGCGCATCGCTTCATAACGATCGCTTTGCAGCAGGATGATGCCGAAGCTTTCGGCCCGGCGACGGCGGCAGCGCTGGATTGCCTGATTGACGCGGTCATAGAGCACCAGCCGGTTCGGCAGGCCAGTCATTGGATCGGTCATCTTGCGCTCGCTGATATCGATCAGCGAACCGGCAACGCGCGTCACCTTGCCGTATTGGTCGTGCAGCGAGGCGCCGCGGATGAGAAACCAGCGATAGGCATGGTTGCGCCGATGCTGCATGCGGCACTCGACCCGGAACTGCAGCGAAATGCCTTCCAGGTGATTGCGCAATTCGCGCCGCACGGCGCTGATATCGTCGGCATGAACGAGATCGATCCATTCATCGACGCTGGAAGGGCGGTCGTCGTGGCTGCAGCCCAGCATTTCCAGCAGGCGCGGCGAGAAATAGAGGCTGTCATTGTCGATCTGCCAATCCCAGATGCCGTCGCCAGCACCGACGACGACGAGATCGAAACGCTCGCGCTGTTGGCGCGCTTCCTGGCCGCTGTGATGCAGACGGATCTGCTGGCGCAGCCGCGCCAAGGCCAGCCTGATATTGAGCGGCACCGTCAGGCAGTCATTGGCGCCGCGTCCCAGTGCCGCGACCATCGCCTCTTCGGCATCTGTTGCCAGCGCCACCATAATCGACAGGCCGGCGGCATGCTCGTCGCCCCGCAGTCGCACCAGGAGGTTGTCGGCGGCAACGTCACCGGTGGCGTTGATCACCACCAGCGTCGGATCGAATCCCGCCTGTTCGAGATCGGCAATCAGCTGGTCGGCGGATTCAAACAGCGCGACTTCATCGCCGCTCTGTCGCAACGCAGCAACCAGCTCGGCGAGGGCACCGGTATCATCAACAATCAATATCCGGTCTCGCGCCATCGCGCCTGCAGCCTTCCGCTTGGCAGTTCTTGCTCGCGTCCTTAAATTCGGATACGCCGTCCCAATGGGCAACCAGCACTGATCGCGACGGCACTCAGCCGTGCGCACCCGCCCCCGTGCATGGTTAATACAAGCCTAGGCAGTAAATCTTAACAGATACTTACTGCGGCTGTCATCGAGATGATAGCGGTACCACAATTCGCATGGGACCGATTTTCGTAGGGGGGACGGCCGGCGGAACGGCCGGTTCGGCAGCAACATCTCGCCGGCAGCATCCGCAGACAAATACCTGAAGATGCTACCGCAGGATGTCGTGGTTACGGGATTATGCAGGAACCCGAGACAGGAGCCGGGGAAGGCCTACATGGCCTGGAAGACCCGGACGCGATTGCGGCCGGCATTCTTCGCGTCATAGAGCGCGAGATCGGCGCGCTGCAAGGCGAGGTCGAGGCTGACAGTGGGCGAGATCGGCGCGATGCCGATACTGACGGTGAAGCCGATCGGCCCCTCCTCGGTATCGAGGCGCTGCCGGCGCACCGCATGGCGGAAGCGTTCGGCCGCGACCAGGGCCGCCGCCAGATCCGCCTGCGGCAGCAGAACGGCAAATTCCTCGCCGCCGAAACGACCGAAGATCGCTTCCGGGCGCAGCAGGCGCTGGATCGCTTCGACCACGGCGCAGATCGCCCGGTCGCCGGTCTCGTGCCCATAGGTATCGTTGATCCGCTTGAAGCGGTCGATATCGGCCATCAGCAAGCAGAGCGGCTGGTCATAGCGCGCGGCGCGGCCCACTTCCCGCTCCGCCAGGTTGAGGAACTGGCGACGGTTATGGATGCCGGTCAGCGGATCGGTGATCGCCTGGTGACGCAGATCCAGCATGGTGCGACGGGTTTCCAGCTCATCGATCACCATGGCCGCCAAGTCTTCCAGCAGACGCTGCTGTTCCGGGCCGATGCGGCGCGGTTGCCGGTCGAGCACACACAACGTGCCGATGGTGAGGCCCTGCAGATTGCGCACCGGTGCCGATGCATAGAAACGGATATAGGGTGCGCCGGAGACCATGGGATTATCGAAGAAGCGCGGATCGCACAACGCGTTCTCCACCACCGTCACCTGGCCGCTCTCGACGGCGTGCTGGCAGAAGGTCAGTTGCCGCGGCACATCGGTGATGGCGAGGCCGTAGGAGGCTTTCACCCATTGGCGCGTTTCATCCAGGAAGGAGATGAGCGCGATCGGCGTCTCCAGCACCTGCGCCGCCATGCGGGCGATCCGATCGAAGCGCGGCTCCGCCGGCGTGTCGACGATGTCATAGCTGCGCAACGCAGCGAGGCGCTGCGCTTCACGATTATGTGCTTCACGATTATGCGCCACGTGATTGAGCGTTCCGTTGGCCGGGCGCATGCGGTCATCCGTAGCGCGCAGTTCCGGCGCGAGACGATGGGTCATCTCCGTCCGCTGCGCGGATGACGGCGATGGCACTATATCGGCGATATCGAAATCCTTGCGGTCAGAGAGCAAGGTCATCTGTTGCCTCCTCGCTTGACGCCGCCGCATGTCTCACCCACGACCAAGGCGCGGGATCGGCAAGCATGTCGCCGGATCCCTTACGAATAGCCCGATAACGTGTGTGATTTTCGGCAGGAAAGAACATCGTACTCTGATTCGAGATTGTCTGTCGCAAAACATCCACGAAGGTAAATATTTCAAATGCTTCATGGTGCTTGCCTGCCGATAACAAAGGAGGAGGACGGTGGTTCCAGCGTCGTTTGACAACCGGCGACGCGAAAGGATCGGACGGTGCGAAAACGAGGTCGCGGCGGGAATAATCCGGGACAAATTGGCCGGTATTTGTGCTGTATTCGCAATATTGGAACAGGTCCGCGATCGATGATGACGCGGCTATTCGACCAGATCCCAGTAAGGTTGCCCGCCGAAACGCTCGGCGAGAAAATCGATGAAGGCGCGCACTTTCGGCGAGAGATGCCGGGCATGCGGATAGACCGCATAGAGCCCGCCATCCTGCGGCACGAATTCTGTCAAAACTGACACCATGGTGGCGGCCTGCAAATCACGACCGGTGATGAAGGTCGGCAGGTAAACGAGGCCCAGCCCATTCAATGCCGCTTCGCGCAGGGCGTCGCCGTTATCGGCACGCAACCTGCCGCTGACCTCGATCGGCCAGGGACTGCCATCGGCGCGGATGAAACGCCATTCATCGGTGACCGCGAGATTGCTGTAACAGAGGCAGCGATGCTGCTTCAAATCCTCCGGTGTCCGCGGCATGCCATGGGCCTTGAAGTAATCGGGGCTGCCGCAGACGACGCGGCGGATCGGCGCCAGCTTGCGGGCGATCAGGCTGGAATCGCCAAGCCGGCCGCTCCGTAAGGCGAGATCGACACCTTCCTCGATGAGATCGACATAGCGATCGCTCATGCTGAGGTCGATCTCGACTTCCGGGTAACGGGCGAGGAAATCCGGCACGGCTGGGGCGAGGTGCAGATAGCCGAAACTCATCGGTGCGCTGATGCGCAGCTTGCCACGGGGAGCCACCTGGAGATTGCTGACCGAGGCATTGGCCTCGGCGATGTCACCCAGGATCCGCACCACCTGGGCATGATAGCCCCGGCCCTCCTCGGTCAGGGTCAGCGACCGGGTGGTGCGTTGGAACAGCCGGGCGCCGAGTTCCGCCTCCAGCGCCGCAACCTGGCGGCTGACCAGGGATTTCGAACTGCGCAGGCGCCGCGCCGCGGCGGAAAAGGACCCCGTTTCGACCACCGCCGCGAAGGCTTCCATTGTCCCCAGCCGATCCATTCCGCCCGTCCTATTGTTGCATAATATGAGACAATTATATTCCAATTCGCATAATTGTCGCAACCGGCACTCGGAATTAGATTTCCTCCATCGAAACATTCACGGCCGACCGGCAAACGACAGACGCGCCGGCCAACTGCAAGGAGGGAACCCACGATGACCACTGCAACCATCACCGCCCCGAAGCCGATCATCCCGTTCGTCGGGTCGATCACCACCGCCCTGAAGCCGCTCGGCGAACCGCTGATGCGGGTGACCGCCGGCCTGTTCCTGATGCCCCATGGGGCGCAGAAGCTGTTCGGCCTGTTCGGCGGCTATGGCCCCGACGCCACCGGCCAGTTCTTCCAGGCGAAACTGGGCCTGCCGCCTTTCATGGCGGTGCTGGCCGGGATGATTGAATTCTTCGGCGGCCTTGCTTTGGCGCTCGGCCTGCTGACCCGTCCGGCGGCGGCGCTGGTCGCCGGATTGATGGCGGTCGCCATCCTCCAGGTCCATCTCGCCAACGGCTACTTCTGGACCGATCTCGGCTACGAGTACCCGCTGTTCTGGGGCCTGGTGGCGATCAGCTTCGTGATCCGAGGCGGTGGCCGCTACTCGCTCGATCACGCCATCGGCCGCGAATTCTAAGAACGACTGAAGAAGACGTCCCGACTGCGATTGCCGCGGATGCCCTTCCCTCACCGGGGGATGGCATCCGCTTCCCCTGATTAACTGACTGGCCAACATATTGGCCGACCAGCGTGCAGCCCTGGCTGCCGAAAGGAGATCATCATGAGCATCATTCGTCGTCCCTCCGCCGACCGCGGTCGCGAGAAGATCAGCTGGCTCGACAGCCGCCACAGCTTCTCCTTCGCCAATTACTACGATCCGCGGCATATGGGCTTCCGCAATCTGCGGGTGATCAATGACGATCGCGTCAGCCCCGATGCCGGCTTCGCCACCCACGGCCATCGCGACATGGAGATCATCAGCTATGTGGTCGAAGGTGCCCTCGCCCATGAGGACACGACCGGAGGCAAGGGCATCATCCGCCGCGGCGACGTGCAGGCGATGTCGGCCGGCACCGGTGTCCGCCACAGCGAATACAACGCCTCGCAAGACGAGCCGGTGCGCTTCCTGCAGATCTGGGTCATTCCGACCGAGGCTGGTTTGCCGGCGAAGTATCGTCAGGCGCATTACTCGGACGAAAGCAAGACCAACCAGCTGCGCCTGCTGATCGAGCAGGACAATGACGCCATCACCGGCGATGGCAGCGACGGCAACGCGCTCGGCATCAACCAGGATCTGAAGCTCTATGGCAGCATCCTGGAACCGGGCGTCACCCTCAGCCACAGCCTCGCCAAGGGTCGCGGCGCCTGGGTGCAGGTGGTGAATGGCGACATCACCGTCAACGGCCAGCGGCTGGAAAGCGGTGACGGCGTCGCCATCGAGGATGTCGCCGAGCTGAAGATCGACGCCGCAGCGAAGAGCGAGTTCCTGCTGTTCGATCTCGCCTGAAACAACTGTTGCACACGAGATGGAAGCGGGCTGCCGAGGCGGCCCGTTTTCTTTTGCGCCTGGCGGTCGGATGGCCCACGATGTCGGCAGCCGGCAGATAACCGGCGGTACGTGATTGTCTCTCCCATCGGCCCTCGGCTAGATTGGCAAAAAAGGGGGAGACTGACATGTCGAACGCATCAGAGCATATCGAGGTGCATACCGGGTCCTGCCTGTGCGGCGGCGTCAGTTATCGTGCCACCGGCAAGCTGCGCGATGTCCTCGCCTGCCATTGCTCGCAATGCGCCAAGACCAGCGGCTCCTTCATGATGGCGACCGCCTGCGCCCCCGAGCATCTGGTGCTGGAAAAACAGGAAACGCTCCGCTGGTACCGCTCCTCGCCCGATGCGCAGCGCGGCTTCTGCAGCAATTGCGGCAGCAACCTCTTCTGGAAGCCGGAACATGGCCGCCATATCAGCATCACCGCCGGCACGCTCAACCCGCCGACCGGTCTGCGGCTGGTCGAGCAATGGCACCTGGCCGACAAATCCGATTATTACGATGCCCTGCACGACGTCACGCCGCGCGAAGAATAGGGTGAGTGAAGGATAGGGCCGAGTTCCGCTCTCTTGCTTTTCCGCTGCGGAATGATCAAATCTGCGACGTGAACCCGGTTCAGCCCGAGGAGCGCCTGCCGATGTCCGCCTGGTCCCGCAACCTCTCCCTCTGGCTCTCCATTGTCGTGATCGGCGCCCTGGCCGGGCTCGGCTATGACTGGCTGTTCGAGATTCGGGAAGGACGGATCGCCGCGATGCTCTACGGCATCGTCATTTGCGGTCTGGCGATCGGCTATGAGCGCGGCCTCATCCTGCCCGCCTTGAGCCGCCGGCTGCGGTCGCTGCCCAGCCTCGTCTATATCCTGCTCTCGGAAGCGATCCTCGCCGGTTTCGTACTGGCCGGCACGGTGATCGCCGGCACCTTCTGCTGGAGCGTCGGCCTGTTGAGCGGCCGCACCTGGCCAGAGGCCGTGATCATTTCGCCGAACGGCCTGCTCTACAGCCTCGCCATCATCGTCGTCTTCGTCTTCATCAGCCGCATTCGCGATCTGCTCGGCGCGGATGTGTTCCGCAACCTGATGCTGGGACGCTATCATCGCCCGATCAATCAGGAGCGCGTCTTCCTCTTCATCGATATCGCCGGCTCGACTGCTTATGCCGAACGCCATGGCGATCTGCGGGCCCAGCAATTCATTGCCGCGGTCTTCGCCGCCCTGGCCGATCCCATCCGCCGGCATCGCGGCGTCATCGACGATTATATCGGCGATCTCGCCATCATCAGCTGGCCCTTGCGGCCGGGCAGCAACCCGGCGCGATGCCTGTCATGCCTGATCGATATCCAGCAGACGGTTGCCGCCAAGGCCGGCGACTGGCAAAAACGTTTCGGCCAGGTGCCGCAATTCCGCGCGGCGCTGCATGGCGGTTCCATCGTCACCGCCGAGATCGGCATCGACCGCCACAAGATCGCCTATTTCGGCGATGTCATGAACACGACGGCGCGGCTCGAAGCCTTGTCGCGCAGCCTCGACGAACCGGTGCTGATCTCTGATGAAATACTGCAGCGCCTGACGCCACTGCCGGCCGCGCTGAAGGTCCGCTCCCTCGGCAGCCATGCGATCCGCGGCCGTGGCCAGCCACTCGCCATCTCGGCCCTCGACCTCGCTGTGGCCGATACGGCTTGGACGCACGAAGCCGGTACGGCGCCATCGCACCGCTCGGCTGTGGCAGCGAACTAAGCGGTCTCGACGAGGTCATCTCCGAGCAGGACGTTTGGCTGAACCGACTGGTCCAGTGGCAAGTGCCGACCCGGCTTGCCCGATCACTGCTCCCTCGCCCGCTTCGCGATCATTTCGTAAGCACGGCTTCCTAAATCGACCGGATGTCAGCGATACCAGCAAAAAGCTTAACCACCCGTTTGCTTTCTTTCCATAAATTACCATCGATTCTGGAAAGGGCCGCAAGCCATTGCCGCATGACAACGAGCTGCGACGTGAAAGTGGAACAGACTGAACATCCCGCGACTGTCACCCAGTTGCAATCGGCAGTGATCGATCAGGTGGCCATTGTCGCGGTCACCGATGCCCAAGGCACCATCCTGTCCGTCAATGACAAGCTGCTGGAGATCAGCGGCTATAGTCGTGCCGAGCTCATCGGCGCCAATCACCGCCTGCTCAATTCCGGCCTGCATTCGCCGCCCTTCTGGCTCGATCTCTACCGGACCATCTCCTCCGGCCGCATCTGGCGTGGCGAGATCCGCAACCGCAAGAAAGACGGCGGCTATTACTGGGTCGATACCCATATCATCCCCAGCCGCGATGCCGCGGGCCGCATCGCCAGCTATACCGCCTTGCGCTTCGACGTCACCCAGCGCAAGCATGCGGAAGAAGCCTATCACCGGATCGCCGCGCTGCAGGCCGCCATCCTCGATCACGGTGGCTTTGCCGTCATCAGTTCCCGGATCGACGGCACCATCGAAACATTCAATCGCGCCGCCGAGCAGATGCTGGGCTATAGCGCCGATGAGGTCATCGGCAAGACCGATCCCGGCATCTTTCACATTGCGGCGGAAGTCGCCGAGCGTGCCGCCTGCTTCTCGCGCGAGCTGGGCCAGCCCGTGGCCGCCGGTTACGAGACCTTCGTCATTCGCTCGCAGCTGGGGCTGCCGAACGAATATGAATGGACCTATCGCCACAAGGATGGCAGCACCATGCCGGTGCTGCTCTCCGTCACTGCCTTGCGCGATGCCGAGGGCACGATCACCGGCTATCTCGGCATGGCGGCCGATATCAGCGACCGGCGCCGCCGCGAGCAGGAGCTGCGCGACGCCCAGGCCGAGCTGAAGACCCAGATCGAGGAACTGGCACAGGCCAAGGAACGCATCGAGCGCGACGTCACCCGCCAAGTCACCTTGCTGGAGGAACTGGCGCTGGAAAAAGACCGCGCCATGGCGGCGAACCACGAGAAATCGGCCTTCCTCGCCACCATGAGCCACGAGATCCGCACCCCAATGAACGGCCTCATCGGCATCCTCAACATGCTGCAATCGACCAGGCTCGACGCGGAACAGGCGAAGCTGGTCGAGATCGCCTTGCGCTCCAGCAACGATCTCGTGCAGATCACCTCCGACATCCTCGACTATTCCAAGCTGGAAGCGCAAAAGACCAAGATCGAACAGGTCGGTTTCGAGCTGGGCGATCTGGTCGAGGATGTCATCCTGTTGCTCAGCCCCTCGGCCGTCGGCAAGGGCCTTGCGCTGGTGACACGGATCGCGCCGGCTTTGCCGCTGTATCTCACGGGCGATGCCTTCCGCATCCGGCAGATCCTGACCAATTTCCTCTCCAATGCCATCAAGTTCACCGCTGCGGGCTCGGTCACCTTGGCGATCGACCTGGCCGAGCGCGCCGACCGGAGCATCCTGCTGACGGCCCGGGTGATCGATACCGGCATCGGCCTCGATGCCGCGGCGCAGGCACGGCTCTTCGCCCGCTTCACCCAGGCAGAGATGTCGACCAGCCGGCGCTTCGGCGGTACCGGCCTTGGCCTCGCCATCTGCAAGCAGCTGACCGAATTGATGGATGGCCGCATCGGCGTCGAGAGTACGCCCGGCCAGGGCAGCACCTTCTGGGTCGAATTACCGCTGCAGCGCGGTGCCGCGCCGGCGGCTGCACCGCTCGGCACACCGCAGGAGCTGGGCAGCCTTGACCTGCTTGTGGCCGAAGACAACAGCACCAATCAGCTGGTCATCCGCGCCATCCTGGAATCGCTCGGCCATCGCGTGACGCTGGTCAATGACGGCCGCGCCGCCTTGGAAGCGGCGCAACGGCAGGATTTCGACATGATCCTGATGGATGTGCAGATGCCGGTGATGGACGGTCCCACCGCCGCCCGCGCGATCCGCAACCTGCCCGCCGCCGCCGCCGGCCAGGTGCCGATCATCGCCCTGACCGCCAATGCCATGCCCGGCGACCGCGAAAGCTATGTCGCCGCCGGCATGGACGATTATGTCAGCAAGCCGATCGACCCCAGGCGCCTGCTGGAAGCGTTGATGCGCCAGGCAGGCGCCATCGGGCGGCGGCGCCAGCGCACCTCCTGAGCCCTCCACGCATCAGCTTTTCGATATCGGCGGCCGCGGCATCACTGCCGCTCCACCTTGTAGCCGTCGCGCTCCAACATGGCGATGACACTGTCGCTGCCGACCAGATGGCCCGTGCCGACGGCGATGAAGATGGTGCCCTTGCCGGCCAGCAGATGCTCGATCTGCCGTGTCCAGAGGGCGTTGCGGTTGAGGAAAAGCGCCCGGTACAAGGTCGGGCTTTCGGTCCGCATATCGGCGGAGATGTCCTTGTCGAGCGCAACGATATCGCCGGCCAGCCAGTCCTTCAGCGTCTGGGCGATGAAGTCCGGCCCCTTGTCGATATCGTTCAGGCTCTCGGTGAGGTTCTGCAATTCATCCTGCGGCGAGAGGCGCGCGAAGATCTGGATCTGCTGCTCCGAGGTCTCGAAGGCACGGATCCGCCGGTTGGTCGCCTTGGCCGCATGGCGCAAGCCGTGATCGACACCCTGGTCGGGATCGTAGCCCAGCTGCTTCATCTGCATATAGACCAGCTGCAATGTCGCCAGCCAGGGGCGCAGGGGCTCCAGGCCGGCCGGATTCAATTTCAGCTGCTGCGCGACGCCGGCAAGCTGCTGCCGCTGCGCCGGCGTCAGTTTGCCGGAGAGCGGATGCGCGGGATCCATGCCGTAATGCTGCGCCAACCGGACCATCGCCGCCTGGTTCTCGTCATCGGCCTCTTCCACCCAGAGCTCGCTGCTGGCGGAAAAGGCGGCGGCGATCTGCGGGCTCTGCCAGGCGACGCCCGGCTTCATCACATGGATGGTGCCG
>Ga0255336_101838_pt1 | contig 12950 bp, 16 predicted proteins | sample MeOH1_35cm_T3_17_FD_189102 | JGI IMG/M metagenome (GOLD analysis project Ga0255336, IMG submission 189102) | Sandy soil microbial communities from University of British Columbia, Vancouver, Canada - MeOH1_35cm_T3_179 | ecosystem: Engineered > Artificial ecosystem > Sand microcosm > Unclassified ...
TCACCCCCTTACGCCCGCGCCGGCTGACGCCGGCTATATCAAGGAGGGCGTATTGCCGCCGGACGTTTCCGAAGCGAAGTTCGGGCATGCGCTCGCTGCACGAACGGCGATCGTCGGCGCGGAGCATGTGGTGTCGTCGGCAGACGGGTCGACCGCGATCTCGATCCGTTCGAGGTCGGGCCATCGGCGTTGAGGCCGGTGTTCACGCCGTCGGCGGCACTGCTGCCCGCGCCGATCGACGAAATCCAGGCGGTCCTGCGCATCGCCACCGAATATCGCATTCCGCTATGGACGGTATCGACCGGACGCAACTTCGCGTACGGCGGCGCCGCGCCGCGTCTACCGCGGTCGGTCGTGCTCGACCTGCAGCGATGAGCCGGATCATTCACGTCGACGAAGCGCTCGCATACGCGCTCGTCAAACCGGGCGTCCGCTAATTCGATCTGTCCTCGAATCTGCGCGACAAGGGCTACCAGCTGTGGCTCGATCCGGCGGCGGCGGGGTGAGGCAGCGTGACCGGCAACACGCTGGAACTGGCTTCGGCTACTCGCCGTAAGGCGATCACGCGGAGACGCAGTGCGGAATGGAAGTCGTGCTTGCGAACGGCGACGTCGTGCGCACCGGCATGGGCGGTATCGACATCGGCACGTCATGGCAGTTGTAGAAGCCGGGCTACGGGCCGTCGTTCGATGCAATGTTCACACAGTCGAACTACGGCATCGTCACGAAGATGGGGGTGTGGGGCTGATGCCCGCGCTGCCTTCGTATCTGCTCGGCGAATTCCAGTTTCGCAACGAGAGCGATCTCAAGACGATCGTCGAGGAAGCGCATAACAAGGCTTGTCTTCCGGGACGCCTGGAAATTCCGATGGAATCCTTTGTCCGCGGTGGAGATCGTTTTGAAAGAAAGCGAGCTTCGCGACAAAGCTGATTACCGTCCTGATCCGACAATGTGGACTCACGCAGTGCGTCACTGAGGTTACGTGCAAACCCGTCATGCCACCGGCAACGTACTCGCGACCGCCTGAGCATCCAGAGTCATCGCGGTTTCGCATTCTGTCACTCGACGAGGCGTCGCTCGCGCCAGCGCTTGGCTACGTGTTCAATCCGAAATGGATCTGGCCGCACGAGTCCATCGTGTCGATCTTGTGGAAGTTCGTTCTTGCGAATCGATTACCGGGTCATCTCGTCGCGCGTCAGGCTAGTGCTGATGTTGATCCCTATGAGGGCGTGCTTCCGAGTCCTGCCTTCGTCGATATTCGAAGGCTGTCGCACATGTTGATATATCGCCGCGGATCATAAGCAGATCGCTTCTAGCCGGATCTGAGCATCGGCAGTGTTGCTCAAGCTTCAAGCACTGCCGTTTCTGTCTGCCGTGGCTGATCTGCTCACCCAGATCGTCACCCCTTTTCTGCTACATCGCTCGATGCTGGCGCCGGCCCGATCAATCACAGCAATGCTTTCACCAAGCGTCTGCATATATGGCACCCCTGCGCTTCTGATTTCTTCGCATACTGCCGGTGTTTATGGCCGGATCAGTACGACAACCCCAGGAATAAATCCGCCGAGATGGCTGTTCTACCTTCGCTGGCATATTTTCTTGGATAAGTACACGGTTCGACATCGCGGTATGGAGGAGTTGCAAGATGCAGATAGGAATTGAGTCTGTAGTGAATGACCGGCCATTGGGCCGCTATCGAATTGCCATCATCGCGATCTGCTTTTTGATTGTCCTGATGGATGGCTTCGACACGCAAGCCATCGGCTTTGCCGCCGCCGCCATCTCCAGATCGCGAGGGATACCGCTCTCGGATTTCGGTCACATGTTTTCGGCAGGCTTGCTGGGCGCTGCCATCGGAGCGTTCGCGCTCGGAACGCTGGGTGACCGCATCGGGCGCCGACGGCTGCTCGTGATCTCGATCCTCGTATTTTCCGGGTGTTCGTTTGCACTGCCACGGCTGGAGTCGTTCCCGGAAATATTGATCTGCAGACTCCTGACAGGATTGGGATTGGGCGGCGCCCTTCCGAACGTGCTGGCCCTATGTGCGGAGTACACGCCACGGCCGTTGCGTGGCGTGGTGACTGGCATATTGTTCGCGGGCTTTCCAGCCGGCGGCGTAGCGGGCGCGATAGTCAGCGCCCATGTCGTGCCTGTCTTCGGCTGGCCCGCGATCTTCTATATCGGAGGATCGGTCCCGCTTGTCCTGGCGTGCCTCTCGATCATGGTACTCCCGCTGTCGTTGCAGACCGTGCTGCGGCATCCGGATGGGCAGAGGCAGGCTGCCGGAATCGCGCGGCGGATTGCGCCAAAGCGGCGGTTCCCCGACTCGGCCACTTTCGTCGACACCAGCGAGCCGCAAAAGGAGGTTTCCCTGCGCCAGGTTTACCGCTCGGGTGGGACAGTGCCGACGCTCATGCTGTGGTGCACGTCGTTCATGTGCTTTGTTTTACTGATCGATGTCGCGTTGCGGGCCCCCGCACTTCTCCGGCAACAAGGCGTCACTCAAAGCAGCGCAGCGACGGTAGTCGGATTGTTCAACCTGGGCAGCGTGATTGGCACTGCATTCGGTGGGAAGCTCCTTGACCGGTTGGGTCCGCTCAGGGTGCTTCCCGCGAGTTTCGTCGCGGGTGGCGTCTGCATATCGCTGCTGGGACAAGCGGCTGTGTACATCCCCGTATTGGCGCTGCTTTGCATCCTCGCGGGCACATTCATCGGTTCCTGCAGCGCTCAGCTGCTCTGTCTCGCAGTCCGTCTCTATCCCAGCGCGATGCGCGCAAGCGGAGTGGGCTGGGTTGTGGCCGTTGGCCGCATCGGCCAGATAATCGGGCCGCTAGCAATAGGTGCCTTGTTGAGCCACGGGGTGACAGTGAAAGACATCTTCCTCTGCGTCGCTTTCCCGGCCGTGTTCGCCGCCATCTCCATTTCAGTATTTTCCCGCTCACGGATCGTCGACCGAAGCGACACGCCCTTCGAGGGGCTTGAGGCACAATCTGGGCCCATGACCGTGTGTGAGCCGGCCACGCCGATATCGGCAGTCGAGGTTCCATGAAAGTCCTGCTTGCCGCCACGCCCTTGCCGGGCCATCTGAATCCCATCTTGTCCATTGGTCGGATGCTTGTTGCACACGGCCACGAGGTTGTCCTGAACACCGCAACAAGCATGGGTGGCCGCGCTGCGAATATCGGAGCGCGATTCGTGCCGTTTCTGCCACCGGCGGATCTCGACCTGAGGGACATGGATGCCGCGTTTCCGGAACGCAAGTTTCTCACCGGCGTGGATCAGTTGCGTTTCAATTTCGAACGGTTTTTCTTCGATCCAGTACCGCATCAAAGTGCCGGCTTCAAGGAGATACTCAAGGACTTCCCGGCCGAAGTGCTTATCGCCGATAACTTCTGCTTCGGGACCTTACCGCTGCTGCTCGGTAAGAAAAGTGAGCGGCCTGCGATCGTGCATTGCGGCGTCTCGTATCTGCAATGTCGGCGCGATGATGGAGCACCGTTTCATGCGGGCTACCCGCCGGCACAAACAGACGCTCAACGGCGCGAGTATGAGGAGCCGCGCCGGAAGGTCGAGCTGGATCTTCTGAAGCCGATTCACAAGTATCTGGACAAGAAGCTGGCCGAGAGCGGCGTGAAACCGTTGCATATGAGTGTCTTCGATGCCGCCGTGATGCTGCCGGACGTGTACATGCATTCGAGCGTATCCGGCTTCGAATATCCGCGACGCGAAGTGCCTGCACCTGTGCACTTTGTCGGCTCGCTGCCATCGCCTGCAGGAACAGCCGCGCCGCCGGAATGGGCGCATGAGCTCGATGGCGCGAGGCGTGTCGTGTTCGTGACGCAAGGGACGGTTGCCAACGAGGATTTTGATCAACTGATCGGGCCGACGCTGGCCGCGATGTCCGACGAGCCCGATATCCTCGTTGTCGCAACGATGGGAGGGCGGCCGGCGGACGCCCTGCGGGGCCCGCTGCCAGCCAATGCGCGAGTTGCTGCTTACCTTCCGTTCGACTGGTTGCTGCCGAAGGTGGATGTCCTAGTCACGAATGGAGGATACGGTACGGTCAACCAGGCGCTCGCACTGGGCATTCCCCTCGTGGTCGCGGGGGTGACCGAAGACAAGGCGGAAGTTTCCGCGCGCGTGGCATGGTCGGGAACAGGGATCAATCTCAGGACGCAATCACCTTCGGTCGATGTGCTCAGGCGGGCGATTGAGGATGTGCTTCACGTCTCGGGCTTTCGCGAGGCAGCGGCGCGCGTGGCGGCGGAATTCGCGGCTATCGACACAGAAACGGAAGTCCTGCGGCTCGTACATGCCGCATCGACGATTGCTATCTAGATCGTCAACGGTCCTTGGCATTGTCGCATCGAGGCCGTCGCGACAACGAAAAAACCGACCTGCATTTGGGTGCAAAGATCGTGGAGGACAAGATATTTTGGTCGTACCTGGGGTCGTCTCAAGATCCGGAAATTTGCGCACGTTAAGATGGCCACGTGCCGTCTTCGACGGTGCGCAAACCTGTTGCCGTTGAAATTGGTAACGCAACTGGTTTGCGCAACCATCCCACGGCCATCGTATCGATTGCGTGGACTGCGTTGCTTAAACGATCGTTTGCGCAATCCCGATATAGCGGCGAAGGGTCGAGTTCGGCCAGGAGCGGACCTTCAACACGAAGACTCAGATCGTTGACGATCGACGGACAAACGTGCGGGGGCTACGGTGTCAGCGACACAGGTGGGCGCATGGTGGCGGCGTAACGCTGCCTGCACCACGGGTCAGCGAGCGCCTCCGGGGGACACCACGGGGCCAGTGACCCGTATCGAAGTGTTGGCGAGCGGGTTTCCCACGAAAAATTCAAGGATGGCAGGTTCGTTCGCGAAAATCTGCTGATAGGACGCCTCGACCACTTTCAGGCTCAGCGACGCGACCTGCTCGGCAGATAGCCCATCGTCGAGAAATGGACAGGCTTCGTGGACTTCACCAAGCCACAGCGCAAGCGTGGGCGACAAGGGATAAAAGATCGTTACGGTCTGAGTTTCCATCGGTCGCAGGTTTATCACGGGTTGGTCGCCAGTGATGAAAGGTATATTCGAGTGATTGCGCAACAACGCGAGCCTTCTGCGTTTTCGCTCACGATAAAGTGAAGCGCCGACATTCTGTGCAAACATAAAGCTCATCATGCTCCATGCACGTCGTATATCGGCGTCTCCCATTGGCTCGATAGTGGCAGCAACACGTTCCTTGATTCCTTTGGTCCGCATATGTTGCTTAGTCAGAAAATCAAGGAACGCGATGCAGCGTTTGTCATCATAAAAACTGATGTCGCCATCGAGGGCGCATTTCAGTAGAGGGATGAACCGAGCCTCGACATCTGAGTGGAGCTCCTCCAACACGTTCGAGGCATACTCATCCAGCGACCTTGCTATTGATTTGCTCTCGGCGGCTCCGGGAATCGCCTCGACCTCGCGAAAAGGAGACATTAGCTTGTCCACCAATGACTGGAAGCTCCGCTGCGCGGACGGATGGGCCTTTTCGAACATCAATTGCACCATTTGCTCATCAGCGGCGGTGAGCTTCTGGAATTTGTAAAAGTCCTTCTCGACTGCGATGCGTGTCGTACCCGTAGGAAAGACCCGATCATTTTGGAGACACCAGATGCTGCCGCCAGTGGTCCACGGCCTGAGATATAGCTGCCATACGTGATGGTGACGGCGCTTGGGTTTTTGTTGTTCGGTCATTCCCGACTTTGGCGTGATTGCAACCGTCGAATATTAAGCCACTCCACATACAGTCGCTCATCAGCGCGGTCCGCATACTGCGCCGTGCTCGATTCAGTCGGCCGTAGGCTCTTGCCCTCGCGGCACGCCTGCAGCGGAATGCTCGCTCACGATGCCTTGGCGCACAGCGAATAGAACAATGCGCCCGGCCAACTCGTGGTCGCCGAAGCCCTTCGCTGCGGCAGCGAACGAGACCACGGCCATTTCGATGCTATGGCGCAAGTATTTGGCGAAGGCAGCCGGGGCGGACGGGTGTGGAACGCCGGATACGTGATACCCCGACGGATTCCCTCCGTACAGCTCCATCAGTTGCGAGGGCGTTGTCACGTTGGCGAGCAGACGACGCATTAGGGGCGGCCGGCGTCCTTCGGTCAGAAGGCGGACGGATTTTGGGCGATCTCAGTGAATCGATGCCATGCGTTAAAGCGAGCGGCGAGCTGTTTGCGATAGAGCGAGGCGCGCAGCAGATGTCGCTTGAGGGCGAAGTGCTGGCGGATCGGACCAAAGCTCGAGAGGAAAGCCTGCGTGTGCTCAGGAACCCGGAAGCCACGCATTCGCCACTCGCGTTCACGCGTAGGTTGGTGACTGTTCTCTGCCCGGTTATTCAACCGGGCACTGGCTTTGACAAAGACGTGCTTGACGTTGGCTAGTTCGGGGATCTCGGCCTTCGCCGCCGGATAGCTACGGAGTTGGTCGGTGACGATCTTGCGCGGTACTTCGCGGCATGAGGCGAGTACTCGTTTGAAGAAGCGCTTCGCTGCAGCCTTGTCGCGACGCTTCTGCAGCAGGATGTCGAACTCGGTGCCGTGCTGATCGACGGCGCGCCATAAAAGGTACGGCTCGCCGCGCAGCGTCACATACATTTCATCGAGATGCCATGTGGTACCAGGCTTGCACCGGGCGGCCTTGACTCGATGTGCGAAGCCCTTACCAAACTTGTCACACCAACGACGGATCGTTTCATAGCTGACGACAACCCCGCGCTCGAAGAGCAGCTCTTCGATGTCGCGAAGGCTGAGCTGAAACCGGAAATACCAGCGGACGGCGCAGCTGATGATTGCCGCAGGAAAGCGATGACCGTGATAAAGCGATTTGACTTTCTCCATCGCCAAATCTTACGCCACGGACTCGGCAATGTGACAAAGCCAAACGCACGGAAGCGCATTAAAAGCGAACATGACGACCCAATGACCAAACGGTAATGTTTAGGCAACGCGCGAGTCACTTCCAAGCTTCTACCATTGAGAAAAATCCAAGGGAGCGTTGCACGGATGCCGTCTATCGCATTGTCGTTGCGGTTTTTATGACCATGCTTTCTCTTGCATTTGCAGACCCGCATCCGCCGGCAATCGCAGCACGCGAACAAGCGGCTCTGCAAGGTATGGCAGTGCGGTGTCAGCTCGCGGTCCTTCCAAAGAACGAGCGCACGGCGACGTTACCTTTGAGGAATATTCGCGTGCTGGCGACCGTTATGTTCAAAAGGAGATGAACACTATGGCCAAATTACTGATGATGTTTGCCCTTCTGACCGGCTTGAGTGGCTTATTCATCGCGCCGAGCCCTGCTTTTGCACAAGTTTGCAACCCGGCCCTCGCGGCCGGCTTTCTCTCCCAATGCCCCCCGGCAAGCGAGGGTCTTTTTGACAACCGAGGCTTTCGCCATTTCCGCGAAGACGATGGGTTCCACGACAACCGCGGTTTCCACGACAACGATGGGTTCCACGACAACCACGGTTTCCACGGCGATGGTGGCCAGAACAATTTCGGCCGAGGCGTTGGTCACGGCGACGGCATGGGACATGGTGGGGGCGCAGGGCATGGCCGTTAGAGTTCACGTAGGCGGTGCATATGTCCGAGCCAATTGTGGGAATTCGCGGCCCCAAACTTGCGTGCAATCGTTCGCATTCTTCCGAGACGCAAATTCGTCACGAGATAGCTCGGAAACGGTGCCTTCCTTGACGACATGCACGACGAAGAACACATCTCTCACTCGGATGCCCGCAAATGACTCAAGAGCCCCCGCAAGGGCAGGACGCCTTCCTTAACGCGGCGCGAGGGCAAGCGACTCGTGTGGCGATTTTTCTAGTCAATGGCATACGCCTTGTCGGCAGCGTCGAATCGTTCGACCGGCATGTGGTGGTGCTGCGCTCGGCGACAGGGGTGCAGCTTGTGTATAAACATGCGATATCAACGGTCCAGCCTGACACGGAAAAAGCTTGGTCAATCCGGAACGCGGATTCTTCGTCGCAAGCTTCACATGACAACGTCAAGCAACCGGTTGTTGTCGCGCGCAAGCGGCGCCTTCCAACGACCGTCGACGGCGGGTAGATACGCGCCCCTTCAATGGCGGCGCTTCCTATGGGCTATCGCGTAGCTCGGTAGAGGTCGCGATTGCTCTGGATGGTTTCCTGGCTTGGAGGATAGTCGTTTCTCTTCGGCGGGAGGATGCCGTTGTATTTCTACGGGCGATAGCGGCGGCGTTTCGTTCGCGGATGGAGTCGAACGACCCTTCGTGAGGAGCACTACCGGTCTGAATGGGTCGCCCGGTAAAGGTCGCGATTGCGCTGGATGGTTTCCTGGCTTGGAGGATAGTCGTATCTGTTCCAAACGGGCGAGGAAGGAACGACGGCCGTTGCGTATGCCAGTCCCGAGAAGGTCTACCTGTGGTCGTGCGTTTGCGCACGTCAACAGCGACCACTCTGCATGCGCTGTGGAGACACGTGCTCGTCACGCGACGCGGCGCGACGCATTCGCGCGGCTGCGCAGCTATCCACAACTGGAATCGCCCATCTAGGAACTGCCCGGCTTCATCTCGTGCGAAGAAATTCAGGCGGCGTCAACTGCCTCCACCAGTCCCGGGTGCGCAATCCGCCACATACTTCGCGTGCAGTCGCGCCTGTGCCGCCTGGAGGGCATCGGGATAGTAGTAATCGTTTTTGTAGGGCTCGTAGCCAACGGCTTCCAGTTCTGCCAACTCCTGTACCAACTGGGCATGCGTTATCTCACCGACGACCGGCTTGAACGGATAATCGTTACATTCCTCCGCAGTTAGTTTGCTATCAGCCATGGCAGACACACTACCAAGCAGAAGCATCATAAGAAAAACTGCCTTTACGCCTCGTTTCATTTTCGCCTTCCAAACACGTAGCATTCGAAATGCTTGCGTCAATAATTTAGCAGATATTTTAAAACGTCAACATCCTTATTGTAGGCGTCATAAGGCTGTAATTTGCCCGCGTAAATCGGAAAACAAAATTTCGGAAAATTGCCGGAACCCTCCCGAACTCCGCTGCCACACCGCGGCGACGGGACAGTCCTACCTATACTAGGTCCGAGTCTGCCTCTTATCCCAGGCTCGGCCCGTCATGGGCGCCGCAGAACAAAAGGAGCTCCGTCGAACATCAGTTCAACGGGACATAAACGACAAGTGCTTTCGATTATTTGCTTTTATATTTTTATTTGACGGCACTGATGGGTGATGCAATTAAATATGTTTGATCCGGTAATAAATTTAGGAAGTGTTCGCTGGTGTCGAAAAGGTTTTGACGAAGAACCGCAGGCCGCACTAGTTCTCGCTCGCTGTCCATCACTGCGGGCCGCCGTTGGCAGCGAGCCATCGGGATGGCAAGCGCACCTACTAGAGAACAAGTTGACAGAGCCCTGAGCAGCCAAGAGCGGACGCGCGTCGAAAACCGGCTATTGTGCGAAGGCAGAGGATTTTTAGCAAAGCGGACGCGGATTTCGTGCCGTGCCTGCGATCATCCCGGTGCGCCGCTTCCGCTTCGCTAAAAATCCTCTGCCTTATCATCCATCGATTTGAATGCTAAAAGCCACCGGCACTGCGGGCACTCGCGAACGGATCTGGCTACGCCTATCAACTCGTTGGTGAACCCTCGGCACCCATCAACGCCCGGACATGCGCGGCCGTACCGGTGGCCAAGCCGTCCAAGCTATAGCCTCCCTCGAGAATCGAAACGATGCGACCCTCGCACCTCGAATCGGCAATGCGCATCAGCTCACTAGTAATCCAATGGAAGTCACCGTCCTCGAGGTTCAAGGCTGCAAGCGGATCGAGACGATGTGCGTCGAAGCCGGCCGAAATGACAATGAGTTGCGGGTTGAAGTGTCGTACCGCCGGCAACATGTCGGCTTCGATCCGCGCACGAAAGAGCGCTGAATCACAACCACGGGGCAATGGGACGTTGACGATGTTGTGGTTCATGCCGGTCTCGGATGGGGCGCCTGTGCCGGGAAATAAGGGCGACTGGTGGCTGGAGGCGTAAAACAGCTCCGGCCGGGCGAAAAATGCTGCCTGGGTACCATTGCCATGATGGACGTCGAAGTCAACGACCGCGACGCGCTCCAGCTTGTACGCTTCGTAAGCGTAGGCTGCGGCGATCGCAGCCTGATTGAAAATGCAGAAGCCCATTGCTCTGGCGGGCTCGGCGTGGTGACCACACGGACGGGTAGCACAGAACACATTGCGTGCCTGCGCGTTCATCACTGCATCGACGCCGGCACAAGCCGCGCCGACGCAGCGCATCACGGCTTCCCACGAGCCCGGCGACATCACCGTGTCGCCACCATCGAGCGGCACATAGCCATGCTCCGGGGCGATCTCGGAGACCTCATCGATGAAGCCCCGGTCGTGGATCAATTCCACCTGTTCAACCGTGCCCATCGGCGCATCGCGCCATTCCAAGGACGAGAACTCCGGCGACCGCAACACGCGCAACACGGTTTTCAAACGTTCCGGTGACTCCGGGTGACCAGCGCCGGGGCGATGTTCCAGACAAGCGTCATGGGAATAAACAAGGGTATTCGTCATTTGCGGCTGATGCGCGGCCAAACTCACATCGTCTCCTTATTGTTACGGCACGTTCACGGGCACAGGTGCCAGAGTGCGCCCACGATATTGGCGTATCTCATGACAAAGCCTCCAAAACTGCTTACGGCGTGAGCCAAGCATAGGGCCGCATCTGCATTCGTGACAGTTAAATAATATTTGCCACGTCATAGCTTATTATTATGAATGCGCCATGCGTGACCAAACGCACCGGGGTGACGTGTATTTGCGCGCCGCGAAAGCGGGGCGGACTACCCTTGACGTACCGATCGTGACGGCTATCGACCGGGATACGAAGCGCGTCCATGCTGCGTACTAAAGGTCGGATACTAGTTACATTTGAAAGTTCACGGTTTCACACTTCAAGACTATCCGTCGGGGCTATAGCAGTGAGCCTCCCAAACGTCCGACCGGTGATATCAATTGCCATGTCGAATCAGATCAGAGCAATACGGCTTGTCGCAATAGTTCCAAGGCTTTCATTTCGTCTAGGCGACCAGTACGTGCTTTGCCCGCGAGTGTCTTTATCAGCGCCTCCGCAATCGGTTCAATACCGTGCAAATCGTCCAAGCTGGTTGCCGAAGTGAGACCGCGCGGCTCCGTGATAACCTGCGTTACGGAGGCTGGCGAAAACTGCTGGCGGGCGGCGGAGAACGAGACATCGTTATCAACGAGTTGCCGAATCGCCGGATCGGCGGCGGACGAGAGTGCTTGATCTGGTTGCCCCATGACCGCCTTCGTCTCACCGGCGACGTTCGTTGGAACGCTCGTGTCATCCGCATCAGGGGGTGGGGCGTGTCGAGCGCCCGCCGTTCGCACCTTCGTACTCGCAGGCGGCTTCGCCGCTGATGCTTTTGGCTCAACCGGGGGCGGCAGTTCCTGCTGAGCGGACGCATGGCGACGCGACTCAGGGACAAGCAAATCCGACACCGACTCGGGGATGTCCGTTACTAAACGCGGAACGTCCAACCAGCCAGTCGGCAAACCAAGGCGTTCCGTGAACCGGTTTGCTTCGGCCTCGTCCATACGTTTCTGCCCGTACAGACGATTGTCCATGTTGGAGTTGCTAATTTCCATCACCGCGGCGAGCCGCACCTTCGATCCTTTGCGGGACGTAAGAACATGCAAGTTGGCGCGACGAATGTTTTCCAAAGTTTCGGCGTCGTTCAATGGCAAGGGTTGCTGAGCCCCCGACTTTGAGGACGCTTTGACTTTCACAGGTGCCGATTTCGGCGGGGTTGCCGTGGCAAGCTTCGCCGCCGCAGTGTTGCTCTTCGCGACGGCCCTCGGCGACCCGCCACTTGTTTTCTTTGGCATTTCTGGTTCCTTGAGCAAACGATCGGTGGAAGTAGGGTGGTAATTGACCTTTGTCACAGGAGCTGGCTTGAGTACTTCCTCGTACGTAGCTTCCGGCTCGACGCTCGAGTGAATGAAGTCTAGTGGTGACCTTAAGCGAGCAATGATCTCGGGCGTGAGGACAGGATTGGGCTGATCGAAAAATCCATCTGGTAGCCCAAGCGTTGTTTCGATGTGAAAAGCGGTCTCGGGTGTGAATCTCTCGCCGTTTACCAATTCGGCCACGCGCGTTAAGTTGGAGTCGAGCCCCAATGCGATGTTCTCCGCACCCACCGCATCCACCAACAACTTAAACGAACGCGTTTTGAAAATGGACGCCGTCTGGGCCGGGTCTCGCGTAGGTGGGGCTTTTACAAATGGCTTCTTCTGTTGGTGGGATGTCGCTTTTGAAGGTTGGCGCGATTGACGCTGGCCCTTGTCTCGAGATCCCGAGTATCGCCCGTGTGCTTGACTCATAAAGTAGGGCTCCCCGCCATAAAATCACTATCAGTTTTGGCATTATAGGCGAGGGTGTACTGACATCGGACTCGGCGTCAGGCAATGATCCATTCTGGTAACCCGGACGCTGACTATGTTGCTGTAGACGATCTCTATGTCAGGATCGGGGGGCACCATGCGGCTGAAGAATTCGCAGATGCCGAATCTTGCCGATACGCGCAGAGCGTTTCAGGATGAGATCGGTGATGTACTCGGGAAGAAGGGCGCGCGGAATGTTCGCGGGCACGTCTTTGACCACCTGCGACGGAACCTTGGCGATGTAGTCGTCGGGCGCGCTCGCCAGGCTGTGCTCGTAGCTGACGAGATAGTCCATGATGGGCGAGGCTCCGGGGAAAGTCGTTGTCACGCCGGATTTTATCAGCGGGCACGGTTTCGGGCTCTTTTTACGGTGACGTTCCGACTTACGTTTTCGGCCTCCACATGAAGCCGCCGTCGGCGACTGAATCGCCGTCTTGTTGGGTTAGCTTACGCCAG
>Ga0255336_101840_pt1 | contig 12936 bp, 15 predicted proteins | sample MeOH1_35cm_T3_17_FD_189102 | JGI IMG/M metagenome (GOLD analysis project Ga0255336, IMG submission 189102) | Sandy soil microbial communities from University of British Columbia, Vancouver, Canada - MeOH1_35cm_T3_179 | ecosystem: Engineered > Artificial ecosystem > Sand microcosm > Unclassified ...
TGCCCTTTGGGGGGGCTACAATACAGCCCGTTGGCGCTTGTTGTTGATCGTGGGAACATGCTCAATTCACCGAATCTTCCATCGTATGAACGTGATGGGCTTCGGACGAAGACGAGTGCCATCGACAAGCCATTCCAGCCAGGGGCAGACTGCCGAGCGCGTCTTAATTCATGTCGATACCGAGCTGGCTGCGAAAGATTTACTCAACAGCCGCATGGCTTATGTCGCCGTCTCGCGCGGAGCCGAAGACGCGCAGATATACACCAACGACCGCGCGAAGCTGCCGGAGGCATTAGGGCATGACGTGTCCCACGAGAGCGCCCACGCGCTAGCGATAAAACCGGAGCAATCCATCAAGCCGCCACAGCCAGAAATCGCGCCAGTCATCGAGCACGGCATGGGCTTAGGACATAGCCTTTAAGCTATGAATCGTGCCTGTAGAATTGTGTCTTGCGTTCGAGAAATGCACAGAAATCGATGCCAATTCAACTAGCAAGCGCAACAAGGGTTTCCGGCGGCCCATGAAAGACTTCCAAGGGTGTTCGATAACCTAGCACACGACGCGGGCGGTTGTTAAGCCGCTCTTCGGCCCGCTCGACATCCTGCTTGGACACCCTCGCAAAGTCAGTCTGCTTCGGAAAGTATTGCCGAACCAGCCCATTGGTGTGTTCGTTGAGGCCGCGCTCCCACGAATGATACGGCTTCGCAAAATACGTCTCCGCGTCTAATACCTCTCCGAACGATTTATGCCGCGTGAACTCCTTGCCGTTGTCCATCGTCAGCGTCAAAACCTTTCCTCGATACTCGCCAAGTTTTGATTCGATGGCTCCGGCCACGCCTTCCGCCTTGCATGAGTCAACCAACGCCAGACGAACCAGCTTCGAGCAGCGATCCACCATGCTCACCAGCGCACCTGTCTGCTTGTTTGGCCCGACAATCGTATCGAGTTCCCAGTCGCCCACACGCGATTTATGCTCCACCACAGCCGGGCGCTGGTCGATGTCCACCCTGTCTGGTATCCGTCCACGCGACTGACGGCAGCTACCGCGTCGCCAGTACCGCCTTCCACGATGTCGTAAATGCGAATGCAGCGTTCCTTTGCGGAACTTGTCCAGCCATACATATTGGTAGATGCGTTCATGGCTTATCGCAGGCAGTTTTTCCTGGCGGTGCTTGAGCCAGCCACTGATCTGTTGGGGACTCCAATCTTCCCGAATACGATCTTCCACGAAGGCTATCAACGGCTTCGTCATCTTGCGTGGTCGGCTGTCTCGCTTCTTTTGTCGTTCTTCCGCCTGGGCTTGCGCCCAATGGTAGTAGTATCCCGTCTTCATCGAATTGCGTTGCAACTCGCGGCTGATGGTCGAGCGATGAACCCCAAGCTCGCGGGCTATCTCCGTCTGTGAAATCCCTCTCTTCAACAGAACGCAGATCTGGCATCTCTCTTCATAGGTCAGATGTCTGTAACTTCTCATGGCTCCCTCCAAGTTACGTTGCCCATGAAAAGCCACATCCTCAGACCGCTGGACAGGCGTTGTTGCGCCTTATAGTTGAAAGGGCCCGAGAAATAGCCTGCACAGTTCCTACACAGCCAAAAACAGGCTATTTATCTCTCGACAAATCAATAGTTTCTAAAAATCAACTCACCCCCTCAGGATGAAAGATGAGAGCGCCACCGCCTACCATAAAGAACGATTGAAACTTGTTTGTGAGAGGGTTCGGGAGATTGAAGACCGCACTTCCGCTAACGGCGGCGACATTCGTCTTCTGCTGCAGTGTGAAGGTAGACGTCGTGTACTTCTGGCTGTTGCGGAAGTAGTCGAAGTCCCCTTCCACTCCAAGCCAACGAGTGATGTAGAAACGATAGCCGACATCCACGCTCCCTGCCGATGTCGGTTTATAGCGTATGCCATGATCGGTGACTGCCCTGGCAAAGATGGCGCCGCCTTGCACGTTGAGTTCGGACGATGGACGGCGATTGGCGGTGGGCACTGCTTGTGCCACAGCCATCCCGCAGACGGCAGCAGGTAGAATAAGAGCCAAGAAAATACGGTTCATGCAGCAGTTCCAGAACGGAAAAGGGTGCGAAAAATCACAAATAAGCCTCTAACGGCCCCCCTAGCAATCCATACTCGCGTTTCGCGGACCCCACCCAGGATAAGAAACGGATGGTAGGATTCGACGATGGCGTCGACTCGGATCGTCCGGCATATCAATGCACTGCGGGCAGCTATCTACAATGCTCTTCTGGACCCAACCGCTATCGCTAAGTGGAAGGTTCCAGATGGAATGAGCTGCCAGGTGCATACCTTCGACGCCCGTGAGGGTGGTCAGTTCCGGATCTCGCTCACCTACGATGAGCCCACGGGGACAGGAAAGACCACTGAGCACACCGACACCTACCATGGCTATTTTGCGAAGCTTGTGACGGATCAGGAGGTCGTCGAAGTAGACGAGTTCGAGACAAATAATTCTGCTCTGCGCGGCGAAATGACCATCACCTTCAGGCTCACGGACGTTCCTGGAGGGACAAGTCTCGTCGCGATTCACGAAGGGTTACCGCCGGGCTTGTCCCTCGAAGACAACAAGACTGGTTGGGAGATGACACTCGCCAAACTAGCAAAGCTCGTCGAATCTGAAACTTAGCAGTCCCGTCCAGCCAAGCCTATCCTCTGGAAGCTCATTCAGATGCCCAGACAGTGTTCCGTCAACTGCTCTTTGTGGACGACTGCCCAAACCTGTAGTAGCGGGCAGAGCAAGCGAAGCATCGAATGGGACGAAAGAACAAGAGCAGCATCGGCAAGTCGAACCACCGCAGTCTTGATCGTCGGGCTTCACCTGCGACGCCACAACGAGGACAACCTATGCTCATAACCGGCCCCTTCCACGAAGAGTAGCCCGGCTCTTGCAACTCCCGCCATCGCAGGTCAACTCTCTCTGATAGATAAAGCGACCCCGAGAAAGACTGCAACTGAAAACATTAACTTTATTGATCTCGAGCGTTCTGTAGCGCTTGCTGATATTGAAGCGCGATGCTTTCCGCGCCAGTCCCGGCCGTTGATCTCTCGATCAGAAGCAGACAAATAGTTCCACTCCCAATGCTTTCACTTCCCCGCTTTGACTACCCCTGACTCAATCCCCTGGAGAAAAATCAATGATTACAGAAAGAGCAATGCTTGCTGCTGTCCACATCAGCATCTGGACAGCAACAAAACATGACCGGAAGATAAGCCGCGAAGTCGCCGATCAGAATGGCGCACGCGAGCAGGCTGGACGATACAACAAACAACTCCTGATGGGGGCGGGTAAGCTCGAAGGGCTTCCGGCTCCTGCCCGCTCACTTCTTCTTCGACCTCACAGCTCGTATGCGGGAGTTTGAGGCCCAGTTCCTCGATGGCGTCGGCGAGTTCCTTGCGGTCTACCCTGACTACATCCGCGAAGCCCGCGCCGAGTTGGGAGGACTCTTCCGGGAAGACGACTATCCATCCGCGGAGAAGCTACGCGAGAAGTTCAGCGTGAAGCTGGAGATCCTGCCTGTGCCAACCGGCGATGACTTCCGCGTTCAGATGTCGCAGGAAGAGCAGTCCCGAGTTGCCAAAGAGATCGACGCAAACGTACGCCAGTCTCTCACCCGCGGCACGGAAGACCTGTGGAAACGGATGCGCGAGGTGGTCAAGCACATGGTTGACCGGCTGAACGAGCCGGAAACGCGATTCCATACGACACTTGTAACCAACATCTTCGACCTCGTCTCGCTGCTGCCTCAGCTCAACGTCAACCAGGACCCGGACCTCGAGCGGTTTGCTACGCAGATTCGCGAACGGCTTTGCAACTACTCGGCACAGGAGCTCAAGAAGCATGACCTGCTTCGCGCTACGACCGCCGCGGAGGCAGCAGGCATCGTCGCAGAGATCGACACGGTTCTGGATGCGCGGCGCTCCAAAGTGCAGGAGGCTGTTCCGGCCGCCGAACCCGGGGTCTCCGACATCCTCGCCCATATGTCTGCGTACATGGAGGCGCCCGCAGCCGCATGATCCATGCAACGACTACGGAAGTCCGCCTGCGGAAAGCGCGCACAACGCTCCTGCTCGACCACCCGTTCTTTGGAACGTTGCTGTTTCGTCTGAAACGACAGGAGACACGCTCGGTAAAGACGATGGCGACCGACGGGGTCTCATTGTTTTACAACCCGGACTTTGTTGCGACCCTCTCGACCCCGGAGTTGGCTGGCACGCTGGCCCACGAGGTCATGCACCCGGCACTGCAGCATCACCTCCGGCGCGGAAATCGCAGCTTGCATCGCTGGAACTACGCCTGCGACTACGCCATCAACCCGTTGTTGGTCGATGCCGGCCTGACCTTGCCGAAAGGTGTCCTCCTCGAGGACCGGTTTCGAGGCATGAGCGCTGAGCGCATCTATAATCTCCTCGAAGAGGAAGAAGAGAGTGGGGGCGGCGATCAGCAGTCCTGCAGGCAGTCAGACCGCAGGAACGGAGAAGTAACCGCTCCTGAAACCGAAGGTGGGATCGGACAGGTGCTCGACGCTCCCGTTGCGGAAGAGACCAACGGAAAGGACCGGGACGAGCAGGCACGCGACTGGCAGGTAGCCGTCAACCAGGCAGAGACCATTTCAAAGATTGCTGGAAAGCTCCCTGCAGGTGTTGTTCGGAGTCTCGCGAGTGCGGCAGAGGCACAGGTCGACTGGCGTGAACTCCTACGGCGCGCGTGGACGGAGACTACGCCTTCGGACTATTCGTGGACACGCCCCAATCGCCGACATATCTGGCAAGGACTCTACCTGCCAGGCATCCGGAAGGAGGGCGTAGGAGAGGTCGTCATCTTCGTTGATTGCTCGGGCTCCATCAATACCCGGCATCTCTCCCTCTTCCAGGCGGAGATACGCTCTATCCTCGATGGACAGAGGCCTGAGCGCGTCTACGTGGTCTACTTCGACGCTTGCGTCCACAAGGTAGATGTGTACGAGGCGGGTCAGCCAATACAACTCGCTCCCGTGGGAGGAGGAGGAACTGACTTCCGGCCGTGCTTTGCCTGGGTCGAGGAGAACGGTCTGCGACCTCAGCTCCTTGTGTTCCTGACCGACCTGTATGGCACCCTGCCGGACTGCGCACCTGCTGTCCCGGTGTTATGGGCCTCAACCGGAGCACGCTCCGCTTCCTTTGGACAGGTTGTCCCTATGCAAGCTGCCTAGAGGCCCAAATTTGTACTACCTAACCGCGGAGTTTTAGATCTGAACGCGGAACGATCGCTTATTCAAATGCCCTGGCAAGCTCCCAGCAGAATCGCGCTTCCGGAGTAGGGTTGAATTGCTCCCAAGGAAATGGGGAGACGGTTTGGCGTATGACTGCGACTTGAGTGATCAACAAGACCCAGTCAATCAGGTCGCCTGCGGGATTCAAGCGCTCCCAGTGATATGTATCCTTACGCATCTGGCGAATGCGGGTTGCGTAATTTCGCTCAAGCTCGCGGAGCGCAACAGTCCCGTTGAACCGGGTGAAGAGTTGCGGCAGATCGATACTGATCTCGTGTGCCATCGGCGCGATTCCATAGATACCCAGCAACTGAAACTCGGCTCGGTCGAATAGATCGGAGTCCGATTCTTCCCACGCCCCGCTTATCCTGTCCGCCAGGTATCGTAACGTCTCGTTCTCACTCTCGCTTGCGACAGCGATCGAATAGAGCGTTGGCAGCACCGAGGTAAGCTCGGGATCAGACTCGGCCTTCCGGGTAAGTCTCAGGGAACCACGGTCCGTCCCAAAGACCAGTTCGTCGCTAATGATGCGCATCCGACCTTGACGGGCGAGGGTGGCGAAGAGGGTCAACCGGACAAACTGCCGGATGTTCGTCTCCACCTCTCCGAGCTCTACTCGATCATTGAGAGCGGGCCGCCCGCTAAGCACCCATCCCGGATCTCTGAACAAGCTCTTTGCCTCTGCGACGAGGTCTGAGACAAGCAAGAGGGTTACGGCCTCGGTGAACTGCTCGAGCCGCACATCACGAGCCTCATTCTCCACATCCTCATTCCTGGCGAAGCCCTCCCTAATCCCAGAGGACCTGAATGCCAGCGCCAGTTCGGAAGCGTCGGCCATCGAGCCCAGCAGATAGGCCACCTTCTCCTGGAGAACCGCCTGGTTCCATTCCTGGGTGCCGAACAGTCTGGGCATTAGATCTCCACCAGAAGATTTGAAATCGTGTCGGGTTTCACAAAATTCCCGTTATCTCTCCGAAATGGAGTCAGTTTCCGATTGGCCCCAACCTTAATTACATATTCAATCTGAGCCGGCGGAATAACAAGTTTGGCCGTGATCTCGCCCTGGTGCTGGTACTTCCAGGCCGAACGGAAGAGGTTGAGATTTCGAATCTCGTCGGAGACGTTCATGAGTCCGGGCGACGGCTTCTGCGTCACAATCGTCCAGAGCCGGTAGATATAGCCATCGGCCCTCCCGAATGCGGTCGCAAAATCAAGCGCGCTTCTCCACGCGGGGAACTTCCGCGTCCCGAGTGCAGTGTGCGGAACGACTACGCCTGCTGAAAGCGAGATATAGGGGCTGGTCGTACGAACTGCTGCATAGTTGTTCACGTGCCGTTCGAGTGCGCTCAGGCTCAGCATCCCTTGAACCGTTGGAATCGCCTGTTCGATCGGCATCGTCGGATTGTTATACAGCCAGTTGCTCTTGATCCCTGTCCGGAGCAAGTCCTCCGCCTCGGCATCGCTGAAGCCAGGACGTTCCGCGATCCCTTTCAGACACCACTGAATAAACATTCGCGCCGTTTCCGTTCAATATCCAGATTCTCAGCCGTTGCCTACGGACGATTATGGCCGATCGGTATCGAGAACGCCGAAGGTTTTCGCGCGTTCAGGTTCGACGTGCGTGTTCACGGCACATCGACGCCCCATTTGAGAGACACAAGGAAGGACTATGTCGACTATCGCACAAGAAAACTCGCTGTTTGAGATCGACCAGGAGCTCGATTCCCTGCTCGAAGAGATCGAAGAAAGAGCAGAAGAAGATGGGAGCGACCACGTACCCCAGGAACTGATCGAAAGGTTTCAACAGTTCTGTCACGCCCACGGAGAGAAGGTTGACCGGATCGGCCACTTTCTCACGCAGATGGAAGCACGCGCGCAATACTGCAGAGAGCAGGCCTCCCGTCTCAGTGACCGCGCCCGATCGGCCGAAAACAAAACGGACCGAACGAAGAATATGCTTCTCTACTACCTCCGCAGCCGGGAGCTTCGGAAGATCGAAGGGATGGAATACACCCTCCGCATGCAGAAGAACAGCCAGGATTCCGTGCTTGTTTCCGACGAGCCACAGATTCCCATCACATACAAGGATGTCGAAGCGAAGGTACCTGGCACGCTCTGGCAAGCTATCCAATCGCGTCTTCCTGAAGAGGAGAAACGGCGCCTCACGGCCTGCATACGCCAGATGAGACCCAATAACGAAGCGATCAAGGCCGCCGTTGCAGCGAATGAAACCGTGCCGGGGGCCGAGGTGCGTCGCGGCTTTCACGTCCGTGTCGCCTGAACCGTACTTCCCCCGCAGCTATCCGGCGATGAATGATCGAAACGCCTCAAGCACGATATCCTGTCTCTTGGATCGTTGTACGTGGTGAGGTCAAGCAGACGCCGGATGAGTCAACGCAAATTTGAGGACAAATGGGATCTCGATGCAATTTCCTCCTGCGGAGAAGGCATCGAACTTCTACGAGCTTTCAGCGAAGCCTACCCTGAGGCATACAAATTTGTACGCCCTTCGGACTTCGCCGCCCCTCTAAACAATCCTGCATTTGCCGGGATCGCGGAGTGGGAGGCATTTGCTGAACATCATGCAAACTGCCACGAGTGCTCCGGGCGGCGCCCAGAACGTCAACCGGGTGACAAGCTTATTCCGTTTTGAACTCGTTCACCAGGCACGCCTTCTAGCGAGACGCCACTATACAGCCTGGATAGACCTGCGGCTACTGACCGATAGAGCTCTCACCTCAGTTCCCCTATCGCTTGACTTATCTTGTGAGATTGGCATGGCGTCTTCGGTAAATGTCACCCGAAATATGGAGCCTGCATCCAACACACTCCTCACGTCGATGTTTGCGTTATGGACCTCAGCGATCCATCGCGCAATCTCAAGGCCCAAACCTGAGCCGACATTCGTGTTTTCACGCGCATTTTCGGCACGATAGAAACGCTCAAAGATAGCAGCCAGATCACTCGGAGGTATGCCGATTCCGTTATCAGATATCTCACAGTACGGGGCTGCATGAGAATCCCGTGAAATCCGTAACTTTACTCGGCCTCCGGCGGGAGTGTATTTGATTGCGTTGTCCAGCAGAGCCAGCCAAAGCCTGTTAAGTTGGGAGGGATCTGCCGACAGCTCAATACCTGTGAATTCCTCTGCAAAGGACAAGGCAATCTGTTTCATTTCGGCAAGGTGACGGCAAGCACCAACCGCTCTGTCAACGCTATTGCGTAAAGATAGCCTGGTGAAGTTTACCGTTTGAGCTCCAGAGTCCGTGCGAGCGAGAGTCCCAGCAACTGAGTGTTCTTCTGTGCCTCTCTGGATATCTGGACAAGCGCCTGCCGGTGAGAGCTCACCGTTGGTTGTGCATTCAGCAGCGCCACTTCGGCCGCCGTACGAATAATTGCGATGGGAGTCGGGAGTTCATGGGATGCATTCGCTGTGATCTCCGTAACCTGTCGAAAGGCCTTCTCTATCCGGGCGAGCATGCCGTTCAGTGTTTGCGACAGAGTCTGAATTTCGTCGCCCGTGTTTGGGATCGGCAGACGCATACTCAGGTTCTTTTCCCCTATTGCATGAACAGCGTCGATGATGCCTCTTACGGGCTTGAGAGCACGAGAGCTAAACCAATATCCGCCCAATATGGATGCACCCAATGCGAATCACAACAACCCAGGCCCAATTATTGGGAACATCACGTCTCCCTTGTTTGGCAAAGCCAATCAGGAGGCCGGTCCAGCGACGCAGATCGGGGCGTCGCTATCGGAATCTGCCACAAATCGTCGGCTTGAATTTCAGATACGATTTACGTTCTAGCAGGGACATGGTGTCAATCAGATCATGAGGGCAGAGATTGCTTCTGGAGTCTGAGGCGCTGCTGAGAGTTACCGGGCGAAGATGGTGATCATCGGTTGTTCCCAAACGACACCTGCCGTCTCGAACCTATCAGCACTGCGGTCCTATCAATGCGGCGCTATCTGTGGGAAGGGAAAGCTCTTTCTAGATCCCTTCTGCCTAATCTCCACGCGTCACCGCCCAGATCAAGAGCTGCGCGAGAGCATTCACCAGGATCGTCACAACGAACAAAGCCAACCCAATTTCGACCAGCGAGCTCAGATAGAGATCGCCCGTTGCCTCAGCAAATTCGTTGGCGATGACGCTTGCCAGAGTGCTTGCGGGAGAAAAGAGCGATCTATTGATGTCGGGATGATTCCCGATCAGCATCGTAACCGCCATCGTTTCTCCCAGAGCTCGTCCAAGCCCAAGAATCACGGCACCAACGATGCCAACACGGGCATATCGCAGCACCCCTGTCCTGATCATCTCCCACCGGGTCGCTCCTAGTGCCATAACCGCCTCTTTCTGACTGGTGGGAACAGCGAGCATGACATCACGCGTGAGCGAAGAGATGATAGGGAGAATCATGACGGCAAGGATCAGGCCGGCGGTCAGCAATCCGAGGCCGATATTTGGCCCACCGAAGAGGCCCGTCCATCCAAGGATGTGCTCAAGAAATGGGCCAATATGGTCACGCACAAAGGGACGAGTACACGATCCCCCAGAGGCCGTACACGACGCTGGGAATCGCAGAGAGCATCTCCGTTAGAAAAGAGATGGGACCACGCAGTGGTTTCGGACAGATCTCTGTCACGAAGATCGCAACGCCTAGCGCCAGTGGAACGGCAATGAGCACCGCCAGGAAGGACGATGCGAGCGTCCCATAGGCAAACGGCAATGCTCCGAATAGACCCCTGACTGGATCCCAATCCCGACTAAAAAAGAAACCGAAGCCAAACGCTCGACGGCTGAGCATCGACCCTTGAAAAAGGACGACGACGATCGTGATGACGATCCCAAAGATTGCAAGCGCAGCTGAGTGTCAGCGCGAAGAGTGCGCCATCCATCAACCTGCTGGTGCCTCGGTTTGCCAGGAAGATGCGGACTACAGAAGGAGGAGCCAATTTCTCGCTGGCCGCTGCGGATGCCTCATCCTCACATAGGGTTGGAGCTTCTACTGATGGATGCGAGAGGTTGAGATCATTCCCTGGGATCATAGGCCGGTGAAAGACAGTTCCAACTTTCCGAACGGTGAAGGCATTTGCACAAGGGTCGGAATTCCCACAATCGACGACCGTGCACGACCCGATATAGGGCACGCACGGCCGTCGCGGCGTCTATTGAAGATGAGCGATCGAAGCTTTGATCCGCGATTGGATTGATTGCGGAAGCGGGGCGTAGCTCAGAGCTGAGGCTTCCGCCTGACCACGAGCTAACATCCAAAGCAGGAAGTCCTTCAAGATCTGTCCCTTCGCAGCATCTGAACTGTGGATCGGGATCAATAACCACGTAAACGAGGAAATAGGATATGCCGAGGCGCCCGGAGCGTTCGTAATGGAGACACGATAGTCCGCGGGGATGTCTTTGACGCTCGCGGCCGCGTCTGTCACCCCCTGCGTGCTCGCTTTGACGAAGAGGCCTGCAGCGTTCTTGACGGTACCGAACTGCATCTTGTTCTGTAACGCGTAGATCAGCTCAACGTAGCCGATCGTGCGAGGTGTCTGACGGACCATTCCTGCAACGCCTTCATTTCCCTTCTGTCCCAGCCCGGTCGGCCATTTCACAGAGGTCCCCTTACCCACACGCGTCTGCCAATCCTTGCTCACTTTGCCCAGGAAGTCGCTATAGATGTAAGTCGTACCGCTGCCGTCGGCGCGGTAGACAGGAATGATGGAATCGCTGGGCAGGTTGACCCCGGGATTGTCTTTTGCAATTCTCGGATCGTTCCACTTCGTGATCTGACCCAGGTAAATCGCGGCCAGAACCTCTCCGGAGAAATTGAGCTCTTTGTTCACACCCGGCAGATTGTAGACCGGAACTACGGCGCCGAGAACGGTCGGGATGTGGACTGTTTTCACCTTGGCGGACTGGATTTGCTCATCCGTCATCGGCCCATCCGTTGCGCCGAAGTCAACGATCCCATCCGAGACCTGTCGGATACCACCCCCTGAACCAATCGGCTGGTAGTTAATCTTCACGGTGCTCTTCTGCTGACTAAACTCGTAGAACCACTTCGAATAGATCGGGTTCGGAAAAGTCGCACCCGCGCCGTTCAGATTCTGCGCACCGCCCTCCGCAGATGCGGCCATCAACAGCAGCACGGCAGCGATTGATTTCAATGCCAGTCGAGCAGCTACAGCAAACCTGGAAACAGAATTATTCATAGGATGTCCTTCCTGCGCTGGCCAGCGCAGCAGTCTTGTCTTGGCCGGTCGTTATGTAGAGTTCGCCGGCATCTACCTATCCAGTGGCCGACATCAAGAGGGTCATGACATCAGGGCGAGGGATGATTCCAAATCCGTTGGCTCCTTCTAGACGACACTCCGCCGTCGGGCTGCATCGATGCAGCGCCAGTGGCCGCGTGTGAGTGCCGATTCCCCTAAACTTAGGTTTCGTGGGACTTTGGGGCATTATCTCGCCATGAAAATCGCCTGACGATCTCCTTAGAACCGCTGAGTTCCCACACCTGCAAACGCCACAAGTCCAAGGTGCAGGAGTAGCAAACCGAGGGCCAACTGACTTGCTTTCCGAGACACAATCACATCGGAGACTGCGACAATTTGGTGCCCGGAAGGTGAGGTTCAGAATTCTGCGATCAGCTTGTTCGTTTTCTCAATTCTCAGTAGCTCTATATGTGAAGGCCAATTCTGCATGAGGAACGTTACGGGAGGCCCATGGCCCGGCATACGAACCTGTCTACAAACCGTCAACGATGGAGCCCAGAGGCTTACGCACTTGTCGCCGGGGCCCATACACTAAGCGGGAACAAGCTCGAGCAGCTTGTGGTGCGTCTCCAACGGCACTCCGGGCAGGCAAAACGGGAGTGTTGGCGGTTCGTGATCCGGCATGGCGTTCGAAAGGCCGAAGAGCACCGTCGTTGGACGGAAGACGAGATAGACTTCGTCCGCGAGTCGCTGGTGAAGCTCTCGATTGAAGAGATCGCTCGAAAGCTCAAACGGACTGCTAAAGCAGTCCGCAGCATGCTTGTTCGAAATCAACTCGGCGTCCGAGAGATTCGGTGCGATGTGTTCTCCGTGGTGAGCCTCGCCGCCGCTCTACGCGTGCGGAAAGATGAGATCCGATTCTGGATCGAACGAGGCTGGCTTCAGGCGACTTTAACCATGCGTGGGAGACGTCGCTGTTACAGCATCACTCCCGAAAACCTCACGGCCCTCTTCAAGACGCACCTTACAGACGTGCTTGATCGCGGAGCCCAGAACCAGGCCCTGTTCAAGGCGTACTTCCAATATTGCTATTCGCCAAAGCATACGGTTGGTGAGCAGCTGCTCGATGTGCGCCGCGATAAGCGCGAGCGAGCGGCCTTTGACGCCCTCAATAAAGACGAAATCGCCGACAACCTCGAAGAAGATGATGAAGACGAGTTCTATCTCAGACTCGACAGGAGTTTTGAAGACAAGCCCTGAATGAACGTAGTCTGAGAAAGTACTCCTTATGTCATCTCGGTGTCGATGACCCTAGATTGCGGCTCATTGACACGGATTGGGTGCTTCACATAAACCGCACTAAGCGAGTCTCATGGAAGTGCCCCCCGGGTGGGCTATCGAACTGGTACGTCTTCCGGTAGCTCGACCAGATAGGGTTTACCAAAGTCTGCGGA
>Ga0255336_101841_pt1 | contig 12929 bp, 9 predicted proteins | sample MeOH1_35cm_T3_17_FD_189102 | JGI IMG/M metagenome (GOLD analysis project Ga0255336, IMG submission 189102) | Sandy soil microbial communities from University of British Columbia, Vancouver, Canada - MeOH1_35cm_T3_179 | ecosystem: Engineered > Artificial ecosystem > Sand microcosm > Unclassified ...
TGGCGTGAATCTCGTTTTGCGACATCACGGTGGTCAAGGGGCGGAAGCGCTCGATGATCGATCGCACATAGGGCCGCACGCCCGGGCTCGTCAACAGCACCGGGTTCTCGCCCAGCAGGGTGAAGCGCTCGAAGGTCTGGCGCACCATCTGGATGAATTGCTGCAATTGCGTCGGCGCCATCACCAGCTGCTTTTCCTCGCCATCGCCATGCAGGGCGCTGGCGAAGGCCTGTTCCCAATCCGGCGACAGGGTAAGCAGGGGGATGATGCCGCTCTGATCGGTGGCGGCGTCGCTGATCTGCCGGGCAAGACGCACCCGCACATGTTCGGTGATGATGGTGATGTTGCGGGAATAGCCGCAGGCTTCCGAGATCCCTTCCAGGATGTTCGGCAGATCGCGCACCGAGACCCGTTCGGACAGCAGGCTCTGCAGCACGCGCTGCACGCCGCCGACCGAGATCTGCGAGGGAATGAGATCGGCGATCAGCTTCTGGTTTTCCTTCGGCAATTCATCCATCAGCTTCTGCGTCTCGGCATGCGACAGCAGCTCGGACATGTTGTCCTTGATGATCTCGGTCAGATGCGTGGTGATGACGGTCGAGGGATCGACCACCGTATAGCCGCGGAACAGGGCCTCTTCCCGGGCATTGGCATCGACCCACATGGCGGGCAGGCCGAAGGTCGGTTCGGTAGTCTCCTCGCCGGCCATATTGATCTTGTCGCCGCGCGGATCCATCACCAGCACCATATTGGGGCGTAGATCGCCGCGACCGGCTTCGATCTCCTTGATGCGGACGATATAGGAATTGGCATTGATCTGCAGATTGTCCTGGATCCGCACGGCCGGCAGGATATAGCCCATCTCGGTGGCCAATTGCCGGCGCAGGCCCTTGATCTGATCGGTCAGGCGATGGCCCTGATCGGTATTGATCAGGCCCAGCAGGCCATAGCCCAGCTCGACGCGGATGGCGTCGATCTGCAGGGCCGTGGTGATCGGCTCTTCCAGCGTCGGGGCCGCCGCCGCGGCCTGGGTCTTGTCGGTGGCGGCCTGGGCCACGACGCGCTTCTGCTGGCGCGTGACCAGGTATGCGATGCCGCCGGTCAGGAAAGCGAGAAACAGAAAGGGAATCTTCGGGATGCCCGGCAGGATCGCCATCACCGCCATCAGGAAGGCGGCCATGCCCAAAGCTGCCGGATAGCCTGAAAGCTGCTTGAACAGCGCCTTGTCGGTCGAACCGGCAATGCCCGCCTTCGTCACCAGCATGCCGGCGCCGATCGACACGATCAAAGCGGGGATCTGCGACACCAGACCGTCGCCGACCGTCAGCAAGGTATAGGACTTTGCGGCATCGGCCATGCTGAGGCCCTGCTGGGCCACGCCGATGATCATGCCGCCGATCACGTTGATGAAGGTGATGACCAAACCGGCGATGGCATCGCCGCGCACGAATTTCGCGGCACCGTCCATGGCGCCGAAGAAATTGCTTTCATCTTCCAGCGTCTTGCGCCGGGTGCGGGCTTCGGTCTCGTCGATCAGGCCGGCCGAAAGATCGGCGTCGATCGCCATCTGCTTGCCGGGCATCGAATCCAGGCTGAAACGCGCCGAGACTTCGGCGATACGGCCCGAACCCTTGGTGATGACGACGAAATTCACCAGAACGAGGATGGCGAAGACGATGATGCCGATGACGTAATTGCCACCCATGATGAAGCCGCCGAAGGCCTCGATCACATGGCCGGCCGCGGCGGTACCTTCATGGCCATGGGTCAGGATCAGACGGGTCGAGGCCAGGTTCAGCGACAGCCGCAACATGGTGACGATCAGCAGGATGGTCGGGAAGGTGCTGAAATCGAGCGGCTTCTCGATGAACAGCACGACCATCAAAATGAGGACCGAGACCGTGATCGACAGCGCCAGGCTGATATCCAGCATCCACGACGGCATCGGGATGATGAGCACGGTGAGGATGCAGATCAGGCCCAGCGCCAGGGCGATCTCGCCACGCCGCAGCAGCTTGCTGAAGCTGCGCAGCTTCTCCATCACGTCGACGCCGCCCGCTGCGCCCCTTGGGCCGCCACCAGCGCCGTTTTCTGCCGCTTCAGCCATTGTGTCGCCTGTCGATCCTGTTCAAATCCGCACCGACCCTAAAGCGCGACGTGATCACCTTCGCCGGCGGGCGGCACGGCAAAGCCTTCTTCGTTGTATTGCTTCAGTTTGTTGCGCAAGGTGCGGATCGAGATGCCGAGAATATTGGCGGCATGGGTCCGGTTGCCCAGGCAATGCTGCAGCGTATCGATGATGAGATCGCGCTCGACGGCGGCGACCGTTTTGCCGACCAGCCCGCCGGGAACGGCACTCGCACCGGCCGGGGCGCTCTTGCCCGCCTGGCCGTTGGCGGCCGCAGCCTGGGCCTGCAAGGCGGCGACCGGCAGGCCGCGGCCGCCGGTCAGCATGATCGCTTCGGGTCCCAGCACATCGCTTTGCGCCAGCAGCACCGCGCGGTGCATGGTGTTCTCCAGCTCGCGCACATTGCCACGCCATTCATGGCCGCGCAGAATGTCGTGTACTTCGGGCGCGATCGAGCTGATCGTGACGCCATTGGCCTCGGCGTATTTCTTCACGAAATGCTGGGTGAGGGCCACGATATCACCCGGCCGCTCGCGCAAGGGCGGCAGTTCCAGCGACATGACATTGAGGCGGAAGTAGAGATCCTCGCGGAACGTGCCTTTGCCGACCTCTTCCTGCATGTCGCGATTCGATGTGGCGATCAGGCGGATATCGACCCTGACGGGCTGCGAGCCGCCGACACGGTCGATGACGCGTTCCTGGATCGCGCGCAGCAGCTTGGCCTGCAGGCGCGGATGCATTTCGCTGATTTCATCCAGCAGCAGGGTGCCTCCATTGGCCTCTTCGAACTTGCCGATGCGCCGGGCGATGGCGCCGGTAAAGGCGCCTTTTTCATGGCCGAACAGTTCGGATTCCAGCAGGTTTTCCGGGATCGCGGCGCAGTTGACCGAGATGAAATTCTTGTTGGCCCGCTTGGAATGGGTGTGGATGTAGCGCGCCATCACCTCTTTGCCGGTCCCGGATTCGCCGGTGATCAGGATGCTGGCGTCCGAGGGCGCCACCTGGTCGGCCAGGCGCAGCACCGCTTTCATGTTCGGATCGTTGAAAATGAAGGCCGAGCTTTCTTCGGCAACGGCGGCGAGAACGGCGGCAATCAGTTCCGCGTCGGGCGGCAGCGGTACGTATTCCTTGGCGCCGGCCTTGATCGCCCTGACGGCGATTTCGGCGCTGGTGCCGATGCCGCAGGCGACCACCGGCAGATTGATGCGTTCCTGCTTCAGGCTTTCGATCATGCGGCCGATGTCGAGATTGACGTCGAACATCACCAGATCGGCGCCCTGGCCGTTGCGCAGGGCTGTCATGGCCTGATCGACATCATCGACATGGGCCACCTTGGCGCCGCGCGACAACGCGATCTTGCCAGCAGCGCTGATATGTCCATTCAGTGATCCGACGATAAGCAGTCGCATATTGGTCTCCTGGTCAATGTCTTCTCTGAGACGATCTATCGTCGATCGGTCAGTTGAAATATTTCAGTTGCTGGCCGGCGGGCAGCAAGGTGTTCAGCAGCATTTCGAGGCGCCGGGGATTTTCCTGCCGACCGATCGATTGCACGCCCAGCATACAGATCTGATGTAACAGCAAATCACTGCTGGCATTGCGCTCCAGCTTACTGGCGAGCGGCAGGAAGATGACGTTGGCCAACACCGCGCCATAGAACGTCGCCAGCAGGGCGATCGCCATGGCCGGGCCGATCCGTTCGGGATTGTTCAGGCTGCCCAGCATCTGCACCAGCCCGACCAGCGTGCCGATCAGGCCCATCGCGGGGGCAATTTCGGCGGCCCGGCGCAGCATGCTGACGGCGCGCTGGTAATCCTGGGCGGCGGCATGAATCTCGAAGGTCAGGTTGCGCTCGACATCGTCGACCGGGATGCCGTCGATCAGCATCGACATCGCGCGCTGCAAGAACGGATCGCCGCGCAAGCCGTAGATCTCGCCCTGCAATTGCAGCAGGCCGCGGCGGCGGGTGCGTTCGGCCAGTTGCAGCAGGCGGATGCCGGTGCGGTTCGGGTCGCGCGGCCGGCGCCACAGCAACTGGCCGATGATCGGCATCGCCAGGCGCAATTCGGTCCCGCTATAGGACATCATGGTGATCGCCAGGGTACCCAGGATGACGATCAGGATCGACGGCACGTCGAGGAAGGCCATTCCGGTGCCGCCGAGATAGATCGAGATGCCGATCAACGCCAAAGCGCAGAGCAGCCCGAAGACGGTCGAACGCTCCAGGCTCAGCCCCTGCGGTTCGATCCGCACCGGCATATCGCTGTAGCGGGTGAAATCGGGCTGTTCGCTGCCGGTTGTCTCTGCCATGACTCGGTTTCCGTTCCCTGATGGGCGCTTTTCTGGGCCTTGCGTCAGCTGCGATCGGCCTTGATGATTTCCGTCATGGTGACGCCCAGCCGATCTTCCACCACCACCACCTCGCCGCGCGCGACCAGGCGGTTGTTGACATAGATATCGACCGCTTCGCCGACCTTGCGGTCAAGTTCGACCACGGCGCCACGGCCGAGCTTCAACAGCTGGCTGACCTGCATCGAGGTCTTGCCGAGCACGGCCGAGACCTGCACCGGAATGTCGTAGACGGCATCCAGTTCCTTGGCATTGGCGGGTGCCCGCAAGCCGTCATTGCCGGTATCCGGCGGCGGCAGATCGGCCGGGCTGTCGAATTCGGCGAGTTCCAGATTGTCTTCGTCACCCATTTTATTCTCCTTCGGCGGCCGGTCGGACCGCTATTGTTCCGGTTCTGCAGCATGCCCGCTGCTCGGTCGGCTGGTGGCCCGTTATGCTGGTGGCCCGTTATTCGGCCGCGGCGCCACCATCTATCAGTTCGAGCGGCACATCCGCCACGCTGCGGCAGTGATCCAGGGCGGCCTCTATATCCTGCCAGACGCGATTGCAGTCCCGCTCCAGACCGCCATCGGGCCATTCAATGCGACAGTCGCTGTCTCCCAGCGCCTCGTCGCCGATCAGCACGATACGGCCATCGAAGCCGCGCGACGCGGAAATCTGGCCGATTCGTTCGTTCATCGCATCCAGCAATCCGGCCGGCACATAGGCCACCAGGCGCGGTTCGCTTTTCAACTGCTCCATACAGCCGGCCAATGCCGCTTCTATCTCTTCCAAGCCGCGCCGTGCCGCCAGAGCGGGATGCAGCTTGCGGATGATCGCCATGGCAAGGTCCGTCGCCGCCATCGTCATGTTCACCGGCGTCTCGGTTGCCGTCCGCACCGCCAGGGTCAATTGCGCCGAGATGGTCGACAGCGCCGCGGCGATCTGTGCCTCCAGGCGCTGCTGGCCTTCCGTCAACCCCCGACGATGACCCTCCTGCTCACCCAGGCGCCGCGCCTCGGCGCAGGCCGCCGCCAGATCGGCTTCGCTGAAAGTCGGTGCTGGCGGTTCCGGCGCCGGTTCCGGTACCTGACTGGCCTTGGCCACGACGGACGCCGCCGGTGCCTTGGCCTTCTTGGCCGGCATCGGATCGTCGAAATCGTTTTCAAACAGAAATTTCTTCGCCACAGCCATATCCCGGATCGATAACATTTCAATCCTAGTAAATCAGTTCGTCTTCGCCCTTCTTGTCGGACAGGACGATCTCGCCCTTGGCCGCAAGTTCCTTGGCGACGACCACCATCGCCATCTGTGCTTCCTCGACTTCGCGCAGCCGGACCGGGCCCATGGCCGCCATGTCTTCGCGCAGCATCTTGCTGGCGCGTTCGGACATGTTGGACAGGAACAGGTCGCGGACACCTTCCGACGCCCCCTTGAGCGCCAGCGGCAGCTTGTCCTTCTCGACGCTGCGCAGCAGGGTCTGCACGCCGCCCGGATCGAGCTTGCCGAGATCGTCGAAGGTGAACATGAGCGCCTTGACCTTCTCGGCGGAATCGCGGTTGCGCTCTTCCAGGGCGGTCATGAAGCGTGCTTCGGTCGCGCGGTCCAGATTGTTGAAGATGTCGGCGATCATCTCGTGGGCATCGCGCCGCGTCGAGCGGGCGAGGTTGCTCATGAACTCATTGCGCAAGGTGCGCTCGACATCGTCCAGTACATCCTTCTGCACCGCCTCCATGCGCAGCATGCGCATGATGACTTCCATGGCAAAAGCTTCCGGCAGCAAGGCCAGCACCCGCGAGGCGTGATCGCCCTTCACCTTGGACAGGACGACGGCGACGGTCTGCGGATATTCGTTCTTCAGATAATTGGCCAGCACCGCCTCGTTGACGTTGCCGAGCTTGTCCCACATGGTGCGGCCGGCCGGACCACGGATCTCCTCCATGATGCTGTCGACCTTCGACTTGTCGAGCACCTTCAGCAGCAGGCGCTCGGTCGATTCGAAGGTACCGGTCAGCGAGCCGGTCGAGGAAATCTGATCGGCAAATTCGACGAACAGCCGCTCCACCACGGTGGAGCTGACAGTGCCGAGATTGGCCATGGTCTGCGAGATCTCGCGAATCTCGTCGTCATGCATCAGGCCGAACAGCTTCGAGGCATTCTCTTCGCCCACCGACATCAGCAGCAATGCCGCCTTCTGCGTGCCGCTCAGACCCCTGTAATCGTCTTTGATCCGCATCTTTTAATCCGTTGTTGGCTTCTGGGATCAGGCTTCCTGATACATCCACTGGCGCATGATATTCACCGCCTGTTCCGGATGCTGATCTACCAGATCGGCAATTCTCTTCAGCGACGAGGCGCGGACACGGCCTTCGACCTGATTGATGTCGATCATCTGATCAAGCTCATTGGCCATATTCTCGGCATCGGCCAGCGCCTGTTGCACCATATCGCCGGGGCCCGTCAAGGCCAGAGCGGCGGCTGCGCCAGGGGGTAGGGCCGCGGCGGCTTCCGGAGTCAGACCCGGCAGCATGCCTTGCTCGGATACTTCGCTGCCCGGTAGCGCCAGCAGGCGGTTGAGCAGCGGACGGACGACCAGCAGCAGCACCAGGATGGCGACGGCGGCCAGCACCACCAGTTCGACGATCCGCATCAGGTCCTGCTTGTCGAGACCCATGAAGACGGTACCGTCGCCGACCGGCTCGTCGCTCTGGGCGAAGGGCAGGTTGACCACCTGGACCACGTCGCCGCGCTTTTCGTCATAGCCGATCGCCGATTTCACCAGCGCGGAAATCTGGTCCAGGTCTTCCTTGCTGCGCGGCTTATAGGTCTGGGTGCCGTCCTGCGCCGTCACATAGGTGCCGTCGACCAGCACTGCTGCAGAAAGGCGCTTCACCGTGCCGTCGGTCTTGACTTCGGTCTGGACCCGCTTGGAGATTTCGTAATTGACGGTTTCCTCGTTGCGCTCGTTCTGCGAGTTCGAGGTGTTATTGTTGTTGCCCTGCTGCGAGGGGGGATTGGGCACGTTATTGGCGACGCTGACCGAGCTGTCGCCGGATTTCTCCTGGGTATTGCCCTTGTCCTCGACGGTCTGGGTCGAGCGCACGACCTGGCCATTGGGGTCGTAGTTCTCGATATTGGTCGTCACCTTGTTGAAATCGATATCGGCATTGACCTCGGCCCGCACCTTGCCGGCGCCCAGGGTCTGGGCCAGCAGCTGCTCGATCGATTGCGCCACGCGGGCTTCGTAGCCTTGGCGCATTTCGACCGCATTGCCGGCATCGAACTCGTCGCCTTCTTCGACACCCTTGGCCAGCAGATTGCCGCGATTGTCGATCACCGAGACGCTGTTGGATTTCATGCCCGGGACCGCCGAGGCGATCAGGTGCTGGATCGACTGGACCTGTTCCTTGTCCAGGCTGCCTTGCAGTACCAGGACGACCGAAGCGGTCGGATCGGCCCGATCGCGCGAGAACAGCTCGCGTTTCGGCATCACCAGATGGACGCGGGCGGATTTGACCTGGCGCAGGGAGCGGATGGTGCGCGACAATTCGCCTTCGAGGGCGCGGAGCTGGTTGATCTGCTGCACGAAATTGGTGGTGCCCAGGGCATCGGCCCGGTCGAAAATCTCGTAGCCGATGCTGCCGCCGGTCGGGATGCCTTCACCGGCCATGGCCAGACGCAGCCGCGGCACCTGATCTTCCGGCACATAGATCTGGTCGCCATTGGCGCGCAATTCATAGGGGATCTGCTGGGCTTCCAGGCGCTGGACGATCTGCTCCGAATCGGCGGCATCGAGGCCGCCATAGAGCAAGGACATGCCGGGCGAGGTGAGGCGCGCCGCCAGAAAGACGAAGAATGCGATCAGACCCAATGCGACGGCGCCAAGGGCTGCCAGTCTGATGGGGCCAAGATTGCGCAAGGTCTGCATCAGTGGATTCACTGCACCATCCTCGATCGGAAAACCGACTGGCGACACCCCCAGGAGACCCGGGCCAGCCACGCGCAAGGTTAGGACTGAGCCGTTAACAAGCCCTTAAGTTGCGGAAAAAATTGCCTAGTGGTCGGCAAAATATTCCGACCTATTTGTTTCCTGAAGATGACAAATGAAATTTTTTGCGGGGTTCGCGATGCCCGGCATGGCCCTTCGCGCCACGCCCATCGGCGCCGCGGCCGGGCCGGCGCAGCTGGTATGCGAGTGAGAGCGGTTGTGATGCAGATTGGACAGGCGGCCTGGACGGGCGGCGGCTCAGGCCTCTTCCTGTTCCTCGTCGAGATCGGGCCGGGGGTCGCTGCGATAATCCTGCAGCCTTGTGGTGCGCAAGCCGCGCATGCCGTGCCGATCGATCGAGCGCTGCCAGGAGAGAAATTCCTCGACCGACAGCGTATAGCGGGCGCAGGCTTCTTCCAGGCTGATCAGGCCGGCACGCACCCCCGCAACGACTTCCGCCTTGCGGCGGATGACCCATCGTTTCGTTCCGGGCGGCGGCAGATCTTCCAGGCGCAAGCGATGCCCGTCGATGCTGACGCCACTATCTGATTTGTGGTCCAGCTCCACAGCCATGAGCTGCTCCTCATCCCCTACGACGTAATTCTCTCATGCTGTTGGAGACTAATAAGGGCGTATTAAAGATTCGCTAAATCGGCGCATGGCCCCTCACCCAGAGCGGCGAAAATTAGATAAATTTTTCCCAATTCCGCCGTCGCCGCGCGGACGAACATCGATCGATAGAGAATTGAAACTGCCGGGATTTCAGGCTGCGGCCGCGGGCGGATCTTCGGCCTCCGGCTCGTCAGCCGCCGGCTTCTCATGGACGATCTTGATGATCTTGTCGATGGGATAGGTGACGTTGCCGACATTCAGGCTGACCTGACCGTCCTTGATATCGGCAGAATCGACCGTGCCATAGGCGGTGATGGGAGAGCTGTAGGTATTGCCCTTTTCATCCTCATAAGCCACCGAGACGCTATATTTGCCGTCGGGCAGCTTGTTGCCGAAAATGTTCTGGCCTTCCCAATCGACCTGATAGGTGCCGACGCCCTCATTGGCCTGCTGGATCAGGACCACCTGGCCGTTCGCATCGGTGATGCGCAGCTGCGCCTTCACGGCCGAATGTTCGATCGAATACTGGAAGCTCGCTTTGCCGTCCTTCAGCGCCACATCATTGCTATCGACGGCGACCGTATTGCCGAGGAAGCTGGCGGCGGCATAGGTATTGGACGAGGATTGCAGGCCGATCAGCTGGTCCAGACGCTTGTTCTGCTGGATCATCTGTTCGACCGAGCTGAAGCCGACCAGCTGCTGGGTGAACTGGGCGGTATCCAGCGGCGACATCGGATCCTGATTCTGCAACTGCTTGGTCAGCAGCAAGAGGAAGTCATTGTATTGATTATTGAGGTCGGCGGAGGCGTCGGTGCCGCCGCTGGAATTGGCCGATGCAGCAGGGGCATTATTCTTTGCCAGGATATCAGCGACGTTGGGCGTCGTCTGTGGAATCGTCGTGCCAGCCATGTCCCGCTTCCTCTCGCTAACTCAAACTTGAACGTCGACTATGCCGTTGGCGGTATCGATTTCAGCCGGTTTGACGGATGTCTCCGTCAGCCCGGCAGTATTTGCCGACTCCGCCGATCCCGTCTGCCGCCCGTTTCCTTGCCCCCAGCCGGAGGAATCCGAAAAATCCCCAGTATTTCCGCGCTGTAGGTTGAAAGACAGGCTGCCGCCGTCAGTTTTCAACCCAGCATCTTGCAAGGCGCGTTCCAACGCCCGGGAATCCCGCTGCAGCAGCTCCAGCGTCGCCGGCCGTTCGACCGTGACCGAGGCACGAACCTTCTTCTCGTCGTCGATATCCATCTTCACATGGATGCGGCCCAGTTCTTCGGGCGAGAGCTGGATGCTGATCTTGTCGACGCCATTCTGGGCTGCGCGCTGCATCTGGACGGCTACCTGTTCATGGGGCGGCAACGTGCCGAGCTGCTGTTTCAGGGCGGCGACGAAATCCGCCTGCCGTGCCGAATTCAGGCTGCTCAGCTGCGGCATCTGCCAGGATCCGAGACCGCCGAAGCTGCCGGCGCCATCATCGAAACTGCCGGATGCATCGCCGTTGGAACCGCTATCGGCGTCCATCGAGCTTTTGTCGATGCTGGGGCTTGCGGCCGGGGTGACGGTCGCCTGTTGCTGCGGCTGCGCGGTTTGAACGACGGCCTGCGGTGCTCGGACCAGATCGACCGGTCCGGTATTCTTGGTTGCGACCGGGCGCTCGGCGAGGCCCTTGGCGGACGGCGCCTGCAGGGGGCTCTGGTCGCTGGGCGCGGTCGCGCTCTTGGCGGCGTCGCTGAAATCGCTGGGCAGGGATGGCAGAGCCGGCGCCGCTTTGTCGGATTTGGGCGGTAACGCATTGCCGCTGGTCTGCGGTGCAGTTGCCTTGCCGCCGGCATCGCCTGCCACCGGCAGGAGGGCGGCAGGGTTGGTCGTCGGCTGCTGGCCGGCAAGACCGCCTGCTTGGTCGCCAACCTGGCCATCCGTCTGACCGGCGCCCAGGGCATCGCTGCCCTTGCTCTGGCCGCCGTTGGCCTGATTGTCGGTGGTCCCGCTGGCCGCTGCCTGCCCGGTCGCAGCCGGAATCTGGCCGCTGGCCGGCGTCGTGGCGGGCTGTAGTGCTGGAATCTGTCCAGCGCCGGCGGCTTTGGCATCCGCCGTTGCGTCGCCGGTATCGGGTTTCGTTACCGGGGTGATTGCTGCTGCGACCACGGCCGGTACGGCTGTGGCCTCGGCATCTGCCGGCTGGCCATTGGCGTCGGCTGCCTGCTGCGGCGGCGGCGCCTGGTCCTGCTGCTTCTTGCCATCCTGCGAGCTTTGCTGGTCGTCCTTCGCATTGGCGGCCGGAGTTTTCGTCGTCTCGATGGGCTGCTGCTTGGTATCAGCGGCTGCGGCATTATCCGTCGATTTGTCGTCGTCGGCGTTCTTTTTCGCGTCCTTGACCTCTTTGAGGTCCTTGCCGTCCTTGATCGCGTCCTTCGCCTTGGCTGCGGCCGCAGACTGGGCCTCCTTGTCGCCTTGATGACGATCGGCACGGGCCTTGGCGGCCTCGTCATTCAGGCGATTGCGCTCCGCGGCCTTGGCGGTGACCCGCTGATCGGCTGCCTTGGTGACGGCCTGGCGCTGCTGCAGGGCCATATCGTTGGCGAAAGGACTGTTCTGCTGCCCGCTGCCGGTTGACGTCGTCGTGCCGCCCGATGTCGAACCACCCACGCTCAATGCCGCCTGGCGATTGGTCTTCATCTGGTCGCGCAGCATCTGGGCAAAGGCATCCGCCGTGTTCTCGCCGGCTGTCTGCTGGTTGCGCGCCTCGTTCTGGCGGCTCTCGCGCTGCAGGCGGGGAACGATGATCAGATTGAATTGCGTCGTGTCCATGTCATCCGGCTTAGGCGAGGAAATTGACGAGCGACAATTTGGAGGTGGTGGCAAAGGCCCCGAAGGCCGTTTGCAGCTGGATCTGCGCCGCTTGGATCTTGGCTGCCACTTCGGTCGGATCGATGCCTTCGATCTTGGAGGTCGAGTTGGTGAAGAGATTGATCGACGTCTTGTGGGAAAGCGTGGCTGCGGACATCACCGTATCGTTCACCGTATTGTCGCTGTGGAGTGCACGGAGTCCAGTAAGCGAATCCTGTGCCAACTGCTTTGCGACATCCATCTTGGCCTGATAGTTGTCAGGATCATTGACGGCGGCCTGGGCATAGCGCAGCGACATGATCAGCCGCTGCATGGCCGGGTCATTGGCGCTGTAGGTGTATTTCAGCGTCGTCTGATCGGCGACGGTGATGTTGCCGCGCTGCCAGGCGAGCGCGGAATCGGTCTTGGTCTGATAAGCGCTGTAATCCGGCGCCGCCGGATCGGTCACCGTCATCGGCGTCGCAACCTTGATCTCGGTCTTCAGCTCGACGCCGGGTGTGGCGCCGGTCAGGATCAATTTGCCGCTGCCGGTGGGGCCGGCCACGGCCGAGGCCGGGAAGGGCGGGGTCTGGGCATTGGCCAAGGCGGTCAGGTGGATGGCGATGGCATCCATATCCTGTTCCGTGCCATCGGTGGTGTAGCGGATGGTGCGGCCATTGACCGACAATTCATAGACATCGCCCTTGCGGCCGACCGGGCCGCTCAGCGACACCTCATCCATCTGCGACAGGGGACCGGGGGGGATGTTCGACACGGTCTGGGTCTGGACCGGCGCGCCCGTCGTGGTGGGCGGGGCATCGGTGGTCAGGGCCGAGGTCATGGTGAAGGGCACGCCCGGCGTATCCGACTGCACCGACAGCTTGCCGTCGCGGACCTGTGCCGTGACGCCCAGGCCGGCGGCATTGATCTGATCGGCCAGCTGCTGTGCCACGGTCACTTCGGTATCGTAACCGGTCGTCGTCACGGTGAAGGGACCGCCGACAGGCGCGGTGAAAGCGACGGTATAGACATCGCCGTTATCACCGA
>Ga0255336_101842_pt1 | contig 12912 bp, 11 predicted proteins | sample MeOH1_35cm_T3_17_FD_189102 | JGI IMG/M metagenome (GOLD analysis project Ga0255336, IMG submission 189102) | Sandy soil microbial communities from University of British Columbia, Vancouver, Canada - MeOH1_35cm_T3_179 | ecosystem: Engineered > Artificial ecosystem > Sand microcosm > Unclassified ...
TTCGCCTCCGGTTTCCTTCAGATTCCACCTCGCGATGGACACCCTTACCCTTGGCTATGTGCTTGGCACTATCAACCTGCACTCGGGACTTACACCCGTTAGACTGCGCCCATGCCGGGCGCACTATTTAAGGGCAGCTGCTAAATGACAGCAGCTGCTTTTTAATATGGGTGGATTACAAATAATGTGTAGCCATATGTTTCCAAGTTACCAATCTCATGTGCTGCTCAATTGCGTGCAGAGTTGATGGCTCATCCGGACGAACAGCACTCCTTTTTTCCGTCGGATTGTTTAGGGGAAAGAACTGGGCAACCACCTGCTAAAACCGCATCATGGCCAACCCAGACACCACAATGCTTACAGGTGGCCTCCTTTTAGCTGAGCGCATCTAGGCGTTTACATATAGACTGTCGAACGCGGGTAAAACAATTGTGTTAAATCTTAAGAGCTATGTTTGCGGCTTCATGAATGGCATCGAAAATTTTTCGTGGTTGAACACAATCTCCTATGGAATAAATTTGTTCTACCAAACCCTGAAGCTCGTCGCGTAGAACAGCATTCGGTTGACGTTCTGTAGCAATAATTACAGTATCCGCCTTCACTGTAAATTCGTTTTTGTCTTTGTCTAAAACTATTACAACTTCTTTTGTGATTTCCTTTAACTCCGATTCCTTAAGTACGTTTACTCCTTCTTCCTTAATAAACCTAATTAGCATACTGCGTCTACTAGCTATAGGAGTAATGTATGGATTCAGCGCAATTTCAGCGGTTTTTTCTACAATAGTAACCTTTTTACCCTCACGTGCTAAAGATACTGCAATCTCAGCTCCGTTTTGTCCGCCAATTATTACTACGTTTTCTCCAACAGAGAGTTTCTTGCTTAGGTAGTCGTCCAAAGTGATGACATTTGAACCTGCAGTTATTCCCGGTATGTTGGGAATCAGCAGTAGGGAGCCAGTAGCCAGCACGACAATGTCCGGTTTCCTTTTTCTAACGGATTCCCTCGTTGCCTCTACACCAAGTTCTATTTTGACATTTGGAATTTTAGCAAGCTGGCCTGACAAATAATTAACAATATTCCCCAAATCTCTAGTATTAAGCCGCGGTATTTGGGACGCCACTGAACTGACCAAACCGCCTAGATGCTCCGACTTTTCAATGAGACTTACGTTGTGACCCCTTAGACCAGCTACTCGGGCTGCCTCCATACCTGCAACTCCGCCGCCAATAATCAGTACATTTTTCTTGCGTAAAGCTGGCGAAAGATTCTGTTCATCATATTCAATTTCCCTAGTAAAGAAATAATTGACTGCGCACTCAACATGGATACCCTGGAATAGGCGCTCCGTACACCAGTCACAAGCAATACATTGCCTTACTTCGTCGTCCAATCCTTTAAGGGTTTTTGTTCCGAAGTCGATGTCGGCGAATTGCTGCCTGCCGACAGACACTAAATCGGCTCGTCCTTTTTCGATGATGCTCCTAGCCAGTTTGGGATCATTGATTCTCCCAACTGTAATCACTGGTACATTTACGACTTGTTTAATCTTTTCAGACAGATAGACGTTGACCCCCTAGGATAATAGATGCCAGGAAACGTCCTTTCACTACTTTCGTATATTCCTGCAGAAACGTCAATCGCGTCAACTCCTGCCTCTACCAGTTTAGGAGCCATTTCGCAAAATTTATTAATATCATAGCCTTTATCGCCCATAAATTCATCGCCACTTACCCTGATCATCACCGGGTAATCGTCACCGACTTCGGCTTTTATGCGTTGAATGACCTCCGTTACAAAAGCCAGTGGCTCTCCATAGGCATCTTTTCTATGATTTGTATACGGAGACATGAACTGTGTAATTAAAAAACCATGAGCCCCATGAATGAGTATCTCAGTCGCTAATAATACTATGTCTAAAAGTCATGATATCCATCAATTCCAAGATATCCGGCAACTGCTCCAAGCGCGAAAGGAGAGCGACAGTTCGCTCTATTTGTTTCTCGGAAAGAGCATCTGCTGCAAGCTTGCGATACATGTCTACACACTGTTGCATGGTTAAGGGATTTTTAGGACCTCCGATGCTCTGCTCAAGCTCTTTCACCTCGCGGACACCATTCTTAAGCAGTACCTCAACTCGAGCAGAATTAGCCATATACCGACGGGGCCAATCTTGTGGATAGCGGACTTTAATTTTGCCACGGGCATTAGTAAATTCTTGCCCGAATAGCTTCTGATCGCTAAAGGTATGCTTGTTAATATCTCCATCTAGCATCACGGCACTTAACTGGTGTTGGAAGCTGAACATGCCATCTCCTATGGTTTGCGGTTGGGGACGGTCACAAATGGCATCCGTCGGACCAACATCGATAGTTACTTCTTCAATTTGTTCATACGTAAATTTATGTTCCTTTAGCAACAATGCCAGAGCATCAATATAACGATGAGTAAAGAAGCAACCAGGGTATTTTTTAATCCAGACGTTGTGAATATAGAAAGGTGGCTTGCCTAAGTTTTCAGTTATTTTCTCATAGGGTACCTTGCCTTCCCCAACGAAAGCATCTAACCATTTTTCAAAAGAAGGATTGCTGGTCATCCCTTCCTTCGCTAATTTGGCAATACTTATTCCATTGCGGCAATCAAAGGCTGATTCCAAGAAATGCGCATCTGTGCCAAAATTATGAATGTAGCCGATTCCTTGGGAAATGGCGATTCCCAGCGCCTGAGCCGTTTGTTCTTCGTTTAACCTGTAAGCCCTGCAAGCGGCGGCTGTAGCACCAAAAATACCAAAAAAAGGCAATCCTACAATACCCATACCCTCTGTAAGATCAGAAACATAATAACCAATCCGATTTTGCACCTCTTCACCCACCAGCAGGGCTTCAATCATTTCACTGCCCGTTAGCTTGAGATGCTCAGCTAATGTTAAGACAGTGGGCCAAACTGTGATATCACTAACACCGCCACCGGGGAACTGGTCATCTTCGAGTTCGGAGGCATGGGCAAAGTACCCATTAGCTAGAGCAGCGTTTTCAATTGAACTGCGAAAACCACAGCCTATGACTCCTGCCTCTGGAATGCCCCCAGTTGATTTTATGAATTTCAGGATCTTTCTGCTGGATGGTACTGTAGAACCTACTAAAATACCCCCAATACATTTGAAGGAAAGTTGTTTAGCAAACTCAATCGTTTCCACCGGGAAGTCATTAATATCGGCCTTAACTATAAAACGAGCCATTTCTTGTGCTATTGGCATTTTTTCCCCTCCTAAAATTTAATTGCGAAAATTTCTCTTGCTGTCTACATCCTCAAAGCTTGAATGATTCCCTCCCCCCTCCCTTGATTTAGCTTTACTTAAAATTAGAGTGGTTCTTTCGGCTCAAAGCTAGAATATTTAGTTTATTTTTAATATTTTAAATATACTAAAACAAGGCAGGTGTTACAATGGACGGGTGTCCCAAAGCTGTCAGGATTTAATGGACTCCGGATCCATCCCTTGCGGGTATGTCAAATAGATATGAGCGAATTTGGAAGGGACACCTACCCTATACTGCGCAATACAGTGCGAAATGAATCAAACTCCACACATTTTAACGGTTGATTAGCTATATGTGCTAAACATTTTAGACACGAAGTACACTTAGCCGTCCTCTTATCCGGTGAATGCAACAAACGATTTGGCAGATCTGGCTCAGCAATTAGCGGTCGACTCAGGCCAATAAAGTCCACGCCTTCGTTTAAAACCTCTTCCATTATTTCCAGTGACCTTAGGCCACCGGTATGCACTAAAGCTGTCCTGTCACCTACTGCTTCCCTGAACCTAGGAATAGCATTCCTGAAGTAAGCTTCCTTTCGACCAGCCTCCTTCTTGAGTTTTGGGCGGAGCTTCATCTGGTCTTTAATTCCACCACTCATTTCGATTAAGTCCACGCCAATTTCCGCGAGTTTTTTGCCTAATTTAAGATATTCCTCAACTCCCTGCCCCTTTTCGTCGAAGTCAGAGGTATTCATCTTCCACAGGATCGGAAAATCATCTCCTACCTCTTCCCTAATTGCTGAATAGATCTCTATGGGAAAACGCATTCGGTTCTCAAGACTCCCACCCCAACGATCTGCCCTATTATTAATTGCCGGCGATACAAACGCGCTAATCAGATACCCATGGGCTCCATGAACCCCTACGCCATCAAAGCCAGCCTTTTTTAATCTTCCTGCAGCGAGCGCAAACTTTTTAATGATGCTTTTAATTTTTTCTTCGCTTAAATCATTTAGTGAAAATTCCTTCTGGACTCCTCCGTTGGAATATCCATAATTACCCATCGAACTATGCTGTAATTGAACCGTACAAAAAGTGTCCTCCCCCCCGTACTGATGCATTACGTTAGCTAGTTTTTTCAGACCAGGAATGTGCTCGTCATCCCACACTCCCGTCTGTTTAATTAATGTCTTCCCAGACGGATCGACCGCTGCTATGCCTGTGACAATTAAACCCGTGCCACCTTCTGCTAGATTATAGTATAGATTCAGTAATTGATCGGTAATCTGTCCTTGAGTGTCAGCCATGCTTTCCCCAGTTGCTGAACGGAAAAATCTGTTTTTTATTTTTCTGCCCTTTAATACGAAAGAATCATTTAATTTCGTCATAATTTTTTCCCCTTTCTACCGTACTAAGCTTGAACTGATTGATTTGCAGCTCATTAAGCCCACTATTTGTACTGCGGTCTCCAGACCGACAGCCTCCTAGTGAGATATGGATAAATACCCGGCACAAGCAACATGCCGGGTATTTACGTATTGCTATTGCTATTGCTTTATGCTCTCCGCATGCGTTTATCTACGCTTCATAATGCATAAATCTGTATTTATCGAAGCGCAGTTTATCACACTCGGCTACGACAATTGTACTGATATCATCAAACACGATCGCCGGACCATTGATCACCTGCCCAGCCTTCAGGGTGTCAAGACGATAGACCGAAAAATCGACCCATCTCCCTCCATGAAAAACTTTCCGCATTTCGACAACAACAGGTTTTTCATTGCTAAGCTCATGCTCCTGAATCTTTGGCATGACCTTAGGCGCAACCGCCTCCAGAAATATATTCGTGGCTGCGAAACCGGCCTCCGTAAATTTGGCGGCAGCAGGGAACATACTTTCATAGGTCTTTTCAAAAGCGACAGTTATTTTGTCCATGATACGGTCGGCATCTGGTCCATCCAGATCAAAGTCTAGTTTTGTTTCGAAGCTTTCCAACTGCCCCTTATAACGCATGAAAACCCCTTTAAGCAGCCTAATCTCGGATTTTCCGACGCCATCAAGCTTGAATTCTTCAACTGCTTTGTCTTCAAGCTCCGCCCAACCTTTCTTTAACGTTTCCAGAACTGCTTCCTTTTCCTCATTGCTAGCACTCGGGGGGATAAACTGAACTACCCCCTGGTTGTACCGATGAACCAGGTCTGCGCAGCCGACACCAAAAGCCGAAAGAGTACTACCAAATGGAGTCGTAATCACATCCTTGAAAATCCCCCCATGGGCAAGGCCATGCATGTTGACCAGTCCACCTCCCCCGCCAGCCAACAACACGAAATCTTTGACCGTATACCCTTTCGACTGAATGCAGGTCGTGGTGAACTCACGCAGATTTGTAAAGAAAATCCCCAAGAGTCCCTCAGCGGCCTGATAAACATCGGTAATGCCAATCTTCTTGGCGGCTTTTTCAACCTCTTTAAGGGCAGTTTCACGATTCAGTATGATTTTACCGCCGAGAAAGCTGTTCGGGGCAATGTACCCCAACACAACTTGAAGGTCGGTAATCGTCAATTTGTCGTGATCGAGACATACGCCGACCCGATAGCCGGCGCTCTCGGGGCCGATCTCGACGTTACCATAATCATTAACCTTTACTTCCGTACCCATGCCAAGCGCAGCAGAATCGATGGCAATCATCGGGAGTGCCATCCGGTGTTTGGCAAAATCCGAATCGGGTCGCAACTCTATCCTTTTGTCCATGATGAGCCCGACGTCATAACTCGTCCCCCCAACGTCGCCCATCGCAACCTTGTCAAAATTATAAAGTTTGGCAAACTCCTTAGCGGTTGTCAAACCACCAATCGGACCGGAAATCAGAGATTCATAGAGCCTTGGGTACTTGATGCTGACCGCTCCGCCAAAGGATAGAAGGGTCAGTAGCTCCTTTTGATAACCATCCTTTCTGGCGGCATTTTCCACATATTCCAGTTGCCTGCGCGCCTTTTCGGCGGCAAAGCATTGGACAAGAAGGCTCTTGAGACGGAAGGCGTCCTTCCCGATCGGTGCAATATCCTTCGAAAGAACGACTTTTATGTCCTTCCCTTTCCCCTCTTTGGCAATCACTTTCCTTACAATTTCGGCGGCCTGCTCTTCATGGTCTGGGAACACGTGGGAATTCAGAAACATGATGCCGATGGAATCTACTTCATTCCTTACCAAGTGGATTGCCGCCTCTTCGACTTCCTTCTTATTCAGTGGGATAAAAACCTGACCTGCCGTCAAGTGGGCATCGCCAAAATACGAGCCGCCGGTCACCCGTTCTGAAACCCCCTTTACCAGGCTCTGTTTGACCAAAGGCAACGTATGCCGACGCAACTGCTGATGCATAATTTCGCGCTGCGACTGACCAATAGAGGTCAAGCCATTTTCGATAATCCCCATATGTTCCATACCACGAGTAATGATCAGACCAACCTTGTCCCCGTCCATGGTAAGGACGGTGTTCGTCATGGCCGTACCGGCAAAAATCGAAACTGCGCAATTCTTGTGAATATCACTGGTAGAAATACCCATCTTTTCACTAACAGCCGCTACTGCGCCCATGTAACTTTCCGATTCGTCCGCACGAAACGTTCTGTATTTGCCGATCTCAAAATTACCATCCTTATCGATGACAACGGCGTCCGTCATGGTCCCGCCGGCATCAATCGCAATAATGTAAGAGTTATTCTTAGCCATAATTCAGATCTCCTTTCCCCAGGTTTTGGTTAATTCAAGCGACTTGTCTTGGCATTCGTATTTTTTTTCAGGGGTCAAGGGAGTCCCAAGATATTCTCTGTAAAACCCGGGGATATCAGCAAGGAACTCAAACATCACGGGGTATCCCGGCGGTAACACTTCCACTGCAAGTTGCGCGCCACAATCGGGGCAATAAAACTCCCGAATTTCCTGCCATTCCGGCTCAGGACACGCCGGTTCAGGAGAGTAGACCTCACTCATTTCTTTCAGAGTTTTTCTGACATTGATCAAGCAACCCAGCTTCCAGTTGGTGCGGTAGTCAAAAAAATCATGGCCACACGTGCATTTACTAATAATTTCACCAGATTTTTCTTTTTGAACAATGTACACATTGTCAGAAATCCGCATCAGGATCCTATCTTTCCATTTTACCCTTTCCTGAAGAACTTCAACGTATTTGTTAAATCGGTCATCGTCTTTGTATGAATTCTGTAACCGCAATACATCCTGATCGCTAATCGTTCCATCCACCAATTTTCTGACCAGTTCTTTTCCGACCTCTATTCTTTCCATAATTAGCCTCCATCCAATTATTTTATGAATTAAAATTCAAAATTATCATCAAGTTGCCAGAAATCGATAAACATCTTCTTATATTCAGGGCCGGTTTCCGTCTCGAACGAACTTTGCAACGTATAGGCCACTGGTTCGATGAGTTGTTTGTTCTTGACCCGCAGACGTTCTTGTTTCCACCAATCCTTGACAGTCAAACACGCGAGCCGTTGCGCACGGATCTCTGTACGGCGAGCTGAAGTGCCTGCCTCATCAAGCACATATATGGTATCGGCACCCTGCACGACTTTCTTGGCAACGACTCCGTAACAGGAATTGGCCAGTCGCTCAGTCACCCAACCATCATTTAGGTCTGCGATCACCAGTTGCGGATTCCGCTCCAGCGGGTCGCCCCAACCACCGGATCCGCCGGCACAGTCCGAAAAAATGTCGCCATGCTTCATTTCCAACTGCGGCGGGTCGTACTTGAACACTTGGACATCTTCAGCCTCGAACTTCTTCTCCTTGAGATAATCCAGACACTCCACCATACTCCGCGGGTAAGGCATACCCTGCTGGACCTTTTCGAGAAGGTTGGAGTTGCGGATAGCGGTATAAATGGTCCCAGGCGTAGGATACCCGCCCGATTGTCCGAGCGCCACATGGGTGGTTTGGCTCCCGCCCGAACCACCTCGGCTCATGTAGAGATCTTTCCCCGGCTCGAGGATCAGATGAACCGATGACAACCCGACGCCGCCGCGGAACTTGCCGTGGCCACAATAGTCAGCAACCAGGGTCCGACCAAGATAGAACATCGGCGGAATCAGAAATTCCCACTCCTCTACGTTCCCAATGTTCGTAAGCTGAGTCCACAGTGCGTAGGCGATCGGAATACCATCCTTGAAGGGGAACGCCCCCTGTGCAACCCCGCCGACCATCTCGAAGTTTGTAAAACCATAGCTCTGGCCATCGTCTAGCCTGCCACCACCCTGGACACCACCCCAAACACCGTCAACCGTAAAACTTTCCTCTAGGAATCCACGTGCAAACATCGACCGTGAATGGCAGTTCCAGTGCGAGGCCGACATGGCAATCGACTGTGCCCAAATGTTTGAATACGCAGCGAAATTAGTGTCAGGATTGTAAGTGGAGCCCTTCGGATAACGCGACTTGAAATCACACAAAATGGCTGATGTCACATACGTATTGTGCAGATAATTGAAGGCGATCGGTAACTGAAAACCGATATCCGCTCCACTTGGGTAACCGTTAAATGCGCAATAATCCCATCTTGACGTTCCCGTAAAGTCACCTGTAATCTTTTGGTCCGTACCAAACTTGACAGTCATATTACTGGCCAACATATAATCCTTGTCGGCATGCGGCCAAAGCTTTGACAGCCCCTTATACTTGACAACCCGGAATGAAGCACCCGAAAAGATCCCCGGGACGGTAGTGATTTTGATGTTATCCTGGATGACCCTACGCGAAAATTCGATAATTTCGCGAATAGCTCTACGATAATAATCGAGGCCATAATCGGCAACAATCTTGCGAATACCGTCAACTATGATGACATTGCCAGCCAGTCGCATCTTGTCGTCGAGAACGTTGAAAATCCCGGCCCTCGTCCTCGACATCCAGAGCTGGTTCCACCATGTGGCCGGCGTCCGGTTTTCCCCCACCTTCATCGGCGGGAACACCAGACCGTCCATGGTCGTATCGACGGAAAATCCAGGCCAGCTTCCGGCAACCGGGGCACCAGCTTCCATGACGTGATTGACCGCCGCCGCCCATCCGACGATTTCATCCTCGACGAAAATTGGCATGTAAGAATAAGTATCACCAGGATGGGGCGCACCACCGATGGCACCATCGTCAGTAGCAAAAATATCGCCGTCCCTGATCCCCGGATTATCTTCAAACCCGGCTTCTGCCATGTATTTAATGCATTGCTTATATGCGACCATGTGGGTTAAAAACCCGAGGCTGTTGGCCAGGGTATCCCCCTCCGGCGTACATATTGACCATAACGACTCTCCCATCTCCCGTCCACCGGGAGAGGCAGCAACAAACCGTGCGCTTTCTCTGGCACGAAGCACCAGATTATGGATCTCCGAGTAGAACCTTTCAAACTTGATCGGATCCTCCTCTCTTGCCCTGAGACGCTCCAAGCCAAAGTACCGACCTGTCTTCTCCGTCAATTTATCCCTTGCAGCCACAAGTTCTCGAAGGCTGGCCTTACGCGACAAAATTTCTGTTGTTTGCATACAAATCCTCCTCAATTTAGAGTTCGATTAAAGTTCAATTTTCCCAATTTCTAGCATGAACCATCAGTCTATTTCCATACGTCAGCGCATCCATTAATCCAGCTTCTACGAGATCAACGTGATTGCCACCCACTGGGAGATAAACTCATCCTCGCACTAGATGACCATCCGCATGGCCTGTTCCCGAACCTCACTTGGGTACCTCTTTTAATGAGATATACTCACCTCCTTCCACCCTATCTCCTCAAGATTATAAAGATTAAGATGCTCCTTACGGCTTATTGTTAAGAAACTCTCTTATGCTGGACATAGAATTGCAGTAGAATGTTTAGACTATTTTTAATACATTTAACTTTCTTAATATTTGGTTATTTTAAATATACTAAAACAAGACAGGTGTTACAATGGACGGGTGTCCCAAATCAGTCAGGATTTTTTGGACTCCTAATCCACCCCTTTCGGGGATATTAATTATGTTACACCGCCATTTGCCAATTGCTTTGACGATGTTTCTCCCCAACTTACAACACTGGTGAAGCACTAAGGGATCATCAAATATACTGCTATTCCATCGAATTTGCTCGCCCTCTAAACTTTCATAAAGAGAACCCACGACTCCAATATTATTTATGCCTCCCTGGACATTACGACTGTCAAACACAATCAGCCCGAGGGACTGTGGAAATCGTTCCAAGATATTAAGGGTGATTTCTTGACCTCCAATTCCTGAGTTCAGCAATTGTGACAGCTGCTCCTATGCGACCTTCCAGAAGATTTTGGCACATATGCTCCATCGGGTTCTATCCATATAAAAAATACAGACGGCAATGTCTTTATAAGAATCCTTATGAGTGAGGCCAACGATACCCAACAGCGTGATAGGACATTCCTTTTTTGGCGAATAGCGCTGCTAAATATCCGTCGCGACAGGCAAAAGCCGACTCTAAATAATGCGCGTCTGTACCAAAGTTTATGAGAGCGCCACCTGCCCGTCCAATGGCAGAAGCCTCAATAAAACGCTTTCCAAAGAACACCGCTCTAGCAAATGCGTTCATTGCCTCACCTTTGTTGAGACCTTTTTGAATTCGCCGACGCATCGATGCGCTGGAAATGTAGTCTAAGATGAAGATCATCTTCTCAATGCGTCCCATCTCGCGGCGTGTCCTTTCCCATTCATCTTGAGATACCAAGTAATTCATCAAAGTCCTTGTGTTGTCTGCTACCAATAATGGACACATCTCCGGAACGGACGCAATTCCGAAGTTCATTCAGCGTGTCCATTTCGTAGTAACGCCGGTTTATGAAGCCGTCAGGGTCATAGTTTAGTAATTAGCAGGTCGTCGGTTCGATCCAGACCATCGGTTCCAGACGTAATAAGGCCTCCGAGAGATTTCCTCGGAGGTCTTGATACCAGACGTGTGCCTTTGGTGTGCTAAAATACACCTTTTCAAATTTAATTCCCCATTCAAGGAACAGCTTGAGGATGGTTCTCATAGGATAAGTTCCGGTCTTGGTGACAATAAAGTTTCCTTTGGGCAAGGTCTTTAACTCATCCGGAGTTATCAGTGAGCGCTGTGGAGAGAACGCTTTGCATGGCCTACTCTGCAGTGTTCAACGCCGCGCCTGCAAACCATCTTGCCTTATGCTCCGGGTGAAGCTTTTCAATTAATAGTTGGAATTCATTCTTTCCTTTGACACCGGAGGGAGCCAGTAATCCCCCTTGGTATCCGTGGTCATAAAGCTCATGCCCGATGCGCAGGCATATTCAAGGTTTGGGTATAAAAATTTGGCAGTCTTGCCGACACCCACTGCCCCGATCATCAGAGCATGCACATCTCCCTGGTCGACAAGAGCCGTAACCAAACCACGAGCCATTTTGCAGCCTACCACAAGCCCTTGTGCTGCGGGCAGTTTTTCACCCTTGCGCCACCGCTCCGGCTCATAGGGTACATGGGCATAGGTCATTAGAATTTCATGCTTCGTTGCATTGGAATGTTCCTGCGCGGGGATCGGTGTGATCCCATGCTGTGCTTTTAAGTCCTCGTTCCAATCTTTAAATGCGGATTGCATGCATGAAATTCTGTCATATCCCTTCTCACGCAATATCTCTGCAAGACGGCCTGTAGCTTCTATCCCTGCGGCATCATGATCGAGACACATCACAACATTGGATAAATAATTGTTTTGGGACAGTAAATGCAGCATGGCATGTTCGGCTACACCATCCAGGGTCACATAGCTGTGCTGCTGCCAGCCTCTTTGATGCAGGCTGATATAGGACAGCATATCGATGGGAGCCTCAAACACATAGAGGGTATCGCTGGTGCCGATGTGGTTGAAGCTGTACTTTGGATCAGAACCCTCCACATTGCCGCGATAGCCCGCAGCGTTGGAATAGGTTCCTCTTTTATGTGAGTGACGGGCGATGCCGCTTTCATCAAATCCTACAAAGACAACATTATGATATTCCTTATCCTCAAAGATTTTTTTTCTCTCACAAAATGAGTCTGGACATCCCGGTCAATGTATCGTTGCTTGAAGAGATAGGCATAAACCCGGCGCATATTTGGAGCCGCCTCCGGTAATAGGAATTCCTTCCGCTCCGGTTCCGATGTTTTCTTATTACTCTGCTTAAATGCTGCACCCTGTTCACCATCCAACAGCAGGGTTACCGCATCGGGAAAGCTCGGCCCATAGAACTCCTGTACAAAATCGATAGCGAGACCGCCTTGCCTGCTGCTGTGTTGAAACCACTGATTGACCTGGACAGTTACACTGTCATGACACTTCCACCGCCACTCCCTGCCGGAGCGTGTGAGCTGCTCTCCCTGTCTTCGCAGAAAGTCAACAAGGTCAATGGAGTTTGCACGCTGTTTCTGCTCATCGGTAAAATGTATATATGCCATGGTGTACCTCCTTGTCATAGTTTACTTGTGCCACACCCGCGAATAGAGTAGGGGAGATTACTCGCCCCTCTCAGTCGAGTAGCCCATGGGGATTTCACCCACAGGCTCTCACGGAACCGTACGTGAATCTCTCGATTCATACGGCTCTTGTCATTCAACCATTACGGCACCATTCCGAGAGCCCAATGCGGAAACATT
>Ga0255336_101843_pt1 | contig 12911 bp, 11 predicted proteins | sample MeOH1_35cm_T3_17_FD_189102 | JGI IMG/M metagenome (GOLD analysis project Ga0255336, IMG submission 189102) | Sandy soil microbial communities from University of British Columbia, Vancouver, Canada - MeOH1_35cm_T3_179 | ecosystem: Engineered > Artificial ecosystem > Sand microcosm > Unclassified ...
GTGTTTCCACCTCGAGCACTTGCATCGGCAATACGCGTTGCAGCGCGCCGGGCGGGAGGCTGGAAGGAATCGCGAATGCAGTTGTCTTCGAGCCGCTCCTCGGACCGAATACCCATTGCGCTGAACTCCGCTCGATCTGGTCGACGAGCGCGTCGTCGATCACGGCAATGCTCGGCACGACCACCAGCCGGTACTGCGTCAGATCGGCTTTGCTCGAGACAATATCGATGTCGAGGCCGAGTTCGCGCAACGCCTCGTAGTAGTCGAACACCAGTGTCTGGTAGTCGAAGGTTTTGCCATGACGCTGAATCTCGAACATCCACTGCGTGTCGTAGTCGAACACAACGGCGGTGGCTGCGCGGGCCGGCGCCCCGAGTCCGGACAGCGCAGCCGAGTCCGCAATCTCGCGGGCCGCCTGCTGCACCTCGAGGCCGCCTGGCGACAGTTCGTTGTTCGGCAGATTGAGCCCGGAATGCATCTGCTCCTGCGCATACGGGCACTGGCGCCAGCGGAAATACGACACCAGTTCCGCGCCGTGCGCGAACGCCTCGTAGGCCCAGAGCCTGACCATGCCCTTCGCCGGCACCGGATTCCACGTTGCCCAGTTCACCGGTCCGGCCTGCTGCTCCATCACCCAGAAACGTCCTCTGCCGATCGCCCGGTAGCGATCGTGATCGAACGCAGAGACGTCGGGATGCGCGGTGCGTGCGAAACGGGCCTTCTGCTCTTCGGGCAGTGCGATCGATTCGGTTCGCGCGATCGGATAGCTGTCCCATGCAGCCACATCGAGCGCGTTGCCTTCGGCAAACCGGTAATGATCGAAGGTCGTGAAAAAGCCCATGAAGTTATGCAGCAAGTCGGCCGCGGGCGCATGGTGCCGCAGCACCTCGATCTGCTCGCGATGGAAGCTTGCCACCTCATCCGACATGAAGCGGCGGAAGTCGAGCAGATGGATCGGATTGGCGTCGGTGGGTGTGAGGTTCGGCAAGCCGATCGCCTCGAATGACGAATACTCCATGCTCCAGAACACATTGCCCCACGCGTCGTTCAGCGCATCGACGTTCTCGTAACGGCGCTTGAGCCACGCGTGAAAGCGCGTTAGTGCGGCGCTCGAATAACTCGGCACGGTATCGTGACAGCCGAGTTCGTTATCGGTCTGCCACGCGACAATAGAGGGATGCCGTCCATAACGCGCTGCCATCGCGGTGACGAAACGCACGCACTCGCGCCGATAGGTTTCGCTGGAAATGTCGTAGTGGCGGCGCGAGCCGAAATTCCAGCGCACGCCGTCCGCACGCACCGGCAACACGTCCGGGTGCGCGTCGACCAACCATTTCGGCGGCGACGCGGTCGGTGTGCCCAGCACGAGTTTCAGTCCCGCAGCCGCCAGCGTATCGACGGCTTCATCGAGCCATTCCCAGACGAATTCTCCGGCGCGCGGCTCCATCCGGCTCCACGCGAATTCAGCAATCCGCACATGCGTAATGCCGAGTTCGGCCATACGCCTTGCATCGTCGGCCCACATCGAACGTGGCCATTGTTCCGGGTAATAACACACACCAAGTTGCATGAGAGAGTCTCGCTGGTAGATAACGGCAAACGGGCGATCAGCCCTTGCTTGCGCCGAAAGTAAGGCCTGCGACGAAATGCTTTTGCATCGCGAAGAACATCAGCACGGAGGGCAGCGCGGCCAGCACCGAGCCCGCGGCGACCAGGTTCCACGCGGTCGTCCATTGCCCTTTGAGCGCGGCGACGCCCACCGTGATCGGCGCGGCCTCGTCGCCTTGCGTGAGGCACAGCGCCCAGAAGTAGTCGTTCCAGACGAACGTGAACACGAGGATGCCGAGCGCCGCGAGCGCGGGCCGGATCAGCGGCAGCACGATACGCAAGTAGATGGCCCATTCGCTCGCGCCTTCCACGCGCGCGGCCTCAATCATCTCAAACGGCAACTGCTTGATGAAATTGCGCAGAAACAGCGTGCAAAAGCCGGTCTGGAACGACACATGGAAAATCACCAGCGCCCACACGCTATTGAACAGGCCCACTTTCAGCGCCATGTCGCGTACCGGGATCATCAGGATCTGGATCGGTACGAAGTTGCCGGCGACGAATGCGAACAGCACGGCGGTGTTGCCCGGGAACCGGTAGGTAGCCAAAGCAAAACCCGCCATCGATGCGAGCAGGATCGCGCCGAGCACCGACGGCACCGTGATCAGCACACTGTTGGCGAAGTAATGAAGCATCGGCGTTTGCGTGAGCGCAGTGCCGTAGTTTTCGATCAGCGCGAAATGCTTCGGCCAGCCCCAGTAGTCGCCTTGCGACAGTTCGTCCGAAGAACGGATCGACGTGACGAGCACGGCCAGCATAGGCAATAACCACACCAGCAGCGCGAGTGGCAGCGACGCCTTGTACAGCGCGCGGTTGAGCGGTTTCCAGCGTTCAACGGGAAGCGGATACATGGCACGTGACTCCTGGAAATCAGCGTTCTTCGCGCAGCATGCGGCGCAGATGGAACACGATGTAGACGAGCATGATGGCGAACAGCACGACGGCGATCGCCGCGGAATAGCCTTCGCGGTAGTACTTGATCGCCTGGTCGTACATGTAATAGGCAAGCACGGTGGAGCTGTCGAACGGACCGCCGCCGCTCATCACGGCAATCAGGTCGAAGCTGCGCAGCGCGCCGATCACGGTCAGCACCACGGCCATGAAGGTAGCGGGCCGCAATTGCGGCAGGATCACGTGCCACAACAGACGCACGCCCCTCGCGCCCTCCATGCGCGCCGCTTCCACGACTTCTGGATTGATGGAGGTCAGGCCCGTGAGGTACAGCACCATGCAGAAAGGCGTCTGCGGCCAGAGCGCGGCGAAGATGATGCCGAAGGTCGCGGTATGGGGATCGCCGAGCACTGGAATTCCGTGGCCGACGAACAGGCGCAGCAGGCCGAAGGTCGGATCGTAGAACCAGCTGAACACGAGTCCGACGACCACGCCCGAGAGTACGAACGGCGCGAAGAACAGCGACTTGACGACCCGCATGCCGCGCATCTGCTGGTTCAGGTATAGCGCGAACGCAAGGCCGAGCGGCGGCGCCAACAAGAAAAACGCGAGCCAGATCAGATTGTTTTTCAGCGCCGTGTAGAACGTGTCCGAGTGGAACAGCTCGATGTAGTTATCGAAGCCTGCGAACGTCTTCGGTGTCATTCCATCCCAGTTGTAGAAGCTGAGCGAAATGCTGCTGATGATCGGGTAGACCACGCACAGGCAAAACAACGCACAGCCCGGCAACAGGAAGAAAAACGCGGCGCGGTGCTGATGACGGCGCGTCGTCGAGACGTGCCGGTGCTGAGCCTCGGTTAAGCGGCGCGCTGCGGAATGAGACATGATCGGGCCTTGTCAGGGATCGAAGGCGAGCGCCAGCCGTTGATACGCCGCTGGCGCTCCCGGGCTTACTTCTTGTAGATGCGCTTGCGCGTCGCTTCGAGGCGCACGAGCACGGCGTCGAGCTGCGACGGATCGCTATAGAACTGCTGCATCGCTTTCATCCCTTCGTCGGCCATTTCCTTCGTCATGTCGCGATCGTAGAACTGCGCGATGCCGCCCTTGGTGTTCGCAAGCGTCTGGAAACCGACCTTCGAAATCTCGTCTTCAGGTTCGGCCGACTGGCTGTTCGACGGCAGTTGACCCCAGCCCTTCGCGAGATCCGCGTTGATCTGCGGCTGCTCCATGAAGGCCAGCAGCCTGTGGGCGTCGGCCTTGTTTTTTGCCTTCGCCGGAATCAGCAGGACGTTGACCGGACCGTCTTCGGCTGTCGGCACATTCGCGTCGACCACCGGGAAACGGAAAAAGCCGGTCTGCGGTCTTATGGACGTCGGAATGCTTGCCGAGAAAAACGTGCCCATCAGCATCATCGATGCCTTGCCGTTCGCCAGGAAAGGCGCAATCGAATCGAGATCGTAGGACAACGCATTGTCGATAAAGTAGTGATCGTCGATCAGCGTTTTCCACGCCGCATAGACTTTTTTCACGCGCGGATCGGTGTACGGAATTTCGCCTGCCATCAATTGCTGATGGAATGCGTTGCCGTTGATGCGCAGGTCGAGATAGTCGAACCACGCGGCAAGCGTCCAGCTATCGCGCGCGGCAACGGCGATCGGTGCAACGCCGCTTGCCTTCAGCTTCTTGCAGGCATCGAGAAATTCATCCCACGTTTTCGGCTCGCCCTTGACGCCGGCCTTTTCAAACAGATCCTTGCGATAGAAGAAACCGTACGCGTCGTAACCGAGGGGCGCCGCGTACTGCTTGCCCTTATACGTCGACGCTTCCTTGACCGACGCGTACTGTTGCGACCAGCCGTTCTTGCTCCAGTCCGGCGACAGGTCCTCGAGCAGACCGCGTTGCGCGTAATACGCCATCCGTTCGCCGTCGTGCCACGACACGATGTCGGGCGGATCGGTGGCGAGCCAGCCGCCCATCTGCACCTTGTAGGCCTCTTCGGTGATGTAGGTCACCTTGAGGTCGACGTCGGGATTGGCCTTTTTGAATTTATCGAACGCGTCCTGCCAGGTCGAGCGTTGATTACCGCGCGCCGATACATTGACGGTAAGCGTGGCGGCATCGGCCGCAGCGCAACAGAGCGCGCCGGCAACCACCGCGGCCGCAATCGACACATGCGCCAGACGGCGAAGGCGAAGAGCAATCATCTTTTGTCTCCTTGACTACTGTGTTGGCCGGCAGCGCGCAGCTGCCAGGCAAGTTAACCGCTCTGTGGCGGAATTCGCCTTGGTGAATTCGGCTGTGCGGCTGTGCTTTACGCTGCAGCTCGCTCAGGCTCGAGCGGACTGCGCCGCAGTGCAATTCCATCTGCGTCGAACAAATGACATGCGGAAGGCGGGACATGAACGCGGATGCGCTCGCCCGAGCCGATCGGCGTATCGCCGGGAGCCTTCGCGACGAGCATGCCGGCCGCGTGATCCGCGTGAATGTAGCTGTGCTCGCCGAGCCGTTCCGATAGCACCGTGACGCACCGGATGGTCTGCCCGTCAACATCGAGACACAGATGCTCCGGTCGCACGCCGAGCGTGACCGGCTGGCCGCGCTGCAGGTGCTGGCCGTCGACATCGGCCACTAGCCGTTCGCCGCTTTTCGCCAGCGTGACCGTTACACGGCCCGCGCCGATCGAATCGACGACGGCGTCGACGAAATTCATTCTCGGCGAACCGATGAAGCCCGCAACAAACCGCGACTTCGGATGGTGATACAGATCGAGCGGTGCGCCGGTCTGCGCGACGCTCCCGAAACGCTCCGTATCCGCACCAGCGTGCAACAACACGATCCTGTCGGCGAGCGTCATCGCTTCGACCTGATCGTGGGTCACATAGACAACGCTCGCGTTCGCAAAGCGCTGGTGCAGGCGAGCGATTTCGACACGCGTCTGTCCGCGCAGCGCGGCGTCGAGATTCGACAGCGGTTCGTCGAACAGAAACACGCCGGGTTCGCGCACAATGGCCCGGCCGATCGCCACGCGCTGGCGCTGGCCGCCCGATAGTGCTTTTGGAAAGCGGTCGAGGAAGCTGTCCAGCTGCAGAATGCGCGCGGCTTCACGCACTTTCCGGTCGATGACGTCCTTGGGCTGCTTCGCGATTTTCAGGCCGAACGCCATGTTGTCGAACACGGTCATGTGCGGAAACAACGCGTAGCTCTGGAACACCATCGCGACTCCGCGCCCGGCAGCGGGAACATCGTTCACGAAACGGCCGCCGATGTGCAGCTCGCCTTCGCTCAGGTCTTCGAGTCCGGCGATCATTCTCAGCAGGGTCGACTTGCCGCAACCCGATGGCCCTAGAAAAACGCAGAACTCGTGCTGCGCGATATCGAGATTCACGCGCCGGATGACCGGCGGATGGTCACCGTACGATTTCTGCACGTTCGTAAGATGAATCGTCGCCATGCTGCCTCCTGGATTTAACCGCTTAAATTCTCGAAAAAAATAAACGACTGACCCTTGTACGGCAGGCATTTAATCGCTTAAATTCGAGTCTCGCAGGAAAATTCATGGTGGGCGTCTCCGTTGTGTTTTCCAGAAGTTATCAACGCCGCCAACCGCTTGCAACATTTGAAGCGCGTTCCCTGAATGTGGGATAAATAGAAAATGGTCACCCTGTCCGAAGTTGCGAAGCGCGCGCACGTCACCGCCGCAACCGTTTCCAACGTTCTGCGCAACCGAGAAAAGGTCCGCCCGGAAACCGCTGACCGCGTGCTGAAGGCGATCGCCGATCTCGGCTACCGGCCCAATTTGAACGCGCGCGCGCTGGCCGAGGGCCGCTCGTCGACCTTGGCCTTGATGCTGTCGAACATCTCAAACCCGTTCTACCCCGAGTTCGTGTTGGCAGCCGAGCGCGCGGCGCGCAAAGCGGGTCACTTCCTGATGGTTTGCAATACTGACGACGACGCGGAGATCGGCCGTGCGTATCTGAACCAGATCGCGGGAACGCTGGCGGACGGTGTCCTCGTAATGAACACGGACATCGCCATCAACGACCTGTGCGCTTCGGCAATGCACAACGCGCCGATCCTGCTGGCCATGTGGGAGCACCCGGAGACGCCACCCGCGCTGCCTTGCATCGCCGTGGATTTTGCACGGGCGGGCGCACTTGCCGCTGGGCATCTGCTCGAACTTGGCCACCACGACATCGGCATGCTGATCGGTGACGGTTGCGGCGGCTTGCAGGATGCGCGTTCGAATGGGTTTCGCGCGACGATGCACAAGGCCGGGATCGAAACAGACACCGGCGCGGTGCTGCAGATACGCGACTCGATCGACGCCGGCTACGCCGCCTGCATGCAATTGATGGCAAACCGGCCGCATCTGACCGCCATTTTCGCGACCAACGATCTGCTTGCGATCGGCGCGGCGCAGGCTTTGATCACGCTTGGCCGCGCGGTGCCCGACGACGTGTCGGTCATCGGCATTACGGACATCCAACTGGCGCATCAGGTGCATCCTGCGCTGACGACCGTCGCGATCCAGACTGCAGCCATCGCGGAGTTGTCGATCGATCGGCTTATCCGCCTGATCGAGGAGCCATCACTGCAGCCGTCGATGGTCCTTGCTCCGCCGCCGCAACTCGTTGTGCGCGCATCGACGGGTCGACGGCGAGGGGGATGACCTGAAGCTCGGGGACCAAGCGGTCGACATCGGCAATGCTCGGGCTTGGGACGGTGTGACACGGTGCGTTTTTGACTGCTTTATCGCTCGCTGGAAGCGGTCGTTCAACGGCGCACCAACCCAGGACGTGACGAAACGGCGTGATAGTCACGGATTGGGATCGCCGAGACTGGCTGCGCGCAATCGGTCGAAATCCAGAATGGCGATTTCCCCGGACTTCAGGCTCAATATGCGCCGACTTTCGAGGTTCTTGAGCAACTGATTAGTAGTCTGTCGCGAAAGCGACACCATTGAAGCCAGGCTGTCTTGCGAGACCCTTATTCTGCTCTGCGAGGCGTTGAGACCGCCATAACCTCCAGCGATCATCAGCAAACGATTCGCCACGCGCTGTGCCGCGGGCAACAGGGTCATGGCTTCGGCGTTCTCGAACGAAACCCGAAGTCTTTGCGTCATCAACAACGCAAAGTCTCGCCAATAACGGGGCGTGGAATCGAGCAGACCCTGCAGCGCGGGCTCGGGCACGTGCAGCAAAAGCGTCCTGCTGACGGCGGTGACGTCGTTCGGACGTGGTAGGCCATCGAACAACGAGATTTCCCCTACCCATGCAGTCGGTCCGAGCACCGCGAGCAACGCATCTTTCCCATCCACCCCGACCGTGCCGATAGCGAGTGCGCCGCCCAGCACGGCGTACAGGCCATAAGACCGGTCGCCGCGCCGATACAGGAATTGGCCCTTCTCCAGCGTGATCAGGGTGGCATGGCTAACGAGGTAGTCCCGCAACTCGACGGGCAGGCCCCGGAACCACGGAGTCGTTTCGAGTTGTGACCGGTAGCGGTGCAGACTGGATTCCATTGGCGTGCCGACTTGTCGGGTATCTGACAGATTTTAGGCGGGGTCGCGAACATTATGTGGACTCGCATCGGACGACGCCATGACTTTGGCCCTTGATGCACCTGCTGCGTCGCCGCGACCCAATGAGCGATTTCCCAGGGCGTTGTCTCAGGGCGTTGTCTCAGGTTATTCCATTGCTTGAATCATTGAATAAGGAGTGTCGACGTGGCCTCATCTGCTGTCAGTCTGAAGAACGACGTTTCACCTGCCGAATGGGAAGCGCGAGTCAATCTCGCGGCCGCGTACCGTCTCACAGCGCTGTTTGGGTGGGACGATCTGGTGTTTACCCACATTTCGGCGCGCGTGCCCGGTCCCAAACATCATTTCCTGATCAACCCGTACGGCATGATGTTTGACGAAATCACGGCGTCTTCGCTGGTCAAGATCGACCTCGACGGCCGCAAGGTTTCCGAATCGCCGTATGACGTCAATCCGGCCGGCTTCACGATCCATAGCGCCGTGCATGCGGCACGCGAAGACGCCCTTTGCGTGATGCACACTCACTCGGTCAACGGCGTGGCCGTGTCGGCGCAGGAAGCGGGGTTGCTGCCACTCTCCCAGCAGTCACTGGGTGTGCTGGCGTCGCTCGGCTACCACGACTACGAGGGCATCGCACTCAATGAAGCCGAGAAGCCTCGTCTCGTTCAGGACCTCGGAAGCAACACCTACCTGATGCTGCGCAACCATGGTCTGCTGACGGTCGGCGCTACGCCGGCGGATGCCTTCGTCGCCATGTACTTCTTTGAGGCGTCCTGCATGATTCAGGTGCGTGCCCAGGCAGGTGGCGGAACGTTGACTCCGATTGCGCAGCAGATTCTCGACGGCATCAAGGACCAGATCCGGATGGCGACGCGGGGCGTCACGGCAGGGGCACTGGTGTGGCCCGGGCTGCTGCGTCGGCTCGACCGCCATAACCCCGGCTATGCTGACTGACCGCTCTCCGTTCGCACGATGCACTGCTTACGATGCGATGGCATGTGCTGAGCGAACGGCGTAAGCGTCATGGGCCGCGTTTGCCGATTCAACGCATCGCGGACGGAATGGGGTAGGTCACGTGAGAACCTGTATGGCAAAAATCTGTATCTACGGCGCCGGCTCTATTGGTTGCTACGTTGGCGGGAGACTTCTTGCCGGGGGCAGCGACGTCAGTTTCATTGGGCGTGCGCGCATGGCCAACCAGTTGCGCGGTCAAGGCATCACGTTGTCGCGACACGACGATCGCCGCTGGCATGTGCCGCCCGAGCGGACCGACGTGTCGACGGACGCGGCCACCGCCGCCGCAGCCGATCTCGTGCTCGTCACCGTCAAGTCTGCCGCGACACCCGCGGCCGCCGCAGAACTGGCGAACGTGCTTCGCCCCGGCACGATCGTCGTGAGCTTCCAGAACGGCGTTGGCCATGCGGACGTGCTGCGCGCCGCGCTGCCGCAGAGCACGGTGCTGGAGGGCATGGTGCCATTCAATGTCGTCGAACGCGGCCCTGGCGCTTTTCATCAAGGTTCCGCGGGCGAGCTGGAGATCAGGCATACGCCGGCCATGCAGCCGTTCGTTGACGAGTTCAGGAAGGCGGGTCTGCCGCTGATCCAGCACGTCGACATGTTGCCGGTGCAGTGGGCGAAGCTGTTGCTCAACCTCAACAATGCAATCAACGCGTTAGCGAACCGGCCTTTGAAGGAGGAGCTCTCGCAACGGGCCTACCGGATCTGCCTTGGCATGGCGCAGAAAGAAGCGCTCGCGCTTCTTAAGCGGGCCGACATACGACCCGCCAGAGTGACGCCACTTCCGGCCACCTGGATACCGCGTGTTCTCGGCGTACCTGATGCGTTGTTTGAACGGCTGGGCCGCACGATGCTGACGATCGATCCGCTCGCGCGCTCGTCGATGTCCGACGACCTGGCGATGGGGCGCGCCACGGAAATCGACTGGATCAACGGCGAGGTCGTGCGCCTCGCTCAATGCCTTGGGCAAACGGCACCGGTGAACGAACGGCTATGCGAACTCGTGCGGGAAGCGGAGCGAGCCGACGTGCGCCCTTCATGGTCGGGCGAAGCACTGCTGGCTGAGCTACGGGCTGCAGCGGGTGCCTCGTTGCCTGTGCACGACAGAATCTGAACGCCGGCGGACGCGCATCCGTTCTTCAACATCCGCCGTCGAAGCGTCCCGACATCACCCTTGCCGTTGGTCGTATTTGGTGAGGTACGAAGGAGCGCAATGTGTCGCCTGCCTGCCACGGCTACTTCGATCCCCTGGCTGGCGAACGCCTGGGCGATGGCCGCCCCGATCTTGCCAAGCCCGATGATTGCGTAGCTCATTGAAATCTCCTTTGTGTATCGAAAGGTCGTGTCTGAGACCCTCGGGTCTCAGACCTGGCCGATACCACCATCGGCCATCAGATCCGCACCCGTCACGTACGAACTCTGGTCGGACACCAGGAAGAGCGCCGCGCTGGCAATCTCCTCAGCCCGAGCGAGTCGACCGATCGGGACCATGCTCTGGTACATGTTCACCAGATCCTCGCGTGTCGCCGACTGAGAGTCGAGAATCGGGGTGTCGGTGACGCCAGGGCTGAGCATGTTGACGCGAATGCCGCGATCCTTGAATTCCGCAGCCCAGGTGCGGGCATAGGAACGCAACGCCGCCTTGGTCGCCGCGTAGGCGGTGTGGCCAGGAATGCCCATGACGTGCATGGCCGACGAGACCAAAACGATCGATCCACCACCTGTCATCATCGGCAGCAATTTCTGCACTAGGAAGACGGGGCCGCGGGCCATGAGGTTGAATGCCTTGTCGAAATGCTCAGGCGTGATGGTGTCGATCGAAGCCTGCTCCGTAAAGCCCGCGTTCGACACGATGATGTCGACGACACCCTTTTCGTCCCTTACCGCCGCAGCGACACGGTCGAGGTCATCAAGGTTCGCAGCGTCAGCCTGGATGGCGGTGACGTTGCGTCCGATCAGTTTGGCGGTCTCGTCGAGCTGTGCTTGCCGACGACCAAAGATAAAGACGTGGGCGCCTTCGGCAACAAATCGCTGGGCGATCGCTAAGCCGATACCGCTCGTTCCGCCGCTGATGACGGCAGTCTTTCCTGCGAGAGTGGACATACGATTTACCTTTTAAGAGTTGAAATTAACGATGGATACCGACGTTGCCGGTGCCGATGATTGAATAAGTCATGAAGATTCCTTGGTTGGACGCTCGTAGCTCTGCACGCCGCCGAACGAGCTACTACTTTTCGCGGGCAGTCTGGCTGCATAGGTACGGATGGTGACGACCAACGACACTTCTGAAAAGACGGTATATTGAGATGCAAACCATCTGTGATTGAGATGGAAGGACACTCGAATGCTTGATGGCGTCTCCCTGGACCAGCTCAGAACCTTCATCAGCGCCGTGGATGAAGGCAGCTTTTCGGCTGCGGCTCGGAAGCTCAACCGCGTTCAGTCAGCGGTGAGCGGCTGGATCAGTGGGCTGGAGGACCAAATTGGGGTCGAACTCTTTGACCGCTCGGGTCGTTTCCCAAAGCTCACGCCACAAGGGGCGCTTCTGCTCTCAGACGCTCGCAACATCGTGTCAGGGGTGGACACGCTAAAGGCTCGTGCCAAGCTCATGACTTCGGGCGTCGAGGCTGAACTCTCGGTAGTGGTCGACGTATTCTTTCCGACCGCCGTTGTCAGCGCCGTCGCGAAAGCGTTCGCGAGCTCGTTTCCGTTGACGCCACTGCGCCTCTTCGTCGAGGGCTTGGGAGCGGCCTATCAACCTGTTCTGGACGGCCGATGCAGCCTGGGCATCCTGCCGCCGTTGCCGCAGGCATTTCCCTCATTGGTTAGCGAGAGACTAGGCGAATTGCCGTTGGTCGCGGTCGCTGCAGCATGTCACCCGCTCGCGAGCTTTGGTCATCGGATACCACGGCGCGAGCTGGCGAAACATGTACAACTTGTGCTCACCGACAGGTCCGACCTCACGGCCGGTCGGGACTTCGCCGTCGCATCGCCGTCGACTTGGCGTCTGGCGGACTTGTCTACCAAATATGCGTTCCTCAAAGACTGCGTGGGATGGGGAGGGATGCCCTTGCACATGGTCGAGAAAGACATCGCTGCAGGCACGTTGGTCGTTCTGGATGTGGACGACATGCCGCGCACAGGTTTCATGTTGACGATGTCCGCATTTCACCAGCCTTCGCAACCGCCTGGGCCTGCAGGCAAATGGTTCGTCGACCGCTTGAAGACCTTGTGGCAGCAACCCGATGGCGTCCAGGTGCCTTAGGTAGGTATTCCGCAAGCGGTCACTCGTGACCGACCGGAGATGCTCGACTGCTGCCCACGATCAGTCATGTTGGACATCGGCAGTTCGACGCTTCAGACGATCTGATCTGGCGCGACTGCCCGGCGCATGTGTGTCGAATACAAAGGCCCCGCACGCACTGCCTCAGGCCCGCCAGGCCGGGCCCTCAGGAAAGTCATACTGATCGAGCGACGCCGCGTGCATTTCGATGCTGTAGCCGGGACGTTGCGGCGGCATGTAACGGCCGTTGCGGATCGCGACAGGATCGACAAAATGCTCATGCAGATGATCCACGTACTCGAGCACCCGGTTTTCCAGCGACGCCGACACGCAGATATAGTCGAACAGCGAAATGTGCTGGACGTACTCGCATAAACCGACGCCGCCCGCGTGCGGACACACGGGTACGCCAAATTTCGCTGCCATCAGCAAAACGACGATCACCTCGTTCAGGCCGCCCAGGCGGCAGCTATCCACCTGACAGAAATCGATTGCCTGCGCCTGCAGCAACTGCTTGAACATCACGCGGTTGTGGCAGTGCTCGCCCGTCGCTACGCCGATCGGCCGAATCCG
>Ga0255336_101844_pt1 | contig 12908 bp, 9 predicted proteins | sample MeOH1_35cm_T3_17_FD_189102 | JGI IMG/M metagenome (GOLD analysis project Ga0255336, IMG submission 189102) | Sandy soil microbial communities from University of British Columbia, Vancouver, Canada - MeOH1_35cm_T3_179 | ecosystem: Engineered > Artificial ecosystem > Sand microcosm > Unclassified ...
GCCGAGTCCGGTCTTCGCTTGGATGAGGACGGAGGCCCGGCTTTGACGGCCACTGGGAGTCCATTCGCTCTGACGAGCCAATCCCGCACCCGCGAACGGAGTCAGTGCATACGGAGTGCTGAGGTCTGCTCCGACGGCTTTAGAACGATAAACCGATTCCAGTGCGAGGAAGCCCCCGGGCGTTATGTTCAGGTGTCCTAGCCGCATAGTCGATGAACCGCGCTCAAGCGTCTGATTCTCACTGATGCTTGCAAGACCTGCGTTCTCCGCGATTATCGGCGCCACATCCGTGTTCGGCTCGGCTCCGACGACTTGCGGCTGATAAGTAGCGGAGTTGTTTAATTTTTCTTTGGTGGTGGTGGACGAGCCGCGCGTTGGCTGATAGGCATCTGCCATTCCCGCTGCATCTAACGCGTCGAGTCGTTTTTGAAGAGCAGAGATCTGCGATTGCATTTCGCTGACCCTTGCGGCCATCTCTGCCCTCAGGGCACGGATTTCATCGGATTCTCCCGGCTGAGTTTGCGCTCGAGCGATTGCGTTGGTGAGAAGCAGCGGTGTTAAGATCGTCAGCGAGAAAAAGCGCAACAACATTTATCGACCCCATTCCATCGGCGTGCGGGTAGTTGGAATTGCAATGTCCGTAAACTAACGATGATGGACGTGATGCGACTTCAAGATCGCACCGATTGCGATGCCCAAAAGCATAAGCAACAGGATTCCTATCAGTTCTCTTTTGTGCTTTCGCGACAGAGGCAACCCAATCCTTCGACGTTGCCCTGCAGTCAGCCTGAGGTCGGGCGGAGCTAGACGCTTCGCCCCTCTTTTTATGGCGCGACGTAGACGCAGCACGTCTTGTCGCCCATACAAGTTGTTCACTTCAATCCTTCCCCAGGTTTCATGCCTCTGAGGATTCTCATGCCGTTGAAGACAACGAGGAGACTGCCACCCATATCGGCAAATATGGCCATCCACAACGTGGCTCGCTGACTCAATGCCAGAGCCAAAAACACGAATTTGATGAGGAGAGCTAGTGTGATGTTCTGTTTCAAAACACTCGCGGTCCGCTTGCTTAGGCGGATGAATTCAGGAATTTTTCTCAGATCATCGTCCATGATCGCCACATCTGCAGTTTCGATTGCAGTTGCAGTTCCTGCGGCCCCCATGGCAAAGCCGATGTCGGCTCGGGCCAATGCGGGTGCGTCGTTTATGCCATCACCGACCATCCCAATGAATCCTTTTTGCTCTCGAAGAGACCCGATGATCCTGGCCTTGTCTTCGGGCAATAGTTCTGCGTGCACCTCATCGATGACAACCTCGGCTGCGACGGCTCGCGCCGTAGTCCAGTTATCACCTGTGAGCATGATGCTCTGCACAGCGAGCCGCTTAAGACCGAGAAGAGCGGCCTTGCTTTCCCGCCGCACTTCATCCGCGACACCAAAAACAGCAATCGGACCCACTGGCGCGCTTAAGACAAGTGCTGTCTTTCCTGCGCCCTCAATATCGCGAAGAATGCTCTCAAGAGCGGGCGAGCAAATTCCTAGTTCTTCCATAAGAGGGTGATTGCCAAGGTGCCACTGACCTCCGTCAAATTTACCTGTTACGCCTCGACCGGGTAGAACGCGGAAGTCAGTGACGGGAATCAACGACCCATTCGGACGGCGCTCATGGAAGAAATTGACGACAGCACGAGCAATCGGATGTGTGCTTGGCTCATCGATGCTTGCCGCGTAAAGGAGTGCATCATATCGTTCCCGTTGGGAGATCAGAGCTGAATCTGTCACTGCCGGGGTACCCCGAGTCAGGGTGCCGGTCTTATCCATTGCTACGGCCTTCAGCTTTCGTCCATTCTCAAGATGTACCCCTCCTTTGATCAAGATACCTCGCCGTGCGCCCGCCGTTAGACCGCACACGATGGTGACTGGGGTTGAGATGACTAAGGCGCAAGGGCAAGCAATCACCAGGATGACGAGCCCTTCATAGACCCAGCGTCCTAGACCTCCGGCACCAAAGGCGGCGCCTAGAAGGATGACGAGAATAGCCAAAATAACAACAGAGGGCGTGTAGTAGCGAGCGAACGTGTCCACGAAGCGTTGTGTGGTGGCACGTTGCATCTGCGCTTCTTGGATGGCGTTCGCGATACGAGCTATGGTGCTTTCTCCTGCAACGGCTGTCACCGATGCTTCTCCCGTGCCGTCCAGCACGACACTTCCAGCGAAAAGGCGATCTTCTATTTTCTTATCTACGGGCATGCTTTCGCCTGTGATTGGAGCTTCGTTGACCGAGATGGCTCCGTCGATCAGTCGGGAATCAAGCGGGATGCGCTCACCTGCCCGCAGGCGTACCACTGACCCTAAGGAAACTTCGGCGACAGGAACGCTCTTCCACTCTCCGTTCGTTTTGACCTCAGCTATATCTGGCACGATCGCTGCGAGTGATCGAATGGCGTTGCGGGCATTCTCCAGGGACAGCTGCTCAATTGCTTCCGCGAGAGCAAAGAGGAAGGTCACCATCGCTGCCTCTGGCCATTTCCGTATGATGACGGCGCCCACAACAGCTATCGACATGAGGAAGTTGATATTGAGCGTGAAGGTCCGAAGGGCCGTCCAGCCCTTTCGTAACGTCGGAAGTCCTGCTGTGATGATCGAGAAGAACGAGAGGACGGCGACAGGCCATGTCGTCTCGCTGCCGAGACGCCAAGCTGTTATTTCTGCTCCGAGAGCAGCAAGTCCGCCCAGAATAAGGAGAAACCTCTCTTGGTAAAATGGCTTTGCTCTCTCTTGAGAACCTGTCAAACCACTGTTGATCTCGGTTGGCACCATCCCGATACCTCTAAGAGCCACCTCGATCGCGCTAGTATCAGCGAGACTATGGTGCACGGTGAGTACCCGCTCAAGGAGATTGAACTCAAGGCGGGACACCCCGGGCATCAACGCAAGGCGTTTCCGTATGAGTTGCTCTTCCGTAGGGCAATCCATCTTATCGATTCGGTAACGGACGCTTTTTGCCGGAGCTATCTGTATCATCTGCTCTTCGTTTCTGTTACGGGTCGTCATTGAACAAATCCTCTCGGCTCGCGACTGGACATCAGTGCTGCGAGTTGATGCTGAAGCGCCTTGTAGCTCTCATAAATTCGGCGGACGGCGGCGTGTTCGGAAACCCGGAGCACGGTGCCAAGTTGGCGACTGCTCAAGCCTGCAAATCGATGCAGCAGGACCACGATTCGTTGTTGAACCGTCAGAGCATGCATCGCCTGCTGGATCGGGGAATCGTAGGTCGCTGCACGGTTGAGCAGTTCCTTTAGCTTCCGATCCCTCAGGAGGCTACAGGCGATGCGAAAGAGCCAGCTCGTGAGGTCTGTACCTTTTCTAAGCAATCTCCGCATTCGATATGCACGCAAAAACACCTTCTCCGAGGAATCTTCAGCAACGGACTGATCCGACAAGAGCCGATAGAAGAACTGGAACAAGGGCGTCTTGTAATCCTGAACGAGGTGTACGAAAGCCTCAATCGAACCCTCTCGCAGATGCTCGACGAGTTGCATGTGAAGTTCAGAGGAACACGGTTGAACCGTAGAAGACTGTATTTTTATCGATGGATCATGCTCATTCATGGGACACCTCCGCGTTCTCTTGTTTAAGAGGCGTGAGAAATTTCAAAGTCATGAATGTGAGCGCCGAGAGAACAATCGCGATGTCATACTGTGAATAGCCGACAGCGGCTCCAATCGCGCCGGTAGCCCAAAGACTGGCCGCTGTTGCCGTACCACTTACAGCGTCGGCTTTCTTGAGGATTGCTCCACCGCCAATAAAGCCGATGCCTGTAATGAGCCCTTCGAAGATCCTTGCCTGTGCCGGAGTGTTAGGTCCAAGGACGGAGACCGCTGCCTGTACAAAACCGCAGCTTGCAACTGCGACTAATGGAAAGGTACGCAGGCCGGCGCTTCCCGAGTGCTTTTCACGATCCCACCCGATCGGAAATGCCAAGCCATATGCGATCAGAAGGTGGTACAGATGCTTGAGAATTTCATTTGTGGCCATTAGGAAAGCTCCTTATCCCAACCGCATATCGATCAACAAGACGACGAGAAAACCCGCAAAGAATGTCGCGGTGGTAAACGGTCCCTCAGGTTGTTCGTGCGCATCGCGCAGCAGTTCTTCGGTGACTAGATAGAGCAGAGCAGCGGTTCCAGCAGCGATCGTGCCGTTGATGATCTGCTCGGGTAAGGGCGAGACTACAAACATCCCGATCACGCTGCCTACCGGGACAAGAGTTGTAAGTGCTGCGGTGAACCCTATCGCCGACCACATGGTCTTCCCGTTTCCTCTGAGGTAGGAGACGAGAGCCAGCGCAAGCGAAATTAGCTCAATCGTAAGAGCGATCGTGAGCAGGATGCCGGCCTTGGCTCCTGCTATGAAGCCGATGCCAATCATGACCCCATCGACGAGCAAATCGGTCGCTATTGTCACAATGTAGGACGAAAGGCCTCCTTCGGCGGTTTTGCTTGAATCTGACGACTCTGCAATCGGCTTCTCCGTCAGATAGCGGATGAGCACGAAGACCCCTACTCCTATGCAAAAGCCGATCGCAGTCGAGATCGATCCATGTCTTTTCAGCAGGTCTGGTCCCATCTCCAGTCCTACAGCTGCAAATACCACACCAGCAGCTAGATGCTGGGTAGCAGAGCGCATCCGATTCGATGGTGTCTGCAGAGCACCGATGATTGCCGCGAGTATCGCGGCAATCATCGGCAGGAGTGAGTAAAGGAGCACCTTGATCATGACGCAGGTGCCTCCTTCACTTGTTTGCGTTCTCTTCGCAATTCATCCCAACGGTAGAAAGACGGAAGCACGAACAACGTCAGCGCGGTTGAGGTAATCAGGCCACCGATCACTACCGTTGCCAACGGACGCTGCACTTCCGCTCCAGCACTTGAAGCAAGAGCCATCGGAATGAATCCGAAGCTCGCGACCAAAGCCGTCGTGAGCACGGGGCGTAGCCGTGTCAAAGCGGCGTCTCGCACTGCTTCTTCGGCGCTTTCGCCATCCTGTCTCAAGCGCTGTAAGTAGGACACCAGCACCACGCCGTTCAGAACGGCGATACCTGAGACGGCAATAAAGCCGACACCTGCGGAAATAGAAAACGGCATCCCGCGAAGGGCGAGCGCTATGATGCCACCGGAGGCTGCGACTGGAACGTTGATGAAGATCAGCAACGTTGCCTTGATCTCGCTAAACGTGGTGTACAGCAGCACGAAGATCAATAAGAGTGAGATCGGCACTGCAATCGCAAGACGCTTCGAGGCATCTTGTAGATTTTGAAACTCGCCGCCCCATTCCAGGTAGTAACCGCTGGGCAGCTGCACCTGCTTCCCGACTGCGTCCTGGACATCTTTCACGAATCCGCCAAGGTCACGACCTCGAACATTGGCTGCGACCTGGATACGACGATGGATGTTGGAGCGACTGATCTGGGACGGTCCATCCTCGGTCTTGATTTCCGTTAATTGGCTTAGCGGGATAAGGGCACCCGACGGACTCGCCACTTTCAAGTCGCCAATCTTGTTGAGTTTGTCGCGATCTTCTGGCGCAAAACGAACCTGAAGAGGAAAGCGACGTTGGTTTTCTAATATCTGTCCCATCTCCTTGCCGCCGATCGCCTCGACGGCGCCGAGCACCTCGCGCGCGTTGATGCCATAGCGGGCGATCTGATCTCGTCGCACGACAACGCGAAGGTAGGGTAGGCCGCTCGTTTGGTCCGCCCGGACGTCGGCAGCACCGGGTATCCTATTTACCGTTTCGACAATCTCATCTGCCTTTTGCTTAAGAAGATTAAGGTCGTCGCCATACAAGGTGATTGCCAGGTCTGACCGCACACCTGAGGCCAATTCTCGCGTACGCATTTCGATTGGTTGCGAATAACTGAACAGGCTTCCTGGGACTTCCTTCTCCAAAGCCTGGTCGATCTTCTTGATAAGATCATCCCGCGTCTTAGCGGTCTTCCATTCTTCGTGAGGTTTCAGGATGACATAGATATCGCTGCTCTCGACGCCCATAGGATCGGTTGCTACTTCGGGACGTCCCGTGCGCGATACGACTGTCACGACCTCGGGGAAGCGTCGGAGAGTTTTCTCGATCAAGGTCGTACTGGCAATCGACTCAGTCAGTGAACCGCTAGGTAGTCTCTGTGCCTGAATAACCAAGGCTCCTTCGTCTAGCCTTGGAATAAACTCACTGCCCAGATTCATCAAGATGAGGACGCTAATGGCTAGCAGAGTCGCAGCGCCGATCGCGATCTTGCCAGGAGCATCTAAAGCTTTCTCCAACCATGGTTCGTACTTTCGCTTTATCCAACTGACGATGCGGGGCTCGTGCTCGGATACGCCCTTCTTGAATAACAGCGATGCCATTACGGGGACATAGGTGAGAGCGAACATCAGTGAGGCGACCAGAGCAAAGATGACTGTGATCGCCATTGGACGGAACGTCTTGCCCTCCGCACCCGACAAGGTCAGGATCGGGACATAGACGACCATGATGATGAGGACCGCAAAAAAGACTGGTCGTGCTACCTCCTGAGCGGAGTCACGCACCGCCTCGATCGTGCCGTACCCTTCTCGGTTTTTATTTTCTGCAAGATGCCGCACGATGTTCTCGATCATGACGACAGAACCATCCACGATGAGCCCAAAGTCAATCGCGCCTAAGCTCATGAGGTTGCCGCTCGTCTTCGTGGCCACCATGCCCGTGAATGCAAGGAGCATCGACAAAGGAATAACCGACGCTACGATGAGTGCCGCTCGCCAATTGCCGAGCATCACCAGCAGAAAGAAAATGACGAGAACCGCTCCTTCGAATAAGTTCTTACGGACCGTTTCGATGGTGCGATTCACTAGATCCGTGCGGTTATAGTAGGTGTCGACGCTGACGCCCTTAGGGAGGGTTTTCTGAATCTCCTGCAACTTTGCTTGGACATTTTGCGAGACAACGCGGGAGTTTTCACCAATCAACATCATGGCGATACCTACAACCGCTTCGCCTTTACCATCGCGTGTCGTTGCTCCTTGACGAAGCTTCGGCGCAAACCGCACATCCGCCACATTCTTGACGTAAATAGGAGTTCCGCTTGGAGTTGAACCCAAGACTATATTTCCAACGTCATCGAGCGTTGCCAACAGGCCTTCACCGCGCACGATGTACTGCTGCTGGTTGTGTTCGATATAGCCACCGCCAGCGTTGTAGTTGTTCTGTTCGAGAGCGCGGAACACCGTTTCGAGAGAGATGTTGAATGCCTTAAGGCGATCAGCATCAAGATCCGCCTCGTAGGTCTTCAGTTCGCCGCCTTGTGTATTAACTTCGACAATGCCCGGAACAGAGCGCAGCTGGAACGCAATATTCCAATCCAAGATGGAGCGGAGTTCCATCTGGGAATAGCCTTTGCCACGAACTTCGAACTGAAGAATTTCTCCGAGACCTGTCGAAATTGGTCCCATTTGTGGCGAGCCGAATTCGGAAGGGATTTCCTGCCGGGCTTGCGCAAGACGTTCCTGCACCAGTTGCCGACAAAAATAGATGTCCCTCCCTTCCTCGAAAAAGACTGTTACATAGGACAAGCCGAACCGCGAAATCGAGCGGATTTCTTTGACTCCGGGCAGGCCGCTCATGGCCGTCTCTACGGGAAATGTAACTAATTGCTCAATCTCAAGAGGAGACAGACTGGGTGATGTCGTGTAGATGATGACCTGATTGGGAGTGATGTCGGGAACTGCGTCGATCGGGAGAACAAGCGCCGACCATGTGCCGATTACGATGGCAAGTACCGCACCGATGAGGATGAGGAATCGATTGTTTAAGCAGAAGCTAACGAGTGAATTCATTAGTCGTCTCCCAACGTTCCGCGCATCGCTTCAAACTTCAACTGAAGAGTTCCGTTGGTAACGACACTCTCGCCCGCCTTAAGACCGTCGAGAATCTCGGTGTAGCGGTCACCCTTCGAGCCGATTTTCACAGCGCGTCGTTCAAAGACTTCCGGACCGCGTTGTACAAAGACGATCGGTTCGTTATCGATCTCCTGAATCGCTGAATTGGGCACGGTGACAGCAAGGTCTTTTCGCGTGGTCGGAATTTCTAACTCAGCGAACATGTCGAGGCGAATGCGACCATCCGAATTGGGAACGACGCAGCGAAGCTTCGCGGTGCGACTTGTCGGGTCGAGGGATTGACTGATGTATTCAACCTTCCCCTCGAACGTCTCTTTGGGAAATGCCGCCAGCCTCACGTAGCAGGTTCCGCGTTGGGGAACTGAGCCTAAGTCCTTTTCATAGACATCCGCTAACACCCAGACACGTGAAGGATCTACGACGGTGAAGACCTCCTTATCAGGGCCAATCAATTCTCCGGTGGCAACTGCATAGTTAGAAATGATGCCCGTAATGGGGGCTCTGACGTCGTTGAGCGACGAAGTGCGGTGCGTCGAACCCGTAGAGATAGAACGAATCTGCTCTTCCGAGAGACCGAAGCGGTGGAGTTTCTCCTCAGACGACGAGACTTCAGACTTCGCACTGTTTACACCCGCGTCAGACTGTTCCTTCTCGGCCCGGCGCACCTCGAATTCGCGCTGCGAGATTGCCTCTACCTTCAAGAGGTTCTCTGCACGCGCGAGATTTTTCTGGGAGACATCCTGCTGTGCTTCGGCCTTCTCCAGGCTGCCCAGAAGGCTCCTGTGCATCCCGGTCAGATTGCCGAGTTCCACATTGTCGTAGCGCAGCATGCTCTGCCCCGCGCGAACCTGGCTACCCAGTTGCACAAAGATGTTGCGTACCAGCCCCTGGGAGAGGGGAAAGACGTGCGCCACTTTGCCTTGCTCGGGTGTGACGCTGCCGGTGACGCGCAGAGTCTTGGTGATTTCTTTCTGCTGCGAAGGCTCGGTGGTAAGAGCAATGTTGCGTTGTGCGTCGCGCGTCATTGCATATTGATTCGCAGGTAGTTCTGGCTTCTTTTCTTCCTTCGTCGAAGCCTCGCTTTTCGTTTCCTCTTTGGGGGTTGTGCCGTTACGTTTTCCAAGGTAATAGGCAGCACCGACAATTACGATACCGACAAGAATGATAGTAAGAATGCGACGTGAGGTCACTGGATAGACTCCTTGCCGATAGCGGCTGCGAGGGACGACTCCGCTATGCGCAGGTCGTAATAGGCTTGGTTGGCGGTCCGTTGCGTATCGCGATTGACACGCTGAGCATCGAGTAACTGCAGAAGGTCAAGAGAACCCAACCGGTAGGACTGCACCGCGATATCCAGCGCCTTCTGCGATTGAGGAACATAAGTCTTCGAGATTTCCTGCGCGCGGAGTTGTTGCGTGACCAAAGTGTCAGCCGCTTGCTTCACCTCACGCTCTATCTGCAGATATTGCCGGTCTAGCTGTCTGCGATTTCTCTCGAGCCCCGCCTCAGCTCCATGCACGCCGCCCTGGTTCCGATTGAAGATCGGGAGCGGAATCTGGACATTCAACACAGGACTGTCGACGCCGAAGTTCCGTTTATAACCCGCCGCCACAGTTACGTCCGGGTACGCTAGAGACTTCTGATAGGAGACTTCATTCTTCTGCTGATCCAGACTGTGCTGCTGTGCCGCTAGATCGGGACGATTTTGCAGAGCAGTCTGTGTCAATTCCGATACGGAAAGAAGTGGAACAGTCGTAACAAGTGGATCCGCTACCTCGAATTCCGTCTCCTGCGGCGCAGCGAGAAGCTCGAGCACGGCCGCTTTGGCAATCTTCAGATCGAGGTATGCCTGCTGCACATCGTTCCAGAAGCGAAGCCGTTCCGTTTGCAAACGGACCCGTTCGAGCCCAGAAATCTCGCCTTGTTCGAAACGGGCTTCATTTAATTTCAGCGTGTTATCGAACTGAGCAAGAATCGATTGAGCGAGAGTCGCCTGAGATGTCGCTAGGGCAGCGGACCAATAACGCTGACGCAACTCCAAGGTAAGCTGACGGTTGAAGTTTTGGAGATTTGCGCCAGACACCAACAAGGCCTGGCGAGCGACTTCAACTCTCTTTCTTCGTTTTCCAGCGGTGAGGATCGTTTGACCAACAGTCGCACTCAGTTCTTGATTGTTCAAGACAGAACCCGGCTTTGACGAAAAAGCCGGATAGCTCTCTGAATTGGTCATCAGCGTAGGGTTCGGCAGTTTGGACGCAGCCTCAACCTGTGCCTTTGCAATGGGCACAGACTGAGCCTCGGCAAGAATTGCCGGACTGCGTTGAGATAAAAGCGCGAGCGCCTCGTTAAGCGTGAGCGCACTCGGTACAGCAGTCGTCGGCGATGGAGCGGCTTGCTGTGCATAGACAGCTGCCGCGTACAAAAGAACGCCAGCGACTGCGACTCGCATAGGGAATCGCATGAAAACCTCAATCGGCTAAGAAAGCAATCGACCAGAATCACGCCTAAAGCGTGATTCACCAGCGACGAGGTTTAAATTTTGGGGGGTTGGAAGAGTTCTGAAGCGCGCCACATTGGATTCTGAACGCGATGTGGCTGCATGTCGGTCACGACATGATCCAAGGCGCTGAGAGAAATATCTGGGGTGGCTGTGTTTACGTGGCTGCAGCAGCACCAACAGTCATCGGAATCTGAGCACGGAAGACTCGAGCCCTGCCCTGGGAGTTCCTTTTGCTCTGATGAGGCCAGACGCGCGTGAGAGGAACCAAACATCCCGTGAGATGCGTTCACCCTTACGCTAATCGCCTGCAAGTCCGTAAAATCAGTTTTGCAAAAGCCTGGCACAGTTAGATCGCACAACCCCCATAGCAGTAGGAGGAGGGCTATAACACGCGACCATGAGAGGCGGCACGCCATCACACCAGATAGTGTATCTGATTTTCAGGGAATTCGCAATTAAGTGTATGAGATCTGGCAAGGTTGCTACAGGGGGCCGTTCTGAGAATGGAGAATTTCTCACGATGAATCCTTGTTTCACGTGCATCATTCGTTGATGCCAAAGCCGGACGTCGGCAGGTTGATCGGGGTGGCATTGCCGCTTGGCTCTGGCTCGGTAAGCCCGCCCGACAGGTTGAAGTTCTGGAGCATGACCGCGCTGTCCCATGCCTCATGGAGCGCATTGAGATAGCCAACCTGCAGCTGGAAAAGCGTGCGCTGAGAGACAAGGACCTGAGGATAGGCTTGCGCCATCGCCTGATACTTCTGCAAGTAGAGTTGGTAGGCGCGCTGCGCACGCGGGATCAACTCCTCGCGATAACGGTTCGCTGTAAAGCGTGCGGTCTGGTAGGACTGCGCCACCGGCGCTGTTTGCTGTTGCAGAAAGAGTTGGGTACGGGCCACGCTTTGGCGCGCCCGTTCCAGCTCGACCCTGGCTGCATCTTTATTGCCTTGATTGCGGTTCCAGAGCGGTATCGCGAGGTTAGCGCTCGCAATGCTCTGGGGACCGGCATGCACGTTGGGGTTTTCACGCACCAGCTCTCCGTTGTATTGCTCCCCCGCGCGCAGCGTGAGGTCTGGAATCGGCTCACGTCGGGCGTCCTTGAGGCGCGCTTCCGCAACTGCGATTTCCTGCTGGGCGCGGCGCACCTCCGGACTGTTGGCGATGATGTTGGCGACCTGTTGTTCGGTGTCGATCTCAGGCGGGTGCTCCAGGTCTCCTGTCAGGAGAGAGGGGGCCAGCGAACGCTGACCGGCGTATGCCGCCAAGGTGCGGAAGCGTTGAAGAAACTCCTGCTGTGCCGAGAGGAAGTCGACCTTGGCCTGTTCTGCTTCGACTTCGGTCTGCAGAATATCGGGCGCATCGGCCTGTCCCACATTGGCTAACTGGTGAACGGTCTCGACCGCATCCAAGGCGACGCCCAGAAGTCTGCGGCGCACATCGACGAGAGCCTGCGCGGTCAGGGCAGCGTAGAAGGCACGGGAGACATCTCCATGTACCCGGAAGCTCTGCGCCTCCACGCCAATCTCATCGGATCGCTGTTGCTGTCGATAGATATCGCGACGAGCTGCCAGTTTTCCCCCGAGCACAATGGTCTGCTGAACATAGGCGCCATGCTCACCGCCCCCGTAGCTTCCGCCACGTATCTGATCCCCCTGATAGCCGATGCTGGGATTCGGATAGAGTCCCGCCTGCTTTGCCTGAGCGGCAGAACGCTGCGCGAGTGCATTGGCTTGGGACACCGTCGGGTTCGACCGATCCGACATTGCCAGGAAGTCGGCCAGGCTCTGCCGAGGTCGCGTGACGACATCTTTGAGCAGCTCCGGAACCGGGTCGTTCTTGCCGGTCTTTCGGTTAGGATTCTCCGGCTCCTGCAAGTTGAGCGTGTCATGGGTGACAGAGCCCTGTTGCGGGGCTTCAGCCATGGGCGTGTCCATGTGCATGCCCTGCATATTCTGCAGGTCGCTGCCCTTGGCTGGCTTTCCCGAATCATGCTGGCCCATGTCCATACCCTGCATTCCATCGTGGCCGGTGTGGTCCATCTGCATCCTAGGCATGTTGTCCATGTTGTGTTGCGGTGTCGTATGCCCGGTGTGCTGCCCCATGTCCATACCGGACATGTCGTGCCCCTTGGCGGGCGGCTTCGCCTTCGGAGCCGGACGGCTTTGCTGCTTTGCCGGTTTGGCCGGGCTCTTGGCCGGCATCTGCATACCGGGCATCGAATTGTCCTGGGCGGCAGCTCCTGTCGCAAGTACAAGCGCGGCGACCATCAACGGAAGTCTCATTTCATTTCTCCTGCGGAAGCTCATCAGCCGCGGTTGAGTACAGACGCGTAAGGATCGTTGGGACGATTGGCATCGCGCATCCGCGAGATCACTTCGTCATACTTGTCAGGGGGAAGCACGCGGATGAAGGTCATCATCCCCTGCATGAACTGGCTCCATCCCGGATTGAGGCCATAGTTCTCTGGGCGGT
>Ga0255336_101845_pt1 | contig 12907 bp, 10 predicted proteins | sample MeOH1_35cm_T3_17_FD_189102 | JGI IMG/M metagenome (GOLD analysis project Ga0255336, IMG submission 189102) | Sandy soil microbial communities from University of British Columbia, Vancouver, Canada - MeOH1_35cm_T3_179 | ecosystem: Engineered > Artificial ecosystem > Sand microcosm > Unclassified ...
CAGGCGCCCCAAAGTACAAATCGGTTAGAAAGCGATAAGCACCATGACAGAGCGCATTCTCATCCTCGATTTCGGCTCCCAGGTGACCCAGCTGATTGCAAGGCGGGTGCGCGAGGCGGGGGTCTATTGCGAGGTCGTCCCCTTCAACACCGACACCCAGCGCATCGCCGATTTCGGCGCCAAGGGCGTCATCCTCTCCGGCAGCCCGCATTCGGTGACGACGGTGGACGGCCCCCGCGCCCCCGACATCGTCTGGGAGCTGCAGGTGCCGGTGCTCGGCATCTGCTACGGCCAGCAGACCATGTGCGCCCAGCTCGGTGGGGAAGTCGCCGGCTCCGATCATCGCGAATTCGGCCGCGCGCAACTCAACATCACCGCCGATTGCCAGCTCTTCGACGGCGTCTGGGCCAAGGGCGGCAACGACCAGGTCTGGATGAGCCATGGCGACCGCGTGGTGCGCCTGCCGGACGGCTTCCAGGTCGTCGCCATCAGCGACGGCGCCCCCTTCGCCGCCATCGCCAATGAGACGCGGCGCATGTATGGCGTGCAGTTCCACCCGGAAGTGGTGCACACCCCGGCCGGCGCCAAGCTGCTCTCGAATTTCGTGCACGGGATCTGCGGCGCCAAGGGCGACTGGACCATGGCCGCCTTCCGCGATGCCGAGATCGCCAAGATCCGCCACCAGGTCGGCAGCGGCAAGGTGATCTGCGGCCTTTCCGGCGGTGTCGATTCCTCGGTCGCCGCCGTGCTGATCCATGAGGCGATCGGCGCCCAGCTCACCTGCATCTTCGTCGATCATGGCCTGTTGCGCCAGGGCGAGGCGGAGCAGGTGGTGGCGTTGTTCCGCGACCATTACAACATCCCGCTGGTGCATCGCGATGCCGCCGATCTCTTCCTGGGGCAGCTCGAGGGCGTCACCGACCCTGAAGTGAAGCGCAAGACCATCGGCCGCCTCTTCATCGAAGTCTTCGAGGAGGAGGCGAAGAAAATCGGCGGCGCCGATTTCCTGGCCCAGGGCACGCTCTACCCGGACGTGATCGAAAGCGTCTCCTTCACCGGCGGCCCCAGCGTCACCATCAAGAGCCACCACAATGTCGGCGGTCTCCCGGAACGCATGAACATGAAGCTGGTGGAGCCGCTGCGCGAGCTCTTCAAGGACGAGGTCCGCAAGCTCGGCCGCGAACTGGGCCTCCCTGAAAAGATGATCCGCCGCCATCCCTTCCCGGGACCGGGCCTTGCCATCCGCGTGCCCGGCGAGATCACCCGCGAGAAGCTCGAGATCCTCCGCAAGGCCGATGCCGTCTATCTCGACGCCATCGACAAGGCCGGGCTCTATGACGAGATCTGGCAGGCCTTCGCCGTGCTGCTGCCGGTGAAGACCGTCGGCGTCATGGGCGACGGCCGCACCTATGACTACGTCTGCGCCCTGCGCGCCGTCACCTCGACCGACGGCATGACGGCGGATTTCTATCCCTTCGAGCCCAAGTTCCTGGGCCATGTCGCGACCCGCATTATCAACGAAGTGCGCGGCATCAACCGCGTCGTCTACGACTACACCTCGAAGCCGCCCGGAACCATTGAATGGGAGTGAGGAACGGCGGGAATTGGCGGCTTGGGCGTAGGATTTCGCAGAATTGACAACGATTTGCGTGCGTCGAGTCGAACTATCCGAGACGTGTTGTCAATTAAAGCTAAGTGACTGAATTAAAAAGGACTGGCCGGCTCGTTGCGGTGCCTGGAAGCTACTGCTCGTTCAGGGCGCACGTGAGTTTCAGCGATACGGCTCGCAGGCGATCCCATCGCTGGCACCAGCCAGCTCGGGCCGATAACCGGGCGAGCCGCGATAGATCGGGGCGGCTCCAGCGGTGCGAACAGCCCGGCGACTTAAGCCGCCCATCCGCCAAGCTCGGCTGCGACGGCGGTAAAGTAGCTCGGGAACTGGATCAGGGCGGGCCGGATAACGTCCTCCTGCTGGCAGGCGGCGCGGACGCCGCCGCGATCCGTCGCGAGCGGCCAGAGCAGGCCAAGGGAGGTGGCGACATGCCGGTCCGCGAAGCCCGCCTCGTGAAAGGCGAGTGCTGCCCGTTCCGTCAGCCCTGTCTTGATCTGGCGCTGGAGCAGCGAAGCTGCGCTATACAGGGCCTCGTCCAGCTCCTCGGCAAGGTCAGCGATCGAGGCGACAATCATCGCCACGTCGTAGCCGAAGCCGCCTTCGCACAGTGCTACGGCGTCCTCGACCGTGGGCTTGCGCCGTCGCCCTCCAACCCGCGCATCTACCTCCACAAGGGTCGCGAGGATACGCGCGTAGCTGTTTCCGGTCACCCATTCACGGATGGTGCGGGGGATCACATCCTGATTGGTGATTGTGGTGATCTTACGCGAAGACGCGAAGCGGAAAACAATCGGAGCGATTTCGTCGAGAAGCCGACCCTCGGTGACGGCCGCCTGAAGGGCCGCCAAATTCTCGGCAAGCCATGTCCGCAGCTCGGCAACGGCAGCGGGCGGCAGGGGCGAGCGCCGGATGACGGCCCGCTGATCGCCATCGGTATTGGCGGCGATGGATGCGCCAATTGCCCGGAACACCTCAATGAGCCGGGGCCTCGTCTCATCATTCGCTAGGTGATAGGCGAGCGTATTTGCCGCCAACTCCCCAATCCTCTCGGCGGCGTCTTCGCCCTCGGCGAAGGTCATGTTCGCAACAAGGAACGCCGCGATATTCTGGACGGCCCGCGCCCGTCCTTCGATGAATCTTCGGAAATCCGTCCGGGCCAGGAGGGGTTGGACCGCGAGGGCTGCGTCCACCACTTCCTCGATCTTCGTCGCATCGGCGAATGCAAGGTCCAGCCACTCCGGCTGAATCTCCTGCACAACGCCAGTGCCGCGCTGCGTGTAAGGCTCAAACAACGCCAGAATGGAACTGCCCGAAGGTTCTGCGTTGGCGGCATCGAGCAATCTCACGGTGTCCCGCCAGTTGCGCTGGCCGCCACCGAATTGCTGGCGCTCGTCATAGATGGTCGGTGTCGAGAAGATGACACTGCCTTCGGTATGCATACCCGCGCGTCCCGCACGCCCCATCAGGTTGTGGAAGTCGCGAACGAGGATGCGTTCGCCTCCCTGCTGGGTCGTAGTGACGATCAGGTATTTCAAGGGGAAATTGACCCCTTGGGCGAGGGTAGATGTGCAGACCACGAATTTCGCCCGGTCGAATTTCATGGCGTGCTCGATCGCAAGGCGGATGCCATGCGGCGTGTCGGCATGATGCGCGAAGATGCCGAGGCGTGCCGCCTGCGTCGCCGGAGCGCTGGTGCCGAGCTGAAGCTCCGAGAGAAACCGAATGCTCTCAACCTCCTGGGCGTCGGAAAATGCGAGCGGCCAGTCGGTCGCAAAGTTGCGCCCGGTCAGTTCGACTGCGCGCGTACAGATGGTAGTCACGCTGTCCTTGCGTCCGCAGAAGACGGCGACGCTGCCGTTTCGGACGACGTGCAGGCCGAGGAAGAGGCCCACGTCGCTGCCCGATTTCCCCGGAAAGCGCTTATCGGTCCGCTCACGCGGGCGGCGCTGGAGAAGGGTGTCAGCGATGATACGCGGCACGAAGAACTCGCGCTCGGTAGGGTCTTGAGGGGCCACATATTCGAGACGCCCACGCTGGTCCTGCCAGCTCGAAAACGCGATGCTTTTGGTTGTTGGCAGGAGGCCGACACCGTTGAGGACCGCCTCGCGGTCGCCGATAAGCCATTCCGCCACATCGCCCGCATTGCCGATAACGGCGGAAATCAGAATGATCTGCGTCTCTGGACGAAGAGCCATCCGGAGCGACGTGAGTAAAAGCTCATAGGTCGGCCCGCGCGTCATCCCGTCGAACTGGTGGCCTTCATCGTAGATCATCAGCCCGATCCGCTCTGCGAGATCGGGAGCGCGCCGGAGCATGTAGAGCAACTTCTCCGGCGTAACGATCAACACTGAATCGGCGGCGAATAGGGCATCGAGCCTGAGGTCGAACTGGTAGGAGTCCGAGGCCTCGTCGAGCCGGATGTTCTCGCCGTTAAAAGCCGTGACGAGATCACCCCGAATGTCGTGGCAGAGCGAACGATAAGGGGCGACGATCACCGCCAGATGCGCGCGTTGAGAGAGAAATGCCGAGCGAACGATTAGCTCGGTCGCGCGAGTTTTACCGGCGCTGGTCGGCATCTGGATAACGGCCGACGTTCCCCCAAGCACCCCGGCATCGGCAATCCGTTGCTGGGCGGGCCAAAGCTCGATCGGGAATCGCGGTTTCGTGAGTGCCGGTCGCCACAGCTCCGCATCGAGACCGGATGCGATCGGGAGAATGGTGCGGGCCGCATTCCGGAGCTTGAGGCCGCAGACTGCGCCGATGACATCGGCATACAGCAGTTCGCGCGGTGAGCCGTTTGCGTGAAAATAGTCACGCAATTCGCGGGTGGCGGCGGCCACCTGCCCGGCGTCTCCCTCAAGGCGGAAGAATGCCGACAATGTGCTGAGAAGCGCGCTTGCCCGCTCCTGATGGTCATGCGGCGCGTCGATCGCTGCGAACTTGTTCTGTAGAATCGCGTAGAGGAGGAAGCCGAGCCCGCCAGCGATTTCGAGGTCTGGCGGGTCCATGTGACGGACGACGACGGCGGCGCTTCCGACGCTGCCTGCGATGTAATAGGTCGAGGCGCATAGCAACGATAGTTCGGGCGTCAGCTCGGTATCCAGCTCTGCGTTTATATAGGCGTCGAAGAATATCGACGCGAAACGCAGCGATGCTTGCGGGTCCGCATCGTCCTCCTCCCAGCCGGGCGGCATGGGGAGGGCGCCCGGGGCACCTGCCAGCTCTCCGCCGATCTGATCCGCGACGGTGGACGCTATGTCGCCTAGGATCGCGATCGCCAGCCCGAAGAGGATGGCGGGATCGCGGGGGAGCTGGTTAAAGTCGCCCACGGCGACGCGGAACTCGCGCATTTTCGCACGGGCGCGTGTGGTCGAAAGGACGTTCCGGGCGCTTGCTTCAGGCTTCATCCGCCGCCCTTTCATAGAGAGTATGGATCAGCGTCATCATGGACGGTCCCTTGATGACGATGAGCCGGATGTTTGCCGCGTTGTGATGCGTCGATGCGTCGGCAGTGGTCAGGTCGGTTTCCTCGAACACAACGTCGTCGAGAATCGCGGCTGCGCCATTGATGCGCCGGAAGGGTCTGTCGGCCATGTCCTGAAAGCGCCTCACTCGGTTGGCGTCGTCCATCGCACCGCGCCTGACAAGCTTCTGTTTGATGGCATTGAGGCTCATGGCCTCCCGAAGTTTGTCTTTGTCGCTATCCGTGATGGCGTCCTGCAACCGATTATTGGCCGAGGCCGACATCCCGGATTTCGTCTCGAAGATGAAGAGTTCATCGTTGGGGCTGTTCTGCCCATCACCGACAAACTTGAAACCAATGACATCGCACCCCTTGGTCGAATCATTGCGGTTCCAGCGCTCCTGATAGCGCAGCTCGCGCGGGCACCAGTAGCCGAGCACATATTCGATATAGTCGGCGACCAGTATCTCGCCGAAGTCGCCCGAGCGCAGGCTAGGGCCGGGTGTCTGTGTCCGATCGGGCAACAGGATCTGACGCAGGTATTCCGCATTGGTCAGGCCCGTGCCATCGACCATGAGCGGAAGATCTTCGTCTGAAATATAGTGCTGGCGGAAGTGGGCGGCCCAAGCCGACAAGACGACTTCGTTCTCCTGTGGATTGAGTTCCCAAATCTCAATCTCTCGACCGCAAGCGGTAGTCTGGCGCTCGCCGGTATCAACCAACCAGTCTAAGTGTCCGGGCGTCGGCACCGATAGCTCCCCCAACAAAGTGCCGAAATTCATTGTTTCGGACTTATAATTTCCCCGCGGCCAGTAAGCAGCTTTTTGCGGCAACTGGCCAGATTCTTTTTTGCAGTATCAGTCACGTCGCTTAACGCTACCTCTCAGAGCATGGCGGTTTCCGTTCGCGATTTGATCGCCATTCGGCTGACGCTTCGCAAGCGCCGGATCGCGACCTCATGACAAGCCTCGTGACTGTCGAGTGGCGGCTTTATCTAAGGGGCGGACTGCGGGAGGAATGCGAGTGTTTAGGCTGCGCGTGACGGTATTTTCAAATGCCTTATCGCGAAGGCGGATGAGGACGCTGCAATCGAGTGGGAGTGAGAGGTGTCGCAACTCGTGAAGATCTCCGGACGAGAATAGAGTAGAAAAAACGGGCAGGCCGCCCGACTTGAACCCGCGGGAAAACCCAGGGGAAGAGCCGGGTGGCCGACCGCGCGACCGCGCCTTTAAGACCGTCCCGCGCCAGTACCCAGAGTGAGGAGCAGTTCGTCCAGCTGCTCGAACTGTTCGGGCATCCCACCCTCCATCCCTGCGATGGCATAATCGAGCGCTTCCTTCGAGGGATAGAGCTCGCGCAAGGTCAGCAGCGTCTTGCCGTCTTTTTCCTCGAAGGTCACCGTGGTGACCGCGCCATCATCGCTTTCCTCATTGGTCCAGACGAGGCGCGAATACGGCGTGACCTTGAGATACTTGCCGAAGAACGCCATGCTTTTTGGACCGAACTCGAAGCGGTATTTGCCGCCGGTTCGCGCATCCACCTCGCAAGACAGCAGGGTCATGCCTGCCGATTTCGGCGCCCACCACCGCTTGAGCAGCTCGGGCGTGGTCCAGGCCGCGAAGACGAAGCGTGCCGGGGCATCGAAGCGTCGCGTAATGACGAGCTCGCGCTCGGACCTCCGTTCGACCGCCGTGCGATTCTTCTCGCGGTTCTTCCCGGCGGCGGGATCACTTTCTCCTTTTGCGCCCATCGACCTCTTTCTTCTGTTTCAGTTCCTCGACAACCAGGTCCAGCGCGTCGAAGCGTGCGGCCCAGAACTGGCGATACGCCTCGATCCAGGCCGTCTCTTCCGCCAGCCGGCGCGGGCCGAGCTTGCAGGTCCTGACACGCCCGATCTTCTCCGTGGCGACGAGCCCGGCCTGCTCCAGGATGCCGATATGCTTCTTCATGCCCGTGAGGGTCATGTGGAACTTCTGGGCCAAATCCGTGATCGAACAGTCCGCATGTCCGAGCTGCTCCAGAACGCCGCGCCTTGTGGCGTCCGAAAGTGCGGCGAACGAAACATCGAGGCGGGCTATCGAATACTGAACCATATGGTTCAGTATAGAGAGGTGGATGGCTGGATGCAAGGGCCGGTCGACCGCGCGCCAACTGGCCGGAGAACGGATATTTTCACAGATAAATCATAAGCTTGAGGGTCCGGTTGATAAGTGCGGGGGAGTAAGGGTAAAACCGGCACCGATCACGTCGTTCCGGCGGGGATATGCGCCGCCGGGCAGGGGCCGTTTCGGTCAATTCCCCGCCAGGTTGGCTGCTCTCCGCGCTGACGTCGCACCCTCTTCCAGCCAGTACGGACCACATGATTCGCCTCGACAACATCAGCAAGCAGAACGGCCATCAGATCCTGTTCATCGACGCCTCGATGGGCATCCAGAAGGGCGAGAAAGTGGGACTTGTCGGGCCGAATGGCGCCGGCAAGACGACGCTTTTCCGCATGATCACCGGCGAGGAGCGGCCCGATGACGGCCAGGTGTCGATCGATCCCGGCATGACGATCGGCTATTTCAGCCAGGATGTCGGCGAGATGTCCGGCCAGAGCGCCGTCGCCGCGGTGATGGATGGCGTCGGGCCGGTGAGTGCGCTGGCGACCGAGATGGCGAAGCTCGAGGCGGCGATGGTCGATCCCGACCAGGCCGGCGACATGGACGCGATTGTCGAGCGCTATGGCGAGGTGCAGGGCCGCTTCGAGGAACTGGATGGCTATGCGCTGGATGCGCGGGCGCGCGAGGTGCTGGCGGGCCTGAGCTTCAGCCAGGAGCGCATGGACGGCGATGTCGGTTTGCTCTCCGGCGGCTGGAAGATGCGCGTGGCGCTCGCCCGCATCCTGCTGATGCGACCCGACGGCATGCTGCTCGACGAGCCCAGCAACCATCTCGATCTCGAAAGCCTGATCTGGCTGGAGGCTTTCCTCAAGAGCTATGACGGCGCGCTGCTGATGACGTCGCATGACCGTGCTTTCATGAACCGCATCATCGGCAAGGTGGTGGAGATCGACGGCGGCTCGCTCACCACCTATTCCGGCGATCTCGATTTCTACGAGCAGCAGCGGGCGCTGGGCGAGAAGCAGCGCCAGGCGCAATTCGAGCGCCAGCAGGCGATGCTTGCCAAGGAGATCAAGTTCATCGAGCGCTTCAAGGCGCGCGCCTCGCACGCAGCACAAGTCCAGAGCCGGGTGAAGAAACTGGACAAGATCGAACGGGTGGAGCCGCCCCGGCGGCGCCAGTCGATCCAGTTCGAGTTCCGCACCCCGCCACGTTCAGGCGAAGACGTGGCAAGCTTCCGGAATGTCCATAAAGGCTATGGCGCGAAGCCGATCTATCAGGGGCTCGATCTCCAGCTCAGGCGCAAGGAGCGCTGGTGTGTCCTTGGCGCCAATGGTGCCGGCAAATCGACGCTGCTGAAGCTGGTGGCCGGGGCGACCGAGCCGGATGAGGGCACGGTCAATATCGGCGCCAGTGTCCGCATGGGCTATTTCGCCCAGCATTCGATGGATCTCCTCGACGGCGACGAGACGATTTTTGAATCGCTCGACGGATCCTTCCCGCAGGCCGGGCAAGGCGTCTTGCGTACCCTCGCCGGTTGCTTCGGCTTCTCCGGCGACGATGTCGAGAAGCCCTGCCGTGTGCTGTCCGGCGGCGAGAAGGCGCGCCTGGTCATGGCGAAGATGCTGTACGACCCGCCGAACTTCCTGGTGCTCGACGAACCGACCAACCATCTCGACATGGCAACCAAGGAAATGCTGGTCGCGGCGCTGGCGGAATTCGAGGGCACCATGCTGTTCGTCTCGCATGACCGCCATTTCCTGGCGGCACTCTCGAACCGTGTCCTCGAACTGACGCCCGAGGGCGTGCATCAGTTCAGCGGCGGCTACACCGAATATGTGGCCCGGACGGGCCAGGAAGCCCCGGGCCTGCATCCGGGCGGTTAGTGGGGCGCGTGAAGCAGGGGCGGGCCCATAGGTCCCGCCCCTTTTTCCATGGCCGTGGCGTATCGATCGAAACACGAAGAGCCCCCTCACCCCTACCCTCTCCCGCGAGGGGCGAGGGAGTTCACCGAGCTTGGGATGAACGATCTAACTCGCTTCGACACGCCGTAAGTAGAAGCTCGGGTCGCTCAGCGCCGACAACAGCGTTCCCTCTCCCCTCGCGGGAGAGGGACAGGGTGAGGGGGTGACGCTGGTTGAATCTATGCAAGCGACGCCGTGTCATGCGGCTCGGCTGGGGGCTATTTTGGGCGCCCTACTTCGCGGCAGCCCCGATCTTATCCTGCGTCTTCGTTTCGAAATCGCTGGCATCGTGGCGCTCATGCAGCTGGCTCGCGGGATCGCCGTTGCGCCGGTTGACCATGCGGCCGCGGATCACCGCCGGCCGCGCCGCCAGCATATCGGCCCAGCGATTGACGTGCTTGTACTCATGCACGCCGAGGAACTCCGCCGAGCGCTCATAGGACCAGCCTTTGACCAGCCCGCCATACCAGGGAAAGATCGCCATATCGGCGATGGTGTAATCCTTGCCGGCGATATATTCGCTCACCGCCAGCCGCCGGTCGAGCACGTCGAGCTGGCGCTTCACTTCCATGGCAAAGCGGTCGATCGCATATTCGATCTTGCTCGGCGCATAGGCGAAGAAATGGCCGAAGCCGCCGCCGAGATAGGGCGCGCTGCCCATCTGCCAGAACAGCCAGGACAGGCATTCGGCGCGCGCTGCCGTCTCGGTCGGCAGGAAGGCGCCGAACTTCTCGGCAAGATGCATCAGGATCGCGGCGGATTCAAAAACGCGGATTGGCTTCGGTCCGCTGCGATCCATCAAGGCGGGGATCTTGGAATTGGGATTGACCTCGACGAAGCCGCTGCCGAACTGGTCGCCGTCGATCTTGATCAGCCAGGCATCGTATTCGGCGCCGCGATGGCCCGCCGCCAGCAGCTCCTCCAGCATGATCGTCACCTTCTGGCCGTTCGGCGTCGCCAACGAATAGAGCTGCAGTGGATGGCGGCCGACCGGCAGTTCCTGGTCATGGGTCGGGCCGGCGATCGGCCGGTTGATATTGGCGAACTGGCCGCCGCTGGCCTTGTTCCAGGTCCAGACTTTAGGCGGGGTATAGTCGGGCGTATCGGTCATATGCAGCACTCCGGGACAGCTGCGGCGGAAGACGCCGCTTGGGGGGATTGAGGCGCGGCGGAAGGGACCGCAGGAGGATAAGCGGGGTGGAAGACACCGCAAGAGACAGGGGCATCCGCCGGAACAGAGTCGTGCGGCAAAAGATAGGCACGCGACCGACAGCCGCAAAGCGAAAATTACGCGTCGGCGTAAGCGGGGCTGCAGACGTCCTATGGAAACGCTGGATGGTGAGACCCCGGCTCGCGCTTCGGCAGGTACAAGTGATCTTGCAGCCGGCGGTTCACCTCGGCCGCGAGACCTCGGCAATGAGGGCCAGGGCCCCCTCTGCCGCGCGCCGCATGAGGGCTGCGTCCTGGAAGGTTCGCGCCAGGACATAACCGCCCTGGATGAGCGCGGTCAGGGAAACGGCCAGGGTCTCCGGATCGAGGCCCGCCGCGAATGTTCCGTCTCGTTGGGCCTCGGCCAGGCACCGCGCGATATGCCTGCGGACGGCGTCAAAGTAGGCCGCCACCGGTCGCCGCAGTTCTTCATGCTCGATTGCGGCCTCGTGCACCAGGCGCCCCAGCCGGCAGCCGCGGAAGGCGTCCCGTTCCAGGAGAAGATAGCGGCGCACCGCCTCCAGCGGCGGGGTGGCGGCCGCGAAAACCGCGTCAAGGCGGGCGATCTCCGCCGCCGCGGCCTCGCTTAATGCCGCTTCTGCAATCGCCAGCTTGGATGGGAAGTGGTGGTAAAGGCTGCCTGGCCTGGCAGCACTTCGGGCCTGGATGTCGCGCGGCGACATGGCCTCGTAGCCCACCTCCCAGAGCAGCTCTTTCGTTGCCTCGACCAGCTGGTCGCGCTTCGACGGCTTAGGCATCCGCTGCCGCCTCGCGCCGGATCGACGCCGCCGGAAAGCGGGGCAGGGTCGGTTCCACCTCGGTGAAGACGAAGAGCACGTCCTGGGGCGCCAGGTGAAGGCGCGCGCCGAACAGCCTGACGGCTTCATCCGCCATGGTGGCGGCGGTTCCGGCCGGCCGGCCGCGCGAGATCACGACCTCAACCACCATGAACCGGTCGGTTCTGTCCGTCGGGTAGTCGGGGAAGCGGGGATCGACTAGAAGGTCATCCTGGCCGACCTCGAGAAACCGGTGAAAGAGATCGGCCCGGTGAAAGCCGGCGGCCACCTGGGCGTCCAGCATGGCCGCCGATAGGCCGGACTTCTCGGCGGCGCTGAGGCCGCGCCGCACTGTGAAGGTGACGAACGGCATCCCGGTCTCCATCATTTATGACGCACCGTTTCAGCCGCCACCCTACAATTTGACCTACTGGTATGTCAATTATTTCGGGCCGATCGACAGGGCTGGAGCCGGCTTCAGGCCGCCAGGCGGGATTTTTGCGTTTAAAACGCAGCCCGGTATGATGACGCGAAACAATCGAGCGGATGTGAGGGCGCGCGTGGGAAAGAGGATTCCGGACCGTAAAGCAGGGGCACTGGCATGAATCCTTTTCCCGAGGATATTTTCACCGAACCGGCGGATGTCGATCCGGATACGCTCGCCAATCTCGGGCCGCTGCGCCGGCTCGCCGGTGTGTGGCAGGGGATGAAGGGCGTCGATCTCAACCCCAAGGCGGAGGGGCCGGAGCGGCGGCAATATATCGAGCGCATCGACATGCAGCCGATCGACCCGCAGGCCAACGGGCCGCAGCTCTTCTATGGGCTGCGCTATCATGTGCACATCAACACGCCGGAAGAGGACATCACCTTCCATGACCAGGTCGGCCACTGGCTATGGGAGCCGGCGACCGGGCTGGTGCTGCAATCGCTGAGCATCCCGCGCGGCCAGGTGGCACTCGCCGCGGGTCGCGCCAAGCCCGATGACACGGGCCTCACGGTGAGCGCCACCCGCGGCGAGACCAGTTACGGCATCTGCTCCACCGCCTTCCTCGAATACGCCTTCCGCACCGATGCCTACCACCTCGATATCACCTTCAACGCCGATGGCAGCTGGAAATACGTTTCCGATACCACGCTGGTCGTGCGCGGGCGGGCGGAACCGTTCCGCCACCGCGACGTGAACACGCTGGTGAAGGTGGCGGAGCCGAAGCCCAATCCGCTGATGCTGCTGCAGGCGGCAAAGACCGCCTGACGGCAAGGGATCGGGCGCGCCGTCGCCCATCTCGCGCGCAGCTCTGAGGTCATCCTCACTGGCGACGTCGCTTGGTAAAGTCGCGGCGAATGTGTGCTATGCGTTCGCCAGCGGATTCAGCACCGCTCTCAGGCAACGGGTCGCCCGCTCGCTGAGCCTCTATGCTGCGCGTCGGCTATGGAAGACGACACCGTCTGCGCCGGTAGGAGCCCCGCCACACGATAGCTGTCGATCAAGGCGTCGTAGAGCGAGATATCCGAGCGGCTCCTCGCAATGAGCTGGGCGCCGGCGACGGCGGCGAAGATGGCGCGCGCGCGCCTTTCGCTCTCCTCGGAACTGACCAGGGCCGCAGCCGACAGAATCTTGCTCAGCCACGCGACATTCACATCGGCAAAGGTCTGGACCTCCTGCTTCACCGCGTCCGGCAGGTCATCATGTTCGGCAGCCATGAAGCTGCAGAGGCACATGCGATTGTCGCTCTCGAGCGACTTGCGAAAAATATCGGGATACTGGTGCAGGCAGCGGACGG
>Ga0255336_101847_pt1 | contig 12888 bp, 15 predicted proteins | sample MeOH1_35cm_T3_17_FD_189102 | JGI IMG/M metagenome (GOLD analysis project Ga0255336, IMG submission 189102) | Sandy soil microbial communities from University of British Columbia, Vancouver, Canada - MeOH1_35cm_T3_179 | ecosystem: Engineered > Artificial ecosystem > Sand microcosm > Unclassified ...
GCCAGCGTTATAGCTGGCCTGAGCCAGGCGGTGCCTCTCGGTGGCGGGTCGATCGGCAGTCCACACCTGAGCGAGCTTCGCCATGTAATACGCCCCGCCATCGATCGCATATTTCGCGACATGGGGCGAAACACCGGACCAACCAACCTGGTGCGAGACATCCGCCCAGGTAGCCGGCATGAACTGGGCGAGACCGACAGCACCCGCCGGCGATATCGCGGCGGGATCGAGCATCGACTCCTGATAGAGTTGCGCCTTCCACCATCGCCAGTCTGGCGCGCCGCCCCAATAGCGATGAACTGCGGCGCGGATCATCTCATCGTAACGATTGGTGAAAATCAGATCAGCCGCGCACGAAGGCCGATGCCAGCAGACAGAGGCCAGCAAAGCGCAGGCCGTAATATACCGCCATCGAGAGGGAGCTCTCATGGATGCGATCGATCACCTGACGAAAGTGACCGCCTTTCATTCCTTGAATGCGCCGGTCGAGATAGATGGAGGCTACCAGCAACACGCTGAATCCAACGACGGCATAGGAAAGGTTGAGCATGAAGGAGATCAGGATCGGCATGTCACGGTCTCACCTGCACATGGTCGAGTATCCAGGAAAACGCCGTGGCGGCGGCAGCGCCGGCAGAAGCGACTGCAACCAACACTTTCCAGCCACCACGTGCCTGGTCGAAATGCGTCGTCAGCTGCTTCACTGTCGCATTGAGCTCCTCCATGGTGCGCTCAAGTTGCGCCACGGTGGCGCGCAGCTCGCCGAACTGTTGGGGATCGATTTCGCCCGCCGACATGTTTCAGCTCGGCCAGGAAAAGGGAGGAAGAGCAGCAACGAATTCCGCGATGGTCGGTCGCGACGTCTGCCCCGCAGCGATATCGTCCAGCGCAGAATAGCAATATGCCCAGGCGCTATCCCGCCATGTCTTCAATGCTTCCGCTTCGCGGGAAAATCGCGCGACATTGCTGCCGATGTAGGAGCAAGCACTCAGGATGTTGTCGTAATCGCGCTGCTGCGCCGTTATGTCCAGCCTGGCTTGCACAGCCGCAGCATAATCCCGTGCATTGGGTGGCGGCGGTGGCGGTGGCGGTGCATATCGCACACCGTCAAATGTCCACCCTTGCTCGGCGTCATCAGGCGCATCTTCGCGAATCTGCGCCATCAGACTTGGATGCAATACCGGCTTGACGGGGAAGACTTCTACTATAGCTCCTTCAGAAACGAGGACAATTTTCATCATCAAATCTCCCTAAAGATACTCAAATATATAGATCACCCCAGATCCTCCGTTCCCACCTGCGATAATAGGTGTAGCACTGTTGTACGTGCCTATACCTCCGGATCCACCGCCCCCAGTATTGGCTGCTGCATTGTTTCCCACAGTATTGGGCGAAAATACGCACGGAGAAGCACCAGCTCCACCAAAAGGCCCAGCGCTCCTTCCGCCAGCGGTATGCCCCGCGGCCGCAGCATATCCATTCAGCCGCGCTGGAGCTGCCGCTTGCAGGTTTATATCGCCACCAACGCCGATTCCTCCTATAGGCAAAGTTCCCACGTTACTTTGGCCGCTGACACCAGTCCCGCCACCGCCACCAGTAGCAGAGCACCAAGCACCAAATGAAGAAGTTCCACCGGCCTGCCCAGAAGCTACAGAACCAGTACCACCTCCTGTACCACCCCCACCGATAGTTACCGCTTCAGTTTGACTGAGCGCGGCCGTGAGAATTCGTTTTATCGAGCATCCTCCTCCGGCGCCGGCTTGACCACCTCCGTAGAATGACGAGCCACCACTGGTACTGCCTGCTCCACCGCCGCCTCCGATCACGTATACAATTATAATGTTTGATGAGTTATTCCTGTTGTAGGTACCTGTATTGTTTATTGTAATTACGTTCAACAACCTTCCCGTGACCGGTAGGCCAGTCAGCGCCGACGCATCAACCGCTGGCAGTTTCCCGTTGGCATCGAGTTGAACGATGCTGTTTGCCGCCGTCCCGACATTTCGCGTGGCCGCGCTCCCGAGGCCGAGATTGTTGCGCGCAGTCCCTGCATCCGTGGCACCTGTACCGCCGGAAACGACCGATAGCGGAAATGAAATGGCTGCCGCAGAGGCGGCCGCGGACGCGGCGCTGCTGACAGCCGTTGCCGCACTCTGCTGAGCGATCGCCGCATTGGTGCTGATCGCGTTGAAGGCGACGGACGGATCTTCCGCACTGGAAACGTTGACGAGAACAGCCCGGCCGATCTTTTCCGCCAGTTGCTGACACTGATAGACAATGCGATCGAAAGCCTTTTCAATCACCGCAGGATAGAATCCGCCCTGATTGGTCAGGCTGGTTTGCTGATCATAGTCGACCACACGCAGCAGCGTCAGTTTCTCGGAGCTGCCGAGCGCCATGCCACTGATCGGGTAGGTAACGCTGATGCCACCGGGATCACCCAAGCCACTCACCGTATAGAGCGCCGGATCGAGAAGTGTCTCGATACCTGTGGGATCTGTATAATAGGTTTCCAGATCTTTTGCCTGATCGACCCGGAAGGACGTTGTCCAAATCCGCGTCGCGCCATTGCCGATAAACGGCCCTGCCTTGCTCGATGTCGTTTGCACCGTCACATGACACCTCTCATTTCAATGACGGCAACCCAGCCGCCTTCGCTTGTTGATATGAATTCCGTCGCCACCATTCCGATTTCCGGTGCAGAGCAGATGGCCATGCCACCGACTAGAAGACCGGACCAGATCACCGACAATCAGCAGAGCCACCGGGGGCCGTCGAGACTTGCTTTCCTCATGGCATCACAGTTATCAGCCGGCCGGATAGAATTCTGAAGAGGCTCCGCCTCAGGGCACGCTCTGATCACCGCGAGAAGCATCCTGCTCGAGGCCAAGAATGCGGCTCGTTTCAGCATCGATGCGCGCCATGAACGTGCCGGCGCCGAGCAGTCGCGTCACCGGCCCACGATCCCTTGGCAGCAGATCCCTCTGCCACCGCCGATGCAGATCCGTGGCGCCCGCGATGTCACCCTGGCCCACCGCGGCCGCAATCCGCGTAGCGACCAGATCGCTGGCAGTCATCGCCCTGGCACTGGACACTGCTGCTGCCACCTTGCTTCCGTCAGCCTCCGCACCGCCAGCGGCCATCTGGCGTGCCACCTGGTCCGCGCGCGCCTCGGCCGCCACTTGAAGATGCAGCAGGAAATTCCGATCGTCGTTATAAAGAAGTCCCACGGCATCCCGGCTCTGCGTGATCTGCGTCTCGTCCAGATCATCATCATAGACCTGTTGCTGTGCGGCCGCATGACTCGCGATGCTATCAGTGAGAATCTGCCGCCAATTGGCCAGCGCCGATTGCGCCAGGCCGGCGCTTCCCGGGGAGGGCGCCGCCGCGAGCGTATCGGATTGCAACTGCGCCAGGCGATCCAGAACATCCGGTGCGGCGTCGACTGCAGCCTTTCCACCCAGGTGAAAGAAATTGCTTTGCAACGAGAAGGCGTTGCCATTGAAGCCGTTGACCAAATCAATGGCGCTGCTGATATCAGTGGTGGGAATAGTCGTCGTCTTAACGCTATCTTGATATCCGCTATCGTTCTTTTGCTCCTTCTGGTCCCGTAGAGTCGGATCCGTTGTCTGCTCTTCATCCTTCTTCGGGCGCAACTTGGCGACGATATCCGTATCGTCACGCAGACCCTTGCCAAGGCTAAGCATGGACTTGGCGATATTGCCGCCAAACTCTTCCTCGGTTGTGTTTATTGAGAAATAAGGTGTATTGGCGGCGTTCGCCTTCACTTCGGTCTGATTGACACCGGGAATAAGCGGCATGTGTTTCCTTTTGGGCCGTGTCCTGAATACGGGTATCGCGGTCAAACATGACGGGATGGGCGATATTCAGGCGCCGCATGAAGTGACATCGGATCGGGGCAGAAACGCAGCGTTTCCCGCATGCGCGCTCAACCCACTTTCTTCTTTTCCGGCGTATAGTCGAAATAGCCGGCCGTTTTCGTCGCTCCGTCCAGCAGCGATGTCGTGGCATCGAAATAGCTCGCCGTCCTGGCATTGCCGGCTGCCATCTGCTGCAGTTGATTCTCGGCCTGGTAGTTCATCCCCTGAACCTGGTACTGGCGTGCTTCCAATGCGGCATTACGGCGAATAGTCAGGGCATCGAGTTCACCGGTTGCGGCGATATCGCCGACGAGATCGAGGGCGCTGCCGCTGGAAAGATCGGCACCTTGCACCGCCAGATTCGCACGCTGCTGACCGATCAGCATCTGCGTCTTCTTGCGCTGCTGCTGTTCCTCCGCTGCACCCCGGTCAAGCGCGTCCTGGGCATTCTGCTGGGCGATCATCTGGTTATTGCGAGCAACGGCGGCATTGTACTTGGCCTGTGCCGCCTGCGCCTGGCCTTGCTGGATCGAGCCCGCCACGGACATCGCCGTGCTGGCAATCGTCATCGCGATCATGATGGGAGCCGCTGCCGGTCCGTACAACGCAGCATAACGCTGCGCCGCCGCCGGATGGACTTGTCGGCAGGAGAGTGACCATGATGTCATAATGGCCTCCGGAGTTCGAAAGGGTGGAACGGCATCTGGAATGGGCCATAGGGTTCGGCCGGCAGGATCGTGAAACCCATCCAGCGCAACCACCTGATCGACAATCGGTAACGTCCATCGACCCAGTTCTTCAGCAGAGGAAAGAGGTTGAGCATTTCCGCCAAGAAGGCCTGGTGTTGGCGCAGGAAAGGTACTTGCCGGGAGGGCAGCAAGGGGCTGGACAGCAGCCACGGCATGCCGATGCCACTTAGAATGGATTCCGCACTGACGCCAAAGACACAGGCCGGCTTGCCTTCGATCAACCAGCACCAGGCCGCGACAGAACTCTGCAGCGACACCAGCAAGGCGTCGTAGGGTGCCAGGCCGGCCGCTGCCCAGACCTCTTGCCGATCGGCTTCGCGCATGATGGGTGCCAATGCCTGGATGTGATCCAGGCCGGCGGGCACAACATCATAGGTTCGACAGATCCGATCGAGTTCCATGGCATATCCCTCACGCACCGACATCGACTTCCGGAATCGCCACCAGGATCGTGCAAGGCAGCGGGTTGTCCTGGCGGATCAGGATCCGACCATTGCTGTTCCAGGTAGGATCGAGGATCACCCGCTCCTCCCCCGTCAAAAGGCCGATCGGTGTGCCATACATCTGGGTGCTGCGTTCCTTCACCTCCGTCAGCCGGCTATAATCTCCGTTCTGATAGACGCCGCCGATCTTCAGGCCGCGGCTGTTCTCCAGCTTGACGGTGACGGCGGAGATTTTCTTGCGCTTGCCCTGGATGGTTGGATCACCAACATCGAGGTCCAGCGTCTCCAGCTCCGCCGTATAAGGCAGACCGATGACGATCTCGCTGGCCGGGCTGTCCAGGGAAATAGTCCCGCCGCTCACCACAACCGGTGGAAAGACATTGCCATCCCCCAGCACCGCGACCGTTTTCCCTTCCAGATGGCTGAGGCCGCTGATGGTGCTGATCGGCGTGCCGCTATAGGCGAGCGCGCAATCGAGGAACCAGGCATCGGCAACGCTGTCGAACTGGCGGCTATGCAGGCGCTCGATATAGCGTTTGTTCTGGCCGTTGATCGTCCTGCGGATGATGAAATAGGCGACATCCTCGCCCTCTTCGGAAATGACCGCGACACTTTCGAAAAAGCCGTCGGTATCGTGCCGGTGCCAGCCGAAGACCGACTGCTCCTTCATATAGGTGAAGCCGAGCAGAACACCGTCATCGCGGACCGCCCAGATGATCCGGAACGGCTCCTGGGCATAGCCCCATTCAACGATCTGGTGGCCATGGAACAGGTGATCCGCCCAGACCGAGCGATCTGTGCCGGTATAGCTGTCGCTGGCGAATTCATAGGAGATATCGCGTACCACGCTCCCCTTCTCCTGGACGAAGAGGATGGTGTTGTTGGCGGCGATCGGTTGCAGGTCTGAGCAGCCGTTATAGCTTTGCGGCTTGGTGTAGCAATTGGCCGGTGTGATCGCGTCACTGTTGGAGCCGGCGAAGCATTTCCATTCGGCACCGCTGGTCAGCAGGATCAGCACATTCATCGACACCATATGCTTGATGGCATTAACCTGCGAGGCGACCAGGGTCCGGGTGATGGCATCGTCATCCTTGGTCGGCGATGAGACATTCATGTTCTTGAAGTTGCCGGTCTGGGTCGCCCACAACGTCTGCGGCTGCTTCACCGAATTGGCGAAGAATTTGCGCTGTTCGTGATAGGCGACGGTACTCGGCCAATTGCCGCCGGCAAAGGGATCGCGTCCGGCCGGCGGCGTGTTGCTGGTATCGGCCTTGATGAAGGTGTCCTTGAAGGACGTCGTTTGCGATGAGCCGATGATGCCGAATGTGCCGCTATCCTCGCGATAGACATTGAACTTCGAGGCACCGGCCTGACTGCCCCATGACACCGTGATCGTTGCCGTGCTGGAGAGAATCGCAGCCGCCGTGGTACGAACGAAACACAGAGCGGCAGTCCCGCCGCTACCGGCGGCACTATAGGTGCTGCTGTCGAGATTGCTGTTATCGAGCTGCCGCAGTTCAGCCGTCGTCGCACTTGTTACATTAACGAGGCAGGCCCGGCCATTGATCTCGTTCATCCCGGCGACGCCACTGATCAAGATCTCGTCGCCGCTGGAAAGATTATGTGCCGCTGTCGTCGTCATGACGGCCGGATTGGCCCGCGTAATGCTGCTGATGGCAACCGAGACACCAAGCCCCGGCAGGCTTTCCTCGGTGTCGTCGGCATTGACCGCCGTCACCTTGTAGCGATAGATCGTGCTGCCGCTGGTGGCAACCGACAAAGCAAGACCACCCGGTCGCGCCACCTGGGGCGCGAAGGTAATCGGCGCAAAAGTCCAGGCGGCGTCGCCCGTTCGGCTGAGATCCTGCGGCTGGTAGGATGGATGACAGAAAGTCATGACATCCGCTGACTGGGTGTATTTGAGCAAGGCGAGATCCGCCACTGCATAGGGTGTCGCGATCTGGTAGATCGTGCCGGGTGCCGAGAGCACATAGCCGCCATCCTTGATGACACGCATCAGATGGTTACCAAATTCCAGCACATAGGTCACTTGCCCGTTGAACTGGAACGGGATCAACCGGCCGCGCTTGCTGCTATCGGCCACCTCGCCGACGAATTCCGTGCCCGGGCGATTGCTGACACAGCCGGCCGGATGAACGAAGAAGTTGCGCAGCTTGCGGGCACCGATGCGGTAGAGCGCCTGGTCGACCCGGCCATAAAGCTTGGGCGACAGCTCACCGGCGGCAAAGCTCGGCTGGATGACATTGCTGCTCATCGATCGAGGATCCAATCCGGTAGGACGCTTTGCAGATGGATGCCTTCATTGGCATCGGCGGTGGCAGCCTCGCTCAGCATCAGGCGCCATTGGGTAAGACAGGCCTGCATCAAAGCGGTGCTGCCAGTCAGCGGAATAGCGAGCTGCGCCCCGCAGGCCCAGGTCAGCGCGCTGACAAAACCGGCCGGGAACAACGCGGTGTTGGTGACCCGCTTGGTGAAATAGGCCAGGGCCTGCGGCTGATCGCAGTAGATCACCTTGAGATCATTGCCCTGGGCATCGAGGTCGATGGCCGATTCATAGGGAATAGGTGGCGCATTGGTGTTCAACGACATTGCCGTTATACCGGAAGCCGACAAGCCGGCAATTCCAGCATCCGCACCCGCCACGCTTTGCTGCGACAGCGGCTGGTAGATACCACGGATCTTCAGGCAGTCGCCCGGATAGGCATAGCGGAATTGCCAGTCGACCGGCGGGTTGCCGAGATCGGCCAATTGCCGGCGCGCCCGGGCGAAACCCCAATCGACGGCATCCAGTGTCTCGTCACGCGCCTGCGCGTAGATGGTGTTGAAGGCGCGCGCTTCTGGCGAATCCTCGGCAAGATCGGCGATGCTCGACCGCGTGCCGATCCGCGACAGTGAGAGATTGGCGACCTGGATGAGATCAGCCATGCGAACTCCTTCCCTGACAGGAACTGCTTATAGTTTCGGCCTGGCCTTGGCCGCCGTGACCACCGGCGCCTTGACCGGACCACGCGGCATCGCTGAAAGCGGCGACTTCATTGCGACAGCCGGTAATTGACGGTGCCGCTGGTATAGGCTGAGCAATTCAGCCGGTAGAGCACGCCCTTCTCCGGCTCGCTGATGCTGAGGCTGGTCGGCGCCGTGAAGCTGGCTGCCGTGCCGCTGGTGTCGCGGGCGACCGGCACGAAAGTGGTGCCGCCATCGAAACTGCGCTCGACGGCAACGGTGCCGACGAAGGTGCCCCAGAGCGCGATGTTGAAATCACCCCACAGAGCCTTGGCGGCGGAGGTGCCGGTGGCGGCAAAGCTGCCGCTCAGCACTTCCAGTGCTTCGTCATTGGCATTGCTGCTGCGTTTTCCCATGCTGCCCTCCTCAGGTCAAATCGATCGGGGCGGCTTCCTCGCCCTCCGGCTCGATTGCGTCGATTTCGGATGCCATCAAGGCCGCGTTCTTGGCCGCCTTGCGCGCCGCAGCATCGAGTGGCAGCAGGTTATTGCCCGGCAGGCCGTCATAATCGATCTCGGTTTCCGCCTCCTGCAGGCGATCACCGATATAGGAAAGCTCCAGCACGCGGTAGCGCGGCATCTCTGTCTCCGTCATGTATCTATCAAGGCACGGGTATGTCGGGGAAAATCGCCTCGGCAGCCGGCAGGGTGGAAACGGCCATGCCGTCCCTTCCCTGCCGGCACCGATCAGAAGCCGCTCACATTGAGGCCTTCGGCATAGGCGACATTGGCCTGCAGATCGAGCGCCAGGCCGGCCGTGAACTTGCCGGCAGTGAGCGGCCCGGTCGCCACCGTATAACTGACGCCGAGATAGCGCTTGCCTGCCACACGCGAGGCCGGCACGTCGCCGCGCAGGATCTGCGTCCCCGCGGTCAGGCTGGCCTTGCCGATCGCATCCGTCTGTTCCAGCACCACCGGGTTGGTGAGGAGATCGGCGCTGTCGGCCGCTACCAGCGCGAACTGTACGGTGGCGGCGCCGGAGGCCGCGACATCCTGCGTCACGGCGATGAAGAACTCCACATCCCGGCCGGGGCCGAGATCGCGGGCGGCGCTGAGATCGACCACATTTGTGGAATTGGCCGTGGTCGTCACCGCCTGGCTGTTGGAAAAGAGATTGGTGTTGTCGAGGATCATGGACTTGTCCTTTGCGAAGAGGCCGGCTGCGAGGGGCACGCGGCTCAGACGACGCGCGCTTCGGTGTTGAGCAGCTGATCGACCAGGCGGATCGGGATGCCGCGGAAGGCGGTCAGCGGATTGCCCTGGGCATCCTCGACCGTGTGGAAGCCGAGCGTCGGCTTTTCCGTCTGCTGGATATCGGCCCAGGTCTTGACCGCGCGGTTCACATAGAAGACCGGCCGGCCGAGCTTCAGGCTGGGAATCTTGCCGATGGCCCGGATGAAGAGGCGCTGCAGGTTGACCGGCGAACCGCCCGACAGCGACGGCACGTCGATATTGGCGATGCGCACAGCGAAGCGCCAGTCGCGCACGGTCAGGCCGCATTTCCACTGATACTTGGTCTGATAGGCCTGGTACTTGCCGCCGCTGCCGTCATCGATCGGCGCCGGGGTCGAGACGTCCTCGTGGGTGAGGCCGGCCTTGGTCTTCTTCGGATAGATGCCATGGATGGTGCGCTTGCCCCAGACGATCAGCCAGATGCTGGTATTGCCGGAACCGCTGCCGCCGGCATCGATCACGTTATTGGCGGTCTGCGCCTGTGCCGCCTGCACCGTGTTGTAGCGGGGGCTGAGGCCCTGGAAGCGCTCCGGATTGGCGGCAATATTGCCGTAGAACAGGGTCTGCGCCATCTGCTGGTTCATGCCTTCGAGGAAGGCCTCGTCTTCCGAGAGACGGAAGTCGGCCGCATTGCCGTTGAGATCGGCGAGATCCTTGTCGACGATGCTGTAGGTCTCCAGCATGCCGCAGGTATCGGTGATCTGTGCCGTGGTCGATTTCTGCGGCTGGGCACCCTGATAGAGCAGGCGCCAGGTCGCCTGCGGCAGGCCGGTACGGATCGTGGTCAGATGACCGGTCGGCAGATTGCCTTCCACCCAGACCATGTCGTCCAGCACTTCATTGGTTTGCGAAAGAATGTCGATCACATCCGCGATCTTGTCGTCAGCGGTCATCCGCTTCGCCAGATCCGTGATGCTCAAATACTGACCACCGATGGTCGCCATGAACTACTCCTGTTGTGGGATACCGAATCCGCGTTTATTCGCGCGGCTTCAGGGGATCATTGGGATAAAGGCGGTCGGCGCGGCTCCGGATGTCCTGGGCGACACCGCGTCCCAGCACCAGAGCATCTTCCGAGATCGCCTTGCCGATGCGGATGAAGGCGCGAATGACATCGGGATGGTTGCCCGCCCCGCTGACATTCAAGGCCTGGCGCAAGGCGTCACCGCCGAAACGGTCGACCGCCTTGGCGGCGATGGCGAGGTTGCCGGCAAGCCGGGCGCCGCCGATCTCGCGATCGGTCTTCACCGCCTGCTGCCAGTCGTGCTGGGTTTCCGCCCACAGCTTGTAGGGAGCCTCGACAGCCTCCTTCAGCCTGGAGGCATAGAGATCGACATAGGATTGCGCGCGTTCCTGGCTGAGGCCATCGGCGGCGAAAAGCTGCTTGGCCTCGGTCAGGGATTGCGGGTCGATCTCGATGCCCGTAGGCAGGGCGAAATCCGCATAGCTCTCCGCCGCCGGCGTCACGGCATCATCGCCTGGCGACGCGGTCTCGGCTGGAGCTTGCGGTTGCCCGGTTTCGGCTGGCGATGCCGCCGCATGATCGGCATTGCCCTCCGGTTGGCCGAGCATCGTCTGGCGAGGGGCGACCGCTTCGGTGGTGGTCTGCGCGGTTTCACTGTCAGACATGGGATTGATCCTTTCGTGCCTCTTTGGTCATCGTTACATAGAGATCTGGACAGAGCCGGTTGATCTGTTCCAACACCCAGAGCCCGATCTGGCGTTTGCCTTCATTCATGAAGGTGTAGCTGTTGCCGGTCATGATCGGCTGGAACACCTGCGCCTCGCCGAGTAGCCGCCAGACGAAGGCGCGAAAGACCGGCTGCTGCATCAGCGCCTTGAATTCCTCCGCCTCCTGCCGCGACTGCCGCCGCAGCTTTTCCCGGCGGTCATCGACTTGCCCGCTGTCGCCGAGATCGATGTTCTCGCTCATTCGCGCTCCTCGTTAGAAATCCCGGCCGCTGCCCCCCTCACCCCGCCCCTCTCCCGCGAGGGGAGAGGGAGAAGTGGTCACCCAGAGCAATGGAAGACGGTGTGGGCTACTGCTTCGATACGTCCACGCCGTTTGATCAAGTTGTGCGAGCTGTCGCAGCAGCGCTCCCTCTCCCCGCGCGGGAGAGGGTCGGGGTGAGGGGGTGGAGCGATAAACGCCAAAAATCCAGTAATGGGCCGATGCTCACTGCCCACCGGAAGCCATACCGCCACCCGGCATTGCCGTGCCCAACCGGCTAACCACCTGGTCCAATGCCGAGCCACCATCGGCGAGCTTTGCCTCCGACAAGGTCTTCGCGCCCTGCACCGCCTGCTGGGTCGCGGCCAGCATCTGTTGTTGCTGCATTGCCTGGGCACGGGCGGCGCGGGCCTTGTTCACCTGGTCACTGGCGAGCACGATGCGCGGCGAGATCCCCAGCGCGTCACCGTATTCATCCACCGCGGCGTCGAAATCGAGCTTGTCGAGCACCTCCGGTTTGGCCCCGGCAAGATTGCCGACAAAGCCGGCGATACGCTCGATACTGCCGGTCTCGGCCGCCTTCTGTGCCTGGGCCAGGGTCGAGATGTAATCGATATCGAGCTCCTGGCCGCGCAATTCCGGCGGCGGTGGTGGCAGAAGACCGTTCGACAGCATGATGTTGAAGATGCGGTCGATCGCCGGGTCGAGCAATTCATCATGCAAGCGCTCCAGCACCGGCCCCAGCATCAGCAGCTTCTCCTGCTTCCTTTCGATGATTTCCGTGGCGGAACGCACGTCGTCCAGCTGCGAGATCATCAGGAAGAGATCGGCGAAGAAGGCCTGGTTGATCTGGTTGCGGATATCTTCGATATCGGCGCGCAATTCGCCGAGCTCGATATTGACCTGGTAGGCCGGCGCGAAACCCGCCCCTGCTCCGCTATTGGGCGTATAGGTGATGCCGCCCGGCAGGGCCGACATCTCCTGGTTCTTCATCTGCACATTGGCGATCATCGGCGGATTGACTTGCTTGGCTATGCCCTGCGCCTTCTGCTTCTGCTCGAATTGTAGCTGCCGCACGAAAGGCAAGGCATCCATGCCGGGCGAACGGCCATAGGTCTCGGCCCCGGTCAGATGCCAGCGCGCCGCCTGGAACGGCCGCTCCTTGAAGCCGCTGACGCTGAGCGGCTTGTCGCCGCCGATCTCCCAATAGACCGACCGATAAGGCATGTTGCCATTGTCGATATAGCCGAAGACGCGGCTGTCATTGGGCTCGATCGCGTGGCAGACGCGGTGCTCGTCATCGAGCTGGCCGTCGCGGTAGCGCTGCTGCACGGTGTCGGAGCAATTCTCCAGCCCGAAGCGCGCCACCATGCCGGTTGTGGTCAAAGTGAACTCGCGATAGAGCGTATCGACCGTCTGCCGGTGATCATGGGCCAGCAGATAGTCGCCGACGGTCAGCGGATAGCAACGGATGACGTCCTGGTCGTCTTCCAGAATCAGGTTGACCGCCGTGCCGAAGACGGCGAGCTCCTCGTAAAGTGTCGCAAAGGCGTTGTAGAAATTCGACTTCGCCATCACCCGCAGCATGCGCTTGCGCACCTCGTCGAG
>Ga0255336_101848_pt1 | contig 12868 bp, 18 predicted proteins | sample MeOH1_35cm_T3_17_FD_189102 | JGI IMG/M metagenome (GOLD analysis project Ga0255336, IMG submission 189102) | Sandy soil microbial communities from University of British Columbia, Vancouver, Canada - MeOH1_35cm_T3_179 | ecosystem: Engineered > Artificial ecosystem > Sand microcosm > Unclassified ...
TCTCTTCGCCACGCGCAAACTTGGACTCAGCACGTCACTCTCGAATCTCACAGCCGGGCGTCTGTTAGTCCTGATCCTGCTCTATTCGCTTGCAGGCCCTGCCATGCAACAGGCCTGGATTGCATTGCGCGGGGACACCGAAAACATCGGTGAGCGTTTTCTCGTGATGTTCATTGGCGATCTGAGCGGGACCCTCATGATCATCTATACGCTGAAGCTGGGCTTATGGTTTCTCACGCGCATGCATGCGTCGATGCATCGGGCCTCGCGCTGACGCTGAATCGCCGTGTCACAACGTTAGCGGTTCTGTCGCCGGTGGCGCTCAAGCAACGTCAAGGGACTCATGAAGCAGCCTGGACATGGCTTCCAGTTCGCGCATCAAGGCCTTCACGCAATCGCGTTGTTGCGGGAGCAGATCGGCGTCGAATTGCAGTCGCTCCATGCGGGCACGCCAGTAATCGGCATTCATCGCGCCGTCCCGGTTCACACAGCGAATCATATGACACAGATGCGCGATTTCGCGGTCGGCATATTGCGCGCTAAAGCGCCCCGCCGTCGCCGCTTCGCGATGCTTGTTTGAAGCCGTCATGATCGTTCAATTGGCTACGTTGCCCAGCGTCCATCGCAGGGCAACGTGCTCTTTTTTTGTGGCTCTCAGGTCTAGTTGCGCGTTACTTCATTACGTCGGTAAGCGCCCTCTTTCGTGAATCGTAACATTTAATTATCAAAATGATAAGGTGTTTTGAAGGTGGTATTGAGGGTGGTTTAGTGGCCGATGCTATGATTCACGGATGCATCTCGAGTCCGCCGCCATGGCAAAAAAACACCTTGTCGATACCTATTTTCGCTTCCTGAACCTCGCTCAGGCGGTGCAGGCATTGCCGTCCGTTCCGAAACTCGATGCCGCCGAAGAACGTCTGCTCGAAGCGCTGACAGCGGCCTGGCACGCCGGGCGTACGCTGACTGTAACCGAGACAATGGCGTTATCGGTTGCGGGTGCGCCGGCGACGGTGCATCGCAAACTCTCGCGCTTGAGACGGGAAGGACTCGTCTCAGTGGACGAATCGAGTACGGATCTGAGGACCAAGACCGTCGTACCCACGCGCAAGGCGCTCGACTATTTCGAGAAGCTGGCAGCGTGTCTCGAAGAGGCAAAGCGGAAGTAGACGGGACAGCGAGCGCGTAATGCGCATCAAGGCCGATCAAGTTCCAAACCGGTTGAACACTCGATTCAGCCCGAACCCGCACTCAGGCGCGTTTTAAAGCACCATCCAATACGTTCAGCAGCGAAACGCCTGCTCGCGATGAGACAATCGGTGAATTTTGAAGGGGCACACCATGATCGATGGCCTGGTTTCCGGGCGTCTCTACGGCACGGCGCAAGTGCGCACGGGTCAGCACGGCACGCACTTCGTGACATGCCGGGTTCGTGCCGCGGCCGGCGATGGCGAGAGCCTGTTCGTGAACGTGATTGCCTTCGACGACACCGTCAAGGAAGCGCTCCAGGCGCTCGATGACGGCGACAGCGTCTCGCTTGCCGGCGCACTTACGCCGAAGACCTGGACGGACAAGCAAGGCAATGCGAAACCGGCGCTGGACATGGTCGTGCATGCGGTGCTTACCGCTTACCATGTGCAGCGAAAGCGGCGGGCGGTACGCGGCGAAACGTGGCAAACGGACTCGCACGGAGCCGACGAACTGGACGACGAACTCTGAGTTCGATGGCTTGCTCGTGATGCAATGAAAAGACATCGCGTTTTCGGGGCGGGACACCCTCGCCGACCGGAGAGAAATTGGCAGCCCGTCGGGCTGCCAATTCTGCTACCGGTTCAACGCCTGAATCAGCGGATGATCGCAGTAGATCCGGTTCTCATAAACGCGGCCATTGCTGTGACGAATGCAGTCCACCCCTTCGAAGCGCAGCGGCATATCGCCGTGCGTACCCGTTGCAATCCAGCGAATGAAGACCGTATCGGCGCGACTCGCGTAGTCGGCCACTTCCAGCCTGAAATCCGGAACGTGGCGCAGCAGTTCATGCAGCGGGCGAACGTAGGCTTTCACGCCCTTCAAAGGCGCCTGCAATCCCGGCCAATATCCTTCAATATCCGCCGCGAGTTCGTCGCTCGGCTTGCCGAAATCCGGCGCGGCCCAGAAAGCGGCGTACTTCTCGACAGACCATGGCTGGCCCATCAGCGTGCTGTCGAGAAAACCGGTAACACCGGCGAACCGTCCATCGATGGAAAATTCGCCGATGTCCGTACCACTTGCAAACTGCCGCCCGCTGGCGTCGATCAGACGCCAACTGAAGCGCACCATCGCGCCCGTCGCATCGATCCCGCCGACACGCTCGAACGTCAACCCTGGCATCTGCGCCTGAAACGCGCCAATTATCTCGGCGAATTCCTTTGGGCCTGTGCTGCTCATCATCGGGTCGGTGTAGCGGGCGCCTTCGAGCAAAACCTGCCCGGCCAGAGCGTTGCGGCGAGACGGATTCGTCTCGTTCCATGTGTCGATATAGCGGCTCACCAGAACGACATGCTCAGTCATGATTTTCTCCTTCGAAAGTCTTCGAGGCGATGGCCGGGCTGGATTAGCGCGGCCTGGAATCAATCATCGGGACAAGCATGACGTGGGTCGATTACCCGGGAGGTAATGGAGCGGCGTGCGCCGGTTTGATAAGGTAGAACCATGAACACATTGACTGCGACGGCGGCTCCTATCGGCCCACTGATCAAGCACTGGCGCGAACGACGGCGCATGAGCCAGCTTTATCTCGCCAGCGAAGCGGAGATTTCGAGCCGGCATCTGAGTTTTATCGAAACGGGTCGCGCCGCGCCGAGCCGCGCGATGGTGCTCAGGCTCGCCGAGTATCTGGATGTGCCGCTGCGCGAGCGCAACCAGTTGTTGACGGCGGCCGGGTTCGCACCGGTGTTCCGGGAACGCTCACTCGACGATCAATCGATGCAGCCCGCGCGTGCGGCCGTCGAGCAGGTTTTGAAGGGGCAAGAGCCTTATCCGGCGCTGGCGATCGACCGGCATTGGAATCTGGTGTCGGCAAATGGCGCTGTGGCTGCGCTCATTGCCGATGCTGATCCGTCGCTGCTCGAACCGCCGGTGAATGTGTTGCGCTTGAGTTTGCATCCGCTGGGGTTGGCACGGAAGATCGTTAATCTCAGGCAATGGCGCGGGCATTTGCTGGAGCGGCTCGAGCGTCAAATCAGTCTCACGGCCGATCCGCAATTGATCGCGTTGCGCGATGAGTTGAAGCGTTATCCGGGAGGATCGGGTCGGGATGATGCGGTGGAAACTTCTATCGCCATTCCGTTCGTGTTGAGCACGGCCGCCGGGCAGTTGTCGTTCATCAGCACGACACTGATGTTTGGTACGCCGATCGATATCACGTTGTCCGAGTTGGCGATCGAATTGTTTTTTCCAGCGGATGAAACGACTGCGGCGGCGTTGAGGCGGTGAGTCGGGGTGCAGTTGATGCAATCGACCACTCAACGTTTAGCGGCACACTCCTGCTTCGTTGCTCAGCCTAACGAAGCATTCTGAACCGGTCTGCCAACTACTCTGAGACTTCATCATGTGGCGCGCACGCTGTCGCTCGTACCTATGATTGGCGGTACATCGCTCGCCACGCGTCATTCATTTCGCGCCTCGAAAAAACAAAACCCCCGTAAGTCCTGAGACTTACGGGGGTCTGCATCCTTCTGGCGGAGGCGGAGACGGAGTCTAACAATGAAAGTTCGAACCCTCGTTGCTCGTCGCACGGGTGGCGCCATTACGCCGAAAAATTGCTGGCGCCTTTACGCCGAAAACGCCGTGGCTCCTTTACGCCGAAAATCCGGTGGCGCCATTACGCCGGAAACGAAATGGCTCCTATATGCCGGAAATTCACAACACTGTTTCAAAACGGTCAAACAAGCGATCTTGACGCACCGAAATTGCTCGATACGCGAGTGCTAAACCAGAAACTGCAAAACATTCAGTCCTATGTCCTCGCTGCACAAATTGATATCAGACCGGAGCCTCAGCGAGCCCAGCGGCTATTTGATGAACTTGTCGCGTGGGATCCTACTCCCGTTGAATCCAGAGATCCAATGGGTGGCTCATGGAGGGAGAATTTTGTGGACGGGATGCGCCGCCACGTTGGCACTGTACTGTCTGAACTGTGTGCTCCCGCACTGGACCCGACGTCAAAAAACGAGGAGCGAGCCTCAACGCTGCGTACCTGGATATTGAAGTCTCGGGAGTGGCATGGCCTGCCCGCGCTGCCGGAATTTCTCGACACCACACCGAGCCTTGTTGACGATGTAGCTACCCTGATACGCCGCGCGCTTGTCGGTTCATACAGTCACCGTGTAGGGAACGGAGTGACGGCGCTACGGAAATGGGCGACGCTGGTACAGAAGGGCTTGGATGTCGCACTACCAGATAATCTGATTGACCAGCTTGTTTCGACTATTGAGGCTCGACACGAGCACGGATTGCCGGCGCTGCTCTATACCGCTAGGTATTTACTCGAACGAAATCTCATCTCTGCGCAGAGCGTATCGCGCTTACTTCCGGCACTCGAGGATCTGTCGTTCGAAACGCAATACATCGACACCGAAGCCATAAGCCGTAGAGCTATCTCGCTATCGCTCGTCCGCGCAGAGTGCGTCAGACTTGCGTACGCGATGAAATCCCGGATCAGCGACGACGGAACGCTTGAACAATGGATTGAAGCAGGAAAATCTGATCCTCTACCTGAGGTCCGCAATGCCCTGCTTACTTCTGAGTCGTAAGGCGAGACCGGAAGTGTGTTGCTGGACATGGTTGATGTTGTTCCGGGTTCAGTGGAACATCATTTCCAGTTCGACGCCTGAATAGTCCACCCGAGGCGCAATCTGACGACCCGAGCGCGGCTCGAAATGCACCAGTCCGTACCGTTCCATGGTCCGGCGCACGCGACAGGTTTGACTTTGCCCGGCCAGTCTTCTCTGCCAATTAGTTCAGCGATTCCGGCTGCATCTTCGCGATGACCGCGAGCAGCGTCCTACGGAAAGAGGATCCCGGCGTAGTTACGCGCGCCGTGCAAAACGTGAATGACATCGATCCGCTCGGCGGGTTGGCCGACGACCCGATAGAAAATCTGGTAATTGCCATGAACCCGGAGACGCACACCGCGATCCTCGTAGCGCGGCACGAGTGGGAAGGCACATGCCATGTCCGCAAGGCTCAAACACTTGTCGCGAAGTTCCCGCACGAAACTCACGGCGCGACGCGGATTGTCTCGGGCGATGTAATCACCGATGGCCTCAAGTTCAGCCTCAGCGGCAGGCAGAATGCGAACGATCACGGCTTGTCGTTCGTCATCGCCTGATACTTGGCTTCCAGCCGGTCGAACACTTCCGCGGCGGACTTGCCCCGGCCCGCGTCGGAATCGACAATGCCACGCTCGATCACGGTATCCAGCGCGACAAGCTGTGTCTCGCGGTCCTGAATGAGCCTCACGCCTTCGCGTAAGACTTCGCTTTTCGAGCCGTAACGGCCCGTTTCGACCAGCTTGCTGATGTACCCCTCAAGCTGCTGCCCAAGGTCTGCGCTAATCATGGCTGTGCCCTCAGAAAATGCCCACTCCCCATGTTATCCAATTTATCAACTGTTATCAAATATGGTGTGTGGTCCAGTTTCAGAGCGAACGCTGCCCCAACTCGTGCCCCTTCAACCGGCCCACCCTACACCCCCCGGGTGGGAGCCATATAGACGCCGCGGAGGCCCGTCATGTAACGGGCTGCTTGATGTGGGTGTGTTGGGTTACCCCCAAAACTACCCCCAGAAACGTGGGAACATATGGGAATTACCCGCGGAGGAACGGACGCGTCTCGCCCTTTCGCTTTCGTCGCAAAAACCAGCCGACTATGTTGCGATGCTGCAACATTTCATCCAGCGCGACAGCCGGCCAGTTCCGCTTTTGTTCGAATAGAAGTCTACTGCAGACCACACTTGCCCCACTCAGCCATCGCCGTTGAGATGAAGTCCGCAATCGAGAGACAGCACGCTACCGGTGATCATTGCAGCGCCAGCAGTAAGCCAATAAATGTCCGCGGCAACCTCTGCAGGCGTGCCCACCTTGCGTAGCGGAGAGCGATCGATCTGATGCGCTGCGCGCGAGCGGAATAGCTCAGGATCGAGCCGCTCTATAAAACCATCACTTACCAATGCGGGGCAAACGGCATTGACCCGCACTTTCGGTGCTAGAACTCGCGCGAGAGACATAGTCAAAGTATTGGTGGCGCCTTTCGATGCCGCGTAGGCGATGGACGAACCCGTCCCATAGATCGCGCCGTAGGACGAGATGATTACAATGGAACCGCCGTCGCCGGCAGCGAGTGCAGGTGCACACGCGCGGGATATCAGGAACGGGCCAGCAGTATTGACCGTGGCCGTTCGGATAAAGTCGTCGATCGTGAGTCCATCCAGGTCTGCGTGTGGAACCATGCGTGTCGTGCCGGCGCTGCTGACCAGCGCATCGATTCGTCCGAAGGCGTCGAGTGCCTGCTGGGCGATGCGGCGGCAGTCAGCGTCGCTACTTACGTCACCCTGAACGACGATGCCCACGCGATCAACGAGAAGTGCTTCTGCACTTTGTCTTTCCGCATCCGTGAAATAATTGATGACCACGCGCCAGTCGCGCGACAGAAAGTACCTCACGCAAGCTGCGCCGATCCCCGATGCGCCACCGGTCACCACGACTACTTTCGCCTCGTCCGACACGATATCCTCCATAACTCTGCCCCACTCCCCTTGATTGAAATACCAACGTGATGCCCCGGATTGACCCAGGATGGCGCGCGATTGACGTATGGGGCGCACACTTGGCATAGGGTTGCGCCACACATCGCGAAACGCTACTTCTATATCTGTGACAACTGTGCGCAGCGGCCTTCATCCTCGTCTCAGGCCGGATGCAATAAACCCCCCATCCACGCTAATCGTTTGCCCTGTAATGTATGAGGACAAAGTTTCATCCATCAAGAAACCGATTAGGTTTGCGACTTCGTCGGGCGTCCCGTAACGCATCAACGGTACGGCCTGATGCCACATATCTTTGACCTGATCCGTATGAACCTTCAACGACAGTGGCGTAGCAATCGGACCAGGACAAACGCAATTGACCCGCACCTTGGCACTCGCCAATTCACTAGCCATGGTTTGGGACAAGTTGACAAGCGCTGCTTTAGACGCACCATAAGCCGCGCGACCCACGTTACCGATCAGAGCAGAAACAGAAGCGATGTTGACGATGCTGCCTCCCCCGTTCTTTGCCAGCCTATGCGCAGACTCGCGGGCTCTATCGTCAAACACCGAGCGCCCTCGCTATGTCGAAGTCATCCGCGTCTAAGAACCATCCGAATTTCACCGGCATTGAGCGCGAGATCATCATCCTGTGTGCCGTGTGGGACATGATTGGCAAGATGGTCAACTTCAACATGTTTGAAAAGCTTGTGAGCCGCGAGAATACCCCTATCATGTCCGCGAGCATCAGCGGGTCCGCCTCCTTGAACGTGAGAATGAACCGGTTGAGTTCCTGGGGAGCGATTTCGTACATCCCACTTTGCGGATTCAAGCCTTCGTCGTGGAGAACGGTTTCGGCGAACGCGCAGCGCAAGGACTGTCCGAAATAGCACGTGCCGCAACGGTGGTCCTGGGGCAGCGACATGCGCGGGTCGTCGAACCGGCTAGGCTTCAGGCGTTTCAGAACCACCTCGGTCACGCTCGCGGGTATTGAGTTGATGCATCACATTCGCAAGGGACAATTCGACCTTGCCGGATTGCACTTCAAAGAGGGTACTGCGCCTGAGGCTTGGAACGCGGTCCTGTCGGTTCAATGAGGCATCCTATCAAAATCAACTTCCGCGATCATTTCCGCTATTTGCACCATCAGAGCCGTGCAAAGGACGTTGTGACGGATGTGCCCTTATGACGGCACCCTTGTCTGACAGACCCCTCCCGATCTAACTATGACGATCATGTTGTGCCGACAGCTTGGATAGGTTCGCCAGCCTTTCCAATAAGACAGCCGCATGCTTTGTCGTGGAAACGGTCGCCTCCGAGGAATTCACCAAAGCATGGATACGATTGCGCCAGTATTCAGGTCAGGTTACCGGGTTTCGGTCCGCAATGATTGGGCCGTTTTGCATCAGTCGTTCGAGTTCTATAATGATTTTTTCGATATGAAAAAGATCTTGTTGTCGATAGTCATCGACGCTCATAAAGCTACCCCTCCCAAGATTTTTGTTCGTCACCGACAGGCATGTGCGACTGGTGATCCGTAGACGATCGGTCTCGCTCAACGACTCCACGTCGGTGCGTGTGTGGCGTGTTCAATGTCTGCGGCGCATCACGTCCCAACACTGGCGATGGTCCATCCGACGGAGCAGCTGCTCGCGCCGATGTTCGCGGCAGTAGTGACCGATGATCAACGTTGCCGCAATTGCGAGTACGAATGAACCGACGACAACTCCCATCCACGTTTCGCTCATTGCGAACTCCTCCTCTCGCGTTCGATCGCCCGTTAGCGCTTTACTGTAGATGCTGCCCGCCGTTGATCGCAATGTTGGCCCCGGTCACAAATGCCGCCTCGCGCGAGCATAAATACAGGACCAGCGCCGCCACCTCGTCGGGCTGCCCTAACCGGCCAACTGGGATCTGCGGAATGATCTTGGTGTCGAGAACGTCCTGTGGCACCGCCATCACCATCTTGGTAGCGATGAACCCGGGTGAGATCGTGTTGACTGTCACGCCCTTGCCCGCCACTTCGAGCGCCAACGATTTCGTGAACCCATGCATGCCGGCCTTGGCCGCCGCATAGTTGGTCTGGCCGAAACCACCCTTGGAGGCGATGATCGACGACACATTGATAATGCGGCCCCAACGACGCTCTACCATTCCTTCGCACAGCGGCTTGGTCATGTTGAACACCGAATCGAGATTAGTCCGGATCACCGCATCCCAGTTGACCTTGTCCAGTTTCTTGAAGCTCGCATCGCGCGTAATACCCGCGTTGTTGACCAGAATGTCGACCGGGCCAACCTCGTTCCTGATTTTCTGCGCACATTCCTGACAGGAATCATAGTCAGCCACGTCGATCGCATAGGCGTGAAATTGGTGATCATCCGCAGCCATCCGCGCGAGCCAGCTCCCGACGCCGGCATTGTTGGGCGAATGGGTTACCACCACCGAGTATCCCGCTTCGTAGAGCTTGACGCTGATGGCTTCGCCCAGTCCACCTGTTCCGCCCGTCACCAGCGCTAACTGCTTTGCCATTACTAATCTCCGCCTGAGTGTCAGTGATCAACGATGATGCATAGCGGCTCCGGTAGCCCGACGGTGTGGACGGGCTGCGGGAGCTATCCATACGCTCCGCCAGGTCAAGACGACAAGACGGGCTGTGCATTTCTCTCATTACGTTTTCGCGACTCGCGACGCTCGCTCGACGGCGTGCTGGGTCGCTTTCGAAGCGGCGGCAACTGCTGCATTGAGGTTGCTTTCGCCGACTTCAACCGCCTGTCTGGTGGTCCGTTGGACCGTTTCGTATAGCGTATTGGTAGCAGTGATGCTCGACTTCAACGCGGCGACCGCGGCTTCGGACCCAACGGGCGCGCTGTGCCCGAGATTGTCGACCAGCGTTTGTACCCGACGGCTATGCGCTTCGTATTGCGTCTCGGTGACTTTCGCGATTTCGGCTTGAGTCGTTGCAAAAATCGCGAACACCTGACGGCTATATGACTGAATCGTGTCTGCTGTTGGCTGCATCAGGCGAGCTTGCAAGGCGACCAGCTCTTGAGGATCTCTGCCCGACAGGGTCTCGCGAACGTTGTCCTGGCTTTCTGCGAGGGTCGATTTGACCACTTGCAGGTTCAGTTCGACCAGCTTTCGAAATCCTTCGAGCGCAGTGTTGAGCAGCTCCAGGGAAGTGTCCAGACTGGCTTTTTGCGCGGCCGTGATTGGCTCGTTTGACAACATACTCATTCATGACAAGCTCCTGAAGTTGATTCGTCGCATGACCGAGAGCTCGGACGCAAAGTTAGGCGCGACGGACCGGGTTGAGCGATGGTCGGTTAAGATTCCATGCAGAAAAAGGTATAAGAATTTTTATTCCGGTCATTAATATGTAATACTAATTAAATTAATCATGTGAATACTTCGTTTCGCATCGTTAAGGAATCGATGCGAACTTTGGGCGTCAACGCGCGCATCACGAGTCCTCCGAGGAGGTGGCTCGCGGCGCAACCGAATCGTCGCGATGCGCCGGCGAAAAAGATTCAGACGAGTCCAGGGCCATGCTGTCGGCTCAGCCGAAGACTTTCGGCCAGGCGACAGCCGCCCTCAGTCGCGCGCGCTTGTGCGGCCCCCGCCTCAACGACGTCCGCGCGCGCCAGTTTGTATTGCAGTAAAGCATTGAAATCGGCACAGTCGGTTTGCACCTGGCCGGGCGCGTCGACTAGAAGAATCAGCGTGGCCGGTTCGTGGGGCGTGAGCATCAGGGTCATACGACTGTCTCCGGTGCGACTGGGGCGACGGGCGGTCACGGTTCGGCCAGCGATGGCCGCCAAAGCGAATCCGGTGCTCCCGACGACGTTTAGAGAGTTGCCTCTACTCGCTGTTAAGTGAGTATGCCTATTGGCCGGAGCGAGCGCATGGCAGGATTTAATACAAATTTTGTAGGGGAACCTAGACAGCCCGCGGCGGTGGTCCCGGCCGTGAGTCTGGACTGTCAATGCGTTCGCCGCTGAACTGCCACGCGCGGGAGGTACTAGATGAGCAAACCGTGCTCGAGCGCATAACGCGTCAACTGTGCATTGCTCTTCAACTGCATCTTCTGACAAATACGTGCGCGATATGTAGTGACGGTGTTCGGGCTCAGGTGCAATGCCTCTGCGATCCGCGCAAGACTTTCTCCGAGGGCGATAAGTTTCAGCACCTCGAGCTCCCGGTCGGACAACGCCTCATGGGAAGCGGTGCTGGTGCTCCCGAGATGCTGGGCAAGCCGTTCTGCGAGTTCGGGACTCACGTACCTTCCGCCCGCATGCGCTTTGCGGACCGCAGCTATAAGTGTTTTAGCCGGAGTGCTTTTAGTGAGATACCCCGATGCACCCAACCTGATGGCGCGCAGTGCATACACCTCTTCTGAATATATGCTCAGTATCAGCACCGCCAGGGCCGGTTGCTGTGTCCGCAGCGATTTCAGGAGATCAAGGCCGCTGCGGTCGGGCAACGCAATATCGATCAGGGCGACATCGAAACACTGTACCTGGACAAGGCTCAACGCGTCGCGCGCCCTCTCCGCCTCGGCCGCCACCTCGATGTCAGTAGCCGTACCCAGCATCAGGCGCACGCCATTGCGGACCACCGCGTGGTCGTCGACCAGAAGGACTTTGATGCTGCTCTCAGGACGCAAGGAGCGTCTCCAGGGGCAGGCGCAAGGCCACGGTTGTGCCTGCCCCGGGTGTGCCCGTGACCGTGAGATCGCCGCCGAAGTGACGTGCTCTCTCGTTCATGCCCGCAATTCCCCAAGACTGTTGTGCGAAAAGCTGCGCCGCTTCCATGCCCTTTCCATTGTCCGATATTTCGACCACGGCGAAGCCGTCCTCTCGCCGCACTCGCACGTGCATAGCCGATGCTTCGGCGTGCCGCACGGCGTTGGTCAGCGCTTCCTGGACGATGCGAAAAAGCGCGGTGCTGCACTGCGGATCGACCTGCATCTCGGAAATCCACGGATCGATCGCTAACGAGCACTGCAGTCCGCTCTGTCTTTGCATCTGATCCAGGTACCACTCGAGCGCCACCCATATGCCGAGCTCGTCGAGCACGCTGGGGCGCAAGTCGGTGATGACGCGCCGCACCGTCTCGAGTGCGACATCCGCAAGCTCCGAGGCGTCGATCAGCTGTTGATCGGGCGCGCGCCCTTCACGGCTCGCACGATCAACGGCTACGGAAACATAGGCCTTGATGCCTGTCAGCACGCTGCCCAGTTCATCGTGAATCTCCCGCGCAATACGCTTGCGTTCGTCTTCCCTGATCCGGTTCTGATGGGCGGCCAGTTCGCTGAGCGCCCGCTCGGCCGCCTTGCGATCCGCGACTTCAGATTCGAGCGTTCTCGTTTTCTGATGCAGCGTGGCAACTGCCAGGTGAAACCGGATAGGATCCGCCGGCGTCGCCTGGAATGCTTCAGACGGCATCACTTCGGAATGGGCTGCGCAAACCGCATGGAACGCCTGCCTTCCTTCCTCTCCGGCAAATACGCGCGTCGGGTACGCACAGCGCAGTGAAAACGCATGATGCCAGGCAAGTTCGTTCCACAGTTGCTCGAGGCGGAGTGCCGCTTCGGGATTGCCCGCGGCACACAGGACGGCCACCATCTCGCCAAACGCGCGCGCAGGCACCTTTCCACTATCCGATGCTTCGTCGACCAGCGCACCGAGAACATCCTTACAGCGCGCCGCGTCCGGCCATCCGTTGACGAGCAGGGCAGACAGCGTTTCATCGGCATCCCGCCAGATCAGCTTGGCGCCGCCAGCAGGCAGGGAGTCCTCGCAGCGCGTCTGCTGTTTCAGTTCGCTTTCGATCGCCTCACGATGCGGCCTTGTAGCTATGACGACGACGCTTTCGCCCGCGCGGAGGCCCTCGTGAACGAAGCGGGCTACCTCGTCGCAGAGAAACCGGTCGTTTTCATAAAACTGAACCGCATGCCGACACATCGAATCACCCGCCTTTACAGTTCTGTCGCGGCAAGGAACTCGGGGCGACTCGATGCGAAGTTGATAGGAGTACTTAGATCGTAAGATTGTAGAACTGCTCGGCGACTGTGCGCTCCGTT
>Ga0255336_101849_pt1 | contig 12866 bp, 15 predicted proteins | sample MeOH1_35cm_T3_17_FD_189102 | JGI IMG/M metagenome (GOLD analysis project Ga0255336, IMG submission 189102) | Sandy soil microbial communities from University of British Columbia, Vancouver, Canada - MeOH1_35cm_T3_179 | ecosystem: Engineered > Artificial ecosystem > Sand microcosm > Unclassified ...
TGGTCTTCAGCAGTCAAGGACAGCGGCATGAGTGGGCGACCCATCGGCATCGGAGTTCCTCCTACTTTATCATCCGATGCCATACCCATTTGTACTTATGATATTTATTTTAGAGACAGTACACTAGTACAGACACGCAGTTGGACTATTTTGCGATAGCCGCATTAATTCAAGATGGACATCCGTGGGCACTTCAGGGGATCGGAAAGTTAGTTGTCTTCAGGTCGTTTGCTTTAACGAATGCCTTCGGATCGAAAGAGAAGTTGCGTATCGGCATTACTGCTCCGTGGAGGGGCAGAGAGTCAAGGGCGGTCAAGTCACAGTTGTCTTTGCTCCCGAGCAAGGGATGATCAGCAAGGTTGGCTGATATATCGAAAGCCCATCCAAGCCGCTGCAGATTACAACTTTTGCGGTTCAATTGGCATCTTGTTCTGAATCGCTCTCGTCTTGCTGTCGATCTGCACTAATCAATAGTGGGAGTGAATGAAAGTCATGTATCCTGGAATAGAGCTGCGATTGCTGCGCTATGCGGTCGCGGTGGCGGAAGAACTGAGCTTCAGCAGGGCGGCGGAGAGATTACATATTTCTCAACCGTCATTGAGCAAACAGATTCGCGAGCTTGAAGAGTCCCTGGATTCCAAGCTTTTCTATCGCACAAAGCGCGATGTGGCTGTAACCGAGACTGGTGTGCTCTTTGTAGAAGAAGCGCGCAAGGCTCTACTACATAGTGAGCAAGCCGCAAACGTAGTCCGTTCCTTCCGTCCCTCCACGCACCTCCAGATTGGCTATTCCCCTTACGTGAATCCTGATCTAATTGCGGCAATTTGGTCCTTTCCGGAAACAGTGCTTCCCGACCTTACCATTTTGTTAAAGAGCTACTTCACTCGCCGGCAACTGTCAAAGCTGCAAGATGGCAAAATCGATGCGGCTTTGGTCATGTTACCGGTAATGGGTGCCGATCTCGTGATAGTCAGAACGGTGGCAGCTTAACCTCGACAAGCAGTCAGATATTGGAGAACGAAGTACCGCAATCTACCCGCCTCCGGCTGTCTTCAGCGCGGCGAGCACAACCGGTTTAGCCCAGCCAGGGGTCAACGTTAGATCAAGCATTGCCACGATCTTGTGTCTCTTGAGATGAACTATCAATTGAGGTTCGGGAGCTGCACCTGTGTGCGGATCAGCTTCATAACTATTGTCATAGACCCGGAGCTCAGTTAGTCTGGGAAGCAATCGTATCAGGTTCAGGATACTCAAGGCATAGCGCTCACGGATCTTTCTCTCGGGGATATCGTGCCCACCGTGAGCAACTCGTGAACGCACGCGTGCAATGTGAACCTCCGCACTGGCCAGGCCCACATACCAGATGCGAACCTCGATTCCCTCTGCTAGCGCCTTTTCGAGCAGTGCTGGAATCGTGTTTCCACCCAAGGTGGTCTCAAAGGCATAGTCCAAGCGTTCGGCGATCACTCGCTCAAGCAACCGTTTCCCGTGGCGCCACGCGGCACTCTGGGCTTCCTCTTGCGAAATACTCGGGTCGGCAGTGCGAATGCGGGCGGCAGCTTCGTCAGGATTGAAGTACTCGGTTCCTCGCGCGATGAGCATTGCGCCCCCAATGCTACTCTTGCCTGCGCCGTTGGTACCAGCAAGAGCGTAGATACAAGGGGTGCGGGACTTACTAGCCACGCTTGCGCACCGCACCTAACGCCGTCTTCCCCAATTCTTTGGGGGATGCGTTGAACGCGCGTTCCATGCCTACACGCGCCGTAGTGCTTTGCATTCGAGCGAGAACAGCATCAAACTCCGCGCTCAGCGTGTCGAACTTCAACTGCGGAGCTCGCTGGAGAGCGGTGAACTTGTCCATGGAGATGAGAATTGCCCTAGGAGCATCGTGCTTGGTAATTACGATGGTTGCGCCCTGAATAGCTTGGTCAAGCACGCGGCCAAATTCGTTCTTGGCCTCGGTCGCCGTGTAAGAACGTTCCTGATTGGGCGTGACTTGCCCACGAGGGGTCATCACCGGTGCTTTCTTGTAGTTCTGTCGCCCCGACGCGCGCTTTGAAATGAGAGCAGCTTTCATTGTATCCCTCCAATTTTAATATTAGCTATTGTGTCCTAAATGGTCAATATTGAATAATGAAGCTGCAAACAATCAGCGTGGATGCCAACATGCTCAGATCATCCCCAGTCCTTGAGTGATGGATGGCGTCTCGATTTCGAGAGCTGAGGTCTTCGAGACTTCAGTACCCAGCTGCGGGCCAAGCTTTGCGATATCGTCGGTAAAGAGTATCGCCTCATGGCTGGCGCGGGAGAGGGAGACGTAGCCAAACCGAGAGTTGAGCAGGTCCGGGTGGACGCCGGAATCGGCATGGACGAGAACACGCTCGGAGGTGAGTCCCTGGGAGCTGTGGCTGGTGACGGCATAGCCATGATCGAAATGACGGTGCTCCTCGGGGCGGAACTCGATCTGACGGTTATTTTCCATGCGGGCAGAGAGGTGGCCATCGGGATGGATCGTCTCTATAACGGCAAGATCGCGGTTGGCGACGCCGAGTGACTTGTTTGGCGCGGTGAACTGAATGCGGTCGCCGGAGGAAAACTCGTTGTCCACCTCTTTATAAACGCTGACGCCGGTGAGGCGGCGCGGATCATACGTGGCGAGTTCACCGTTTTGTTTCTGGACAGTGAGCAGGTTCGCCGTTGGATCAATTGCGACGACTGATGCGTAACTGGCAGCTTCGACTCCGACGCCTTTGCTGCCACGCGCATAGCGAACTACATCGTTGATCTCGTAATGGCTGGCCCATGAGCGTTCGGCCCCGGTCATGTCGTGGCGCGGAACGAGCACGCGGAACGAATGATCTTCCGCTGCAACGGTTCCATTGGCTTTCAACTCCTGGCGAACCGCGATGTTCAGTTCTCGGCGAGACGCATTGTCCGGCGAGACAATCAGCGTGCTTTGGGGAGACTCGACGTAACTTTTGGCAATCGTGCGAATGCGCTCTTCCCGGTTCGGAATCTCCTGCACACGCCCCTGTTTTTGTAGCGCATCGAGGGCGGCAGAGACTTGGCCATTGGCCAGCAATTCAATGGTGGATTTGAGCGCCGGGTCTTTCTGCCGGACGATCTCATCGAGTTTTGCGGTGCGCATTCCAGCCTCCTGCAATTGCTCAAATGGACGGCCTGCCTCAACTCCCTGATGCTGGCGGATGTCGCCGATCAGGAGCACGCGGTCATTGGATCCGAGGCGCGCCAGAAATTCGCGCACTTGATTGGTGCTGGCAAGGCTCGATTCATCGACAAAGTAGAAATGCTTTTGATCAGAGGCGTCGGAATTTGAAGTGCGTGCGAGGAAGCCTTGCAGGGTTCCCGCCTCTATCCCGGCGTCGCCAAGTTGGTGCGCTGCCCGCGAGGTCGGAGCAAAACCCATGACTTCATAACCCAGCATCTCAGCGGCGTTCCGCACGACGGCAAGCGTGGTCGTTTTACCAGCACCGGCAAAACCCTGAATAGCCTGAATGCGATCTGCGGAGCTGAGAACATCTTCTACAACGCCCTGCTGCGTACGGGTGAAGTGTGGATGCTGGTCGGCCACAGCGATGGCCTGCGAGCGCGAAAGAACAGGTTCAAGTTGCTTCTGTCCCTGGCGCATGTATCGGATGATTTCCTGCTCGGCTTCGATAGTTTTGGCGGTGGTGAACTGACGGCCCGGAACATTTTTCCGATCAACTATCTGAAACTCCCCTGCAGCCAGACGGGCGTTAAGGTTGTCGCGCAGCTGGGCATAAATGATCTCGCCCATGCCCCGCCGGAGTCCGTCGCGGATCAGTGCCCGTTCATCCACAACAGCCTCACGCTCGAAGTTCTTATCACGGGAAAAGGTCAGCGATTCGCGTACCTTTTCCATCGTGTTGACTGGCTTCTCCTGGTGCTGGACCCGTTCGTGCGCCTGCCGGACCACGGCTTCCGCCTGATGACCGAAGTCGGCGGCGAGCTTACGATGCGCGGCCATCACCTCGGTAGGCGAATGAATCTCCTTGCGGTCACGGGTGGAGTGGGCAGCAATCTCAGCGGCTTCCTTTCCGGTGCGTCCCGTGCGCTCGAGATACTCGCGGATTTGCTGGCTGCGTGGGCTTGAAGCATCAAGGTATTCCTGGGTGTAGCCCTTGATTTCCGGAGCGCCGCTCCGTCCGGTTGTGATCTCGTAGCCGAGCTGGCGCAACCGGTAGGTGAGCTCCGATTGATAGATGGCGGTGGCAAACTGTTGCGACGCAAAGAGGCTTTGCGGCTGGATGGCGCGGGTCTGGCCATTGTCGCGCTCCGTCATATTAAAGATGACCGCATGGGTATGAAGCTGCGGCGCGACGTAACCATCGACTGGGCGGGCCGTGTCGTGCTCGAACTTTGCGGTGATGAATTTGCCCGTTGTCTCGGGCGGGTGATTCCCGCCGATACGGGCCTGGGTGTAACGCTCAAGCTGGTCGAGAGCTACTCGAACGCTGTCACGGTGCGCCTCGCGAACCCGCTCGTCACCGCCGACAAGGGCGGTAAGAGATACCGATTTCGGCGCGGAAAACGTTGCATCCCACCCGGCCCGGTGCTCCATCGTCTTAACGGTTTTGCCGTCGGCGTCCTGGTACTCATAAGACGCTCGCTGGCGGACGAGCTGCTCGCCGTTTGCCGGGTGTTGGCCCCGGCTGAGTTTGGCAAAGTCCTCCGAGGAGACTGCCCCAGCGAGACCAAACTGCGAGGCAAGCCGGCCCTGCCATTCGCCTGCAATCTCGCCGCGTTGCGACCAATAATTCTGCTCCTTGGCGGTGAATTCCTTCTGGTGATAGATCTGCGCTTGGCCTGCGGAAAGTGGTTTGGAAATCGTCAGCATCCTAAATCCTCGGCCCGAAAGTAAATTCCGTCTGACTCGGCTCCTGCCCTTTATTCATGGCCTTTGTGGACGCAGCCGGAACTTCTACATCTTTGATAGGGCGTCCTGGCACCGTCGGTGCCTGCCGTTTGTCTGTCGGTTCTTCAGGACGCTCTTTGCGCGGCTCGCGCACGATGTAATCGTCCTTCAGGCGATCAATGAAGCTCTCGGCCAACACAGGAAGTTCCAGCATCGGAAACGAAAAGCGGGTTACGTGGTTGCCGTATTTAAGGAAGGCGTGCAGGTCTTCCAAGCCGCTGATTTCGGAGTCGAGAACCAGCGGCTCGGTCTGCCGGTCGACGGTGAAGTTCCTGCCACTTCGCCTGCCGTCAAGGTGCGTCTCTTTCATGCGTTCGATCTCCACCTTGCCGATGGCACGGCTGACCCACTCGGCGGCGTTCGGCTCCGTCGTCTTGAGAAAAATCTTGGTGGCCGGTTGCGAGAGCATCACTTCGGCAAGGTGGCCATAGATCACCTCTAACTGCGCCTTTCCCTGGAAACCGAGAACAATCGGATTGCGAGATTTGCGGTTCTCGGTGATGGCGGTGTGGAGTTGCGGCAATCTCTGGAGACTCGCCAACTCATCCAGTACAAACCACACCGGATGTTGCTTGGGCTTCGGTGCGCTCAGCAGCCGGAGCACGAGCATGTCAATCCAAAGGCTGTGCAACGGGCGGAGCGCTTCGCGCTCGGACGGATGCGAGGTGATGAAGACCCATCCCCGGCGCTCTTCCGACCATTCCCGCGCATTCCACTCGAACTTGGCGTCTTCTTTTCTCGGCAACAGCCGGAAGCTGTCGGCGACGAGGCTGAGAGAGGCGAGCACGCCGGCGCGCTGCGGAGCCGCGGTCGGGTCGAGTAACGCTGCCAGTTCCGTGCCACGGACACGGCGGTCGATTTCCTCGGGATGCGCCATCCACTCGATGAGCTGTTGCGGCGTGGGCAGGTCTTGCAAGAGATGAGCGAAGATTTTCTGCGGGCTTTCGACAAAGAACTCGCCCTTTCTATCACTGGTCGGCTGGAAGAGCGAGGCGGCGACGGTGCGCGCCTCGGCACGCCGCACCAGTTCTTCCGACGGTCCCCAATACGGGCAGCGCCGGTCCAGCGGATTGAGCACAATGTCACCGCGGCTTTCATCGTAGAAGCGCTCGATAAACTCGCGCGCCGGATCATAGACAACGGCGGAGTGACCGCGCTCCTGAATCTGGCACAACATCTGTAGGATGATCGTGGTTTTACCCGAACCGGTGTCGCCGATGATCTCAAAGTGCTGGGCTTCGGCGCGCTGGGGAATGCGCAGCAATTCGTCGTATTGGTCAACTTTCAAACCAATTCCAATTCCATGAAACACTTCATTGAACTGTTTCGGCGTGACCAGGATTGGCCCTTTGAGACGACGCCCATACTTCATCTCTTTCCGCCGCCGGATGTCCTTTGGGATCGACAGCGGAAGCTGTACGGACAGTGCAAGCACTCCGAAGATGAGCTGCCATTGGAAAAGCTCAGAGACGGGCACTCCATCGTAAACCTGCTGACGGAGATAGCTTTCGAGTCATGAGTTGGTCCGCGCCGAGGGCGACCGATGGAGAACGGGCGGCCATCAGAACGACCTCGCGAACCCATTCGCCCAGCGCACGCCCGTCAGCCTCACATGCCGCCGAGATCATCTCCAATTCTTGTTGCGTGATTTTGGTGCTCAGCGTTACGGAGCGCCGCGTTCGGCCCTTCAGCTTTCTTGTTCCGATGACTTCGATGTTTGTCACACTCGCCATAAATCACCTCAACTACTACTCGGCTCGCGGTAGCTCGTGAGCTACCGCAATTCCACAACTCGCTTGTTTTCTGTGGTAGCCAACGAGCTACAAAAGTAGCTCGGCAGCGCCCTCCGAGGGGTGGAGTGTCGAAATAACCCCGGTGCGCAGCACCGAACAGCACTTCCACCCCGGCAACTAACCATGTTTCAGCGCCGGACGCCACGCGTGAACGATGCGCCGGAACTCCTCACCGTAGCCAAGATCGTCCGGATAGCGATGGCAGACAGCCACCAAGCCGAACACCGTCACCATGTCTGCGGCGATTTCGCTATCCACTCCCCAGATCGTCGTCAGATCGAAGCCGCCACAGTTGGCAGCGTTCCACCAGCTCAACAGGAACTCCGCCGTCATTCCGCTCTGTCCCGTGTCACCCTGGGCGATTCGGATCGGCCGTTCCAGTGCCGCCTTCTGTCGTGCCGGAATAGCGGTGCTCATGCGGCATCCCCGCGCAAGCGCGCGCCGTTGCCCGCCGTCGTCCCCTTGGCGGTCTGTGTTGTAGGAGAAACTGGCTCCGCTGCAGCTCCGTTTTGCGGTGCACGCCGGATGCGTAAGCTCTGTGGAACACGCGCCGCTTCTGGGGACTTCAGAAACTCCTGAAAGTCACGGTCTTTGGCAAAGACATAAGCGAGGGCCTTATCCACGACTTCATCGGCAGAAGCGTGGAGAAAGGCCGCGTACTGATCGGTCTGGCTGGCGGTCGATTCATCGAGGCGGATCGTGGCTGTGATCTGACGGACCTGTGGGATCTCAAGCAGTGGCATGGTCGGTGTCCTTTCGGATGGGATTGTGTTCGGTTTTCGGCGCATTCTTCGCGTCGTAAAGCAACTCGAAGTTGAACTGCTGGGAGGCGCGATTGTAGCCATTTAATTGGAGAACCTCGCGGACGACCCGACACCCCGGCTGCCGCTCAACATGGACGACTAAATCGACGGCCTCTCCGATCTCGGCCTCGACATCCTCATAGGTCGCCTGGGAGTGGCTACGGAGTACGAGATTGGCGAAGCGGCGTAGCGCCTTTGCTGCGGAGTTCGCGTGGATAGTGGCGAGCGAACCGGAGTGGCCGGTGTTGAAGGAATCGAGCAGGGTTCGCGCCTCGACCCCGCGCACTTCGCCGAGGATGATCCGGAGGGCAAGGTGTGCCGCCTCATGAATCAACGTCGTGAGTTCTTCCGCCGCGCTCTGTCCCGGCAGAATGCGGATAGTCGTTCCTGCCGCCGTCCCCAGCGCAGGTGCGATACTCTCGTCGTACTCCAGCACGATGCCTTGCATGTGAACAAATTCACGCATACGGTCGAGATAGATGCCAGCCTCGCCAGTGATCTGCTCCAACTCAGGCATCGGCTGGCCGTGGGTTTGGTCCTCAGCCCACACATACACTTTGCGGAATCCAAGCAATGCGCTCTTGTTTGCATTCGTGTCCGTCTCCTCGTTGTCCGCATCCTGGGCACGTTTGCTGCGTTTCCCGATGACTGGCGCACCGAGAGAATATTCCCGGAATAGCGCCATGGCGCGGAGATAGGTAGTCAACGCTTCGCTGTGTCCCGCTTCCAATTGCTCGATGAGATATTGCACGTTCTCGCGTACGAGCTGCTGTGCGGTTGACGGCTTCCGGTTTTCACTGCCGGAAGCCGCGTTGCTGGTGATGCTGCTGACCGTGCCATTGCTGGCGGTGGTGGCTGCGCTGCTGCCGTTGCTGTTGCCGTTGCTATTGCGGTTGCTCTGATATTCCATTGTTTTTGCTCCATTCGGCCTTGCCGGTTGAATTTTGTTGTTCACAAGGCGCAGCCGACAAAATCAACTGGCAGGACGACTGGAGGAAACGAGGGCAGCGATGGTGGGAGTCCGGAGGAAGTGCGCGTCCAAGTGACAAACTCGCTTCATCGTTTGGCGCGCAGGCGGCGCTTGCCCGAACGGACGGAAAAGGCCTGTCTTGTGGGCCGTCCACCGGAGCGGCTCGAAGTGGATGGAAAGACGCGCGTAGCGCCTCCTGGAATTTGTTCTTGAAATCATCCCGCATTACCAGTTTGCGGAAACGGCGGTTGCACGAAAACATTCAAGTGGTCTTATCTTTGCGCGAAAAGTTCTGGATTCGAAGACCAGCCGTATAGGCAGGAAGGTTCTGATGGGCAGGCAAACGCACGCACATCGTTCTTCCCAGACGCAGCGAATTGCCGACTGGCGATCACGTGGTCCGGCGTACCGAGAGCGCGTTCAGTTAAATTGGAAAAGGCTGACTACTACGGGGAGATTTGCTGATCGGCGAGGATTTCGAGCGACGCGCTTTTCCGACACGAACGGCGAGGTGCTAGGGATGAGGTGTAATAGCGATGATGGTGATTACGGGAATCCGCTTTTTGTCCACGATTTCATCGGGACCGTAATGCCAGAAAATCCGGTAAGCACCGGGAGTGTTGTTTTGGGCGTATGCCTCGAACACTTTTTCGCCATTGACGCCGGTCAGCGAGGTGAATTCATGCGTACTCAGGCTTTTATGCTCGGGGTTCACTTCCAAGTAGCCGAGGGCCTTCTGAACCTGCTTAAAGATCGCGACCTTTGACGGCGCATTTTCGAGGAGCGTGTACTGCTTATCTGCCGTTGGCGTGAATTTGAGTTTCCGTTGCACGCCTATTCTTTCGCGTACTTGGCAAACGAGCCGCGGTAGACGCTTTTCCCTTCCATTGATTCGCTCAAGCCTTGCTTCACACTGGCAAGGGCCCGCTCATTCTCGTAAAGCCAGATTTCAGAGACAGGCACGGCCTTCACCGGATCGAGCATGATTTGGCCAAGGGCATTCCTGTAAATGTTGTAGGCTGCGCCGCCAGTGATAACCTCCCCTAGTGATAAGCGTTTTTTGGCGTCGGGCTGCGCGAATTCTGAGACCAATTGGAAATCGGTGTTCTTGACGACTGCTGACATAATGGGAGAATAGCACAGGTGGGATATTGTGTAAAGTGGGCTACGCCCATTTCAAAAGAAACACCCCTAAGCTGTGCCACCACGGTTCCTGAGATCTTGGGTTTGCAGGAGATTTGGAAGGTGCCTCTGGCATCTTCCAAAATCCCTTATGCCTCTGGGGCTTCCTTCACTGCCGTTGTGGCGACGGGGGCCGCAGCCTTCTTGGCCGCACGCTTCACTGCCCGCTTCCGTTTTGCCCAACGCGCTTTGGCTGCTTCCGACAGAGCCTTCCTCCCAGCTGCCGTGATGCCGCCTCCAACTTTCTTGGGAGTGGTCTGTTTCACGGTAACCTTGACCGGAGTCGGCGTCTTCTTAACAGCAACGTTCGCCGCCCTCTTTGCTTTCGCCCAGCGTTTCTGTTGAGCTTCCGCCATTCGCCGACGTGCTTCAGGGCTGATCACACGCTTTTTGGCAGAGGGTGGAGCGGCTGGCGCTGTCTTTGCGCTACTCACCACAGCGGGTCGGGAGACGCCAGCTCCATTCAACGATTCCAAAGCAGCGATTGCTTGATTGATGCGGTCACGTTGATCGTGAAGCTCTGTGAGAATTCCTGATATATCCATTCGTGCTCCATTCAGTAGCTCAATGGGATTGAACCATGATGATCGGTGCGCTGGTGTTCAGTCCTTCTACTCTTTCAGTTTCAGCTTATCTTTGTTGGCCTCAAGAAACTCGCGTAAGTCCTGTGACTTATCCAGAAGCTTGATCCACTGTTCGTAATACAGGGTAACCGGGAATCGTCCAAGTCCGTAGACAGAAACGCCACCCTTGTCGCTCACTTTAAAGCTCATGGTGCTGCCGCGCTGCTGCTTGGCTTCCAGTTCGGCGAGTTTTGCTTTGAGTTCTTCGTATGTTGGTTCGGTCATATAAGGCTTGTAGCTCCTTGTCATCATTTCCTATTTATTACTCTCTGCGCAACAGAATATTCAGACAAGCCCTTTTGCAGGGAGTTCGTCTGTCTTATGTAGGCCAGCTCATGTGTATTTCGGAGTCGATGACAACGGGAATTCTTTAGTCCTGTTTCGTCTGCAAAGCCGGGCGTGCGGCCCCGTATGCAATCGCCGGAGGACCTTCAGAACGATATGGATTTCGAGCGAATAACTCATCGGACGAAATGAGGTGACGCGACGATTGATAGCACGAAGAAAAGAGGTATAACGCAGATTACTTCACGATATAGTCGGCGTTTCAGCCAGCTGCTGCCAGTGGCCCCCGACTTATAGCCCTCGTCTATATATCTGATCCAACAAAGTCTTAGACTGTCGCTCTGCTCTGCGCTACTCTCTGCAAACCCTGGCAGATTCTCAGGAATCTGCAAAATACCTTGACCAGCCCGAGGAGTTCGCATGTCTACGATGATTCCAAAACCAACCGGTCTCACGCTAAAGACCATTGAATTTGAGCGCCTGCTTGACAGCGATGAGGCCGCTGCTTTGCTGAAGATCCATCCCAAAACCCTGCAGCGCATGGCGCGGGAGGGAAGGATCGCCGCGGTTCAGATTGGCAAACTCTGGCGCTTCCGGGCCTCCGCCCTCGACGATTTCCTGCGACAGAAGATGGCAAGTTGAGCCAATTCCAACGCTGATGGGCGACGCTCAGATGTGCGGGATAAAGCGGAATACCGTATTTTGCATATCGTCTCCGGATGGCGCCGAAGAGATCCAGTCACATGCAGAGCATTCTCGGGCTACAATTCCCACTGGCAGTCCTCGGAGTTCCGCAGCCAAGGAGAGGATGAATGGCACGGAATAAAGGGGAAGGTTGGTTACGTATCAAGAAGTACGCAGGTGGGGATACGGTGCTCTTCTGCTATCAGACATTGCGCACATCGGACGGGAAGCTTGTGGAGAACCACAAAGTCCTGGGGCTTCTCTGCGATTTTCCGAACGAAAAGAAGCAATGGAAGGAGGTAGAGAGGCGCGGATTCTCCATGCTTGTAGCTAAGCCGGTCGGTGCGACGCCCACTTTTCGAGAGTTGGCGGAGGACTGGAGAAAGGTTGAACTGAAGAAGGTTTCGGGGATCGGCAAGAAGGCCGGGGAGACGGTCGATATCTCGGAGCTCAATCTCGACAATTGGGTGCTCCCGAAGTGGGGCGACAGGAAAGCGCTCGAAATCAAGCCTCTTGAAGTGGAGGACTGGTTTGATTCGCTGACCTCCGAACCCCAAGGCAAGAAGAAAAAACCTCTGCAGTGGGGCACCATCCAGAAGCTGAAGTCGTGCATGTCGCAAGTCTACAAACACGCCCAGCGGCATGAACTCATTCCGGTCACCATCGACGGGGAAGGCAAACCGACGAACCCGGTGCTGCTTGCCCGGTCGAAGTGCAGTTCAAACTACGAGGCGAAGGTCGTGAGCCCGGAACAGATGATTATCATTCTGTCTGAACTCGATAAACCGGCCACCCGCTTGGAGTGGACGGTGGCGCTTCTCCACGCCGCGACTGCCCTCCGGCCCGAAGAAAGCTTCGGGTTGAAGTGGGAGGATGTGGATTGGCTGAAGGGTCAAATCAACATTCGGCGAGGTTGGAGCAAGGGTAAGGAAACGGCAGGCAAGAATGCGGGCAGCATGAGTCAGGTCGTCATGCATCCGGTGCTGGCTCAGTGCTTGCTGGACTGGAGGCGGGAGTCAGCGTATCCCCTGGACGAGGATTGGATGTTCCCTTCAATGAAAAAGAAGGGGAAGATTCCTCGCGTTGCGTCGTGTGCCTCCCAGGATTTTTTGCGCCCTGCGGCGGTAAAAGCAGGCGTGATTCCCAAGGGCTACAAGGGCCGTTTTGGCTGGCATAACTTGAGACATTCCCTGGCCAGCTTTTTCGGCGCGAATGAGGTTCACCCGGCGGTGGCGCAGAGCATTCTTCGCCACAAGAAACTTTCGACCACGATGGAGATTTACACGCACGGCGTGAACTCGGCGCAGGTGGCGGCACAGGAGAAGTTCCTCGAAGCCATCGGCCTGAAGCAAGCGCAAGCGGTAAATTGAATCTCGGGTTGAATTTCGGGTTGGAAGGTACGAAATCCAGGACTTAAAAGTAGAGGTAAGTCCTTTAGAAAGAAATGGTAGGCACGAGGAGACTCGAACTCCTGACCTCTACCGTGTCAAGCGATCAACGTAAGCGTTATCAATAACTTACACGTTCTTGAAGGACTGCCAAGTGCTTGATGGTTCGTGTAAGGACAAC
>Ga0255336_101850_pt1 | contig 12862 bp, 9 predicted proteins | sample MeOH1_35cm_T3_17_FD_189102 | JGI IMG/M metagenome (GOLD analysis project Ga0255336, IMG submission 189102) | Sandy soil microbial communities from University of British Columbia, Vancouver, Canada - MeOH1_35cm_T3_179 | ecosystem: Engineered > Artificial ecosystem > Sand microcosm > Unclassified ...
GCCCGGTCGAACTCGGCTATCATGGCTGGTGGGTGATCGCCAGCATCTTGATCGGCGTTGTCGCCGCCGGGATCAGCCTGCATCTCGCCTTCGGTACCAAGCTGCAAGCACGCGCCGCCTTGGGCGCCGTCGCCATGGGCCTCGCCATTTCCGGCATGCATTATTCGGCCATGTATGGCACGGAGGTCATGAGCAGCGACCAGAATGGCACCGCCTTGCCGCATGCGCTGGACCGCACCCTGCTGGCTATCGTTGTCGCCATCGTCGCCTTTATCATCTGCGCGACCTCCATGCTGCTGCTGATCCCGAGCCGCAGATCGGCACCTCGAGGCGACGACTTGGTCGGCCATGCACAGGTAACATCCTTGGAACGGTGGGAAGACCATGGCCATGATGGCTTGCCGGCCGTACCAGCCGGCCCCTTGAACAACCGGATGGATATGGGCCGCATACCTGCCCGCTCCGGCGGCAGTACGGTCCTGCTCGACCCGCTGGCGATCCATGCCGTGCGGGCGGATGGCCGCTATACCCATCTGCAGGATGGTGGCCGCGATTATTTCTGCAACCTGTCGATCACCGATCTGGCTGGCAAACTCGACCCGGCCTATTTCCTGCGGGTCCATCGGTCGCACATTGTGCAGGTGCGATATGTGAAAGCGCTGCGGCGCAAAGGTGACGGCGCCGTTCTGACCATGGCGGGACGATCCGGGGCAGGCAGATCGGAGCTGGCGATTCCCGTCAGCCGCAGCGCATTGCCGAAATTGAAGGCCCGTCTCGGCCTCGCAGATACGGCTATCACGCCGCCATTAGAGACAAGTTCCCTGTCGTAATTCATGACCTGATTGGCCCTTTTCGTGCCGCTCAGACCTGTTTCGTTCCTGGAATCCGGCGGGTTTCCGCGACGTCCCTTAAGATTAACTCCATAAACAAAAGAGCGCCTTTTGGCGCCACAATATCGGGGAGGGCCGTTCCATGATTCCGGGTCGCTTTACCTATCATCGTCCGGCTTCCGTCGCGGAGGCGGTCGGCCTGCTGGCCAGCCTTGGCGACGAGGCGCGGCCCTTGGCCGGCGGACATAGTCTCATTCCCATGATGAAGCTGCGCATGGCGCAGCCCGAGCATCTGGTCGATCTCGGCAAGATCCCGGGACTGAAGGGCATCCGCCAAGATGGCAATGACATCGTCATCGGCGCCATGACCACCCAGGCCGAGATCATCGCCTCGCCGTTCCTCGCCGACAAGGCACCCATCCTGATCGAGGCGGCCAAGGTCATCGCCGACCCCCAGGTGCGCTATGCCGGCACCATCGGCGGCAACGTCGCCAATGGCGATCCCGGCAACGACATGCCGGGCCTCATGCTCTGCCTCGACGCGCGCTATAATCTGGTGGGCGCGGCGGGGAGCCGGCAGATTCCGGCCCGCGACTTCTATGAAGCCGCCTATTTCACCAAGCTGGAAGCCGGTGAAATCCTCACCGAGCTGCGTTTTGCCACGCCAGCCGCCGGTCATGGCTGGGCCTATGAGAAGCTGAAGCGCAAGATCGGCGATTATGCGGTGGCCGCAGCCGCTGTCATGCTGGACATGTCCGGCGGCAAATGCACCCGCGCCAGCATCGCCCTCACCAATGTCGCCCAGACGCCGCTGCTGGCCGAGGATGCGGCGAAGGCGCTGATCGGCAGTCCTGTCGACGCAAGTGCCATCAATGTCGCCGCCAAGGCCGCCATGGCGATTGCGGATCCGACCACGGATACCAGGGGGCCGGTGGAATACCGTCGCTCCGTCCTCGGCGTCATGGTGCGCCGCGCCATCGATCGCGCCAAAACCCGCGCCCGCTAAACCTGTCAGGAGCCGAGACATGCCAAGCGATATCGCCAAGACCAGGGTCTCTGTCACGGTCAATGGCCGTTCCTATGCCGCCGAGATCGAGCCGCGCACCTTGCTGGTGCATTTCCTGCGCGAAAACCTGAACCTCACCGGCGCGCATATCGGCTGCGATACCAGCCATTGCGGCGCCTGCACCGTCGACCTCGACGGAAAATCAATCAAGTCCTGCACCGTCTTCGCCGTCCAGGCCGATGGCGGCCAGGTGACGACGATCGAAGGCATGGCCGCCCCCGACGGAACATTACATGCGCTGCAGCAGACCTTTCATGAACATCACGGCCTGCAATGCGGCTTCTGCACGCCCGGCATGATCATGCGAGCCCATCGCCTGCTGCAGGAGAACCCGCACCCCACGGAAGATGAGATCAGGATGGGAATCTCCGGCAATCTCTGCCGCTGCACCGGCTATCAGAACATCGTCAAAGCGATCCGCGCCGCCGCCGACATGCTGGCGAGCCCGCAGCGCAAGGAGGCCGCAGAATGAACGCCCCCACCCCGACCCGCGAAGAGCGCGAACTCGCCCTCAAGGGCATGGGCTTTGCCCGCCGCCGCACCGAGGATGCCCGGTTCATCCAGGGCAAGGGCAATTATGTCGACGATGTGAAACTGCCCGGCATGCTGCACGGCGACTTCGTGCGCTCGCCCTATGGCCATGCGCGGATCAAGAAGATCGATACTGCCAAGGCCCTGGCGCTGCCCGGCGTCAAGGCGGTGCTGACCGCCAATGACCTGAAACCCTTGAAGCTGCATTACATGCCGACTTTGGCCGGCGACGTGCAAGCCGTGCTGGCCGATGAAAAGGTCCTGTTCGCCAATCAGGAAGTCGCCTTCGTCATCGCCGAGGACCGCTATATCGCCGCCGATGCGGTGGAACTGGTCGAGGTCGAATACGAAGCGCTGCCGCCTTTGGTCGATCCCTTCAAATCGATGGCCGCCGATGCACCGATCCTGCGCGAGGACATCCAGGACAAGCTGGAAGGGGCGCATGGCAAACGCAAGCACCCCAATCACATCTTCGAATGGACGGTCGGCGACAAGGCGGCGACCGATCAGGTCTTTGCCACCGCACCCGTGACGGTCAAGGAACTGATCTCCTATCAGCGTGTGCATCCGGCACCGCTGGAGACCTGCGCCTGCGTCGCCTCGATGGATAAGATCCGCGGCGAGCTGACCGTTTGGGGCACCTTTCAGGCGCCGCATGTGGTCCGCACCGTGGCGGCGATCCTCTCCGGCATCCCCGAGCACAAGATCCGCGTCATCGCCCCGGATATCGGCGGCGGCTTCGGCAACAAGGTCGGCGTCTATCCCGGCTATGTCTGTTCGATCGTCGCCTCGATCGTGCTCGGCGTGCCGGTGAAATGGGTCGAGGACCGGATCGAGAATCTCTCCGCTACCGCCTTTGCCCGCGACTATCACATGACGGCAGAGCTGGCCGCTAACGCTGACGGCAAGATCCTCGGCCTGCGTTGCCATGTGCTGGCCGATCACGGCGCCTTCGATGCCTGCGCCGATCCCAGCAAATATCCGGCCGGCTTCTTCAATATCGTTACCGGCTCCTATGACATTCCGACGGCCCATCTGGCGGTCGATGGTGTCTATACCAACAAGGCGCCGGGTGGCGTCGCCTATCGCTGCTCCTTCCGGGTAACCGAGGCCGCCTATTGCATCGAGCGCATCGTCGATGTGCTGGCGCGCAAGCTCAACATGGACCCGGCCGAGCTGCGCCTCAAGAACCTGATCGCGCCACAGCAATTCCCCTACAAGTCGGCCCTCGGCTGGGAATACGATTCCGGCGACTACGCCACCGCCCTCAACAAGGCGATGGAGATGGTCGGCTACAAGGCATTACGTGCTGAACAACAGCAGAAGCGCGAGGCCTTCAAGCGCGGCGAGACCCGGGAATTGATGGGCATCGGCGTCGCCTTCTTCACCGAGATCGTCGGTGCCGGCCCGTCACGCAATTGCGACATCCTCGGCATCGCCATGTTCGATTCCGCCGAGATCCGCATTCATCCCACAGGTGCGGCGATCGCCCGCTTCGGCACCAAGACCCAGGGCCAGGGGCATGAGACCACCTATGCCCAGATCATTGCCACCGAGACCGGCATCCCGGCGGACATGATCGCCATCGAAGAGGGCGATACCAGTACCGCCCCCTACGGCCTCGGCACCTATGGCTCGCGCTCGACGCCGGTCGCCGGTGCCGCCTGCGCGCGGGCGGCGCGCAAGATCCAGGCGAAGGCGAAGAAGATCGCCGCGCATCTTCTCGAGGTCGGCGAGAACGATCTCGAATTCGACATCGACCGCTTCCAGGTGAAGGGCCTGCCGGAGAAGTCGAAGACCATGAAGGAGATCTGCTGGGCCGCCTATAACAACGTGCCGCCGGGCATGGAGCCGGGGCTGGAGGCGGTCGATTACTACGACCCGCCCAACATGACCTATCCTTTCGGCGCCTATATCTGCGTGCTCGACATCGATATCGATACCGGCTCGAGTAAGATCCGGCGCTTCTATGCACTGGACGATTGCGGCACCCGCATCAACCCGATGATCATCGAGGGCCAGGTGCATGGCGGCCTGACCGAGGCCTTCGGCATCGCCATGGGCCAGGAGATCAAATACGACGAGACCGGCAACGTGCTGGGCGTCACGCTGATGGACTATTTCCTGCCGACGGCGGTAGAAACGCCGGTCTGGGAGACCGATCATACCGTGACGCCTTCGCCGCATCATCCGATCGGCGCCAAGGGTGTCGGTGAAAGCCCCAATGTCGGCGGCGTGCCGGCCTTCTCCAATGCCGTCATCGATGCCTTCGCGCATCTCGGCGTCACCCATCTGCAGATGCCGCATGACGCCTGGCGGGTCTGGAAGGCGGCGGAGAAACTGGGACTGGTCAGCTAGAGGCGTCATGAACCGGAACGAGATCGCCGCAGGTCTGGCGCGGCACGGCTACATCGCCGGGCCGGACTTGGCGATGGCGCTCTGGCTGATGGATCTGCTGGGGCGGCCGCTGCTGCTGGAAGGCGAGGCCGGCGTCGGCAAGACCGAGACCGCCAAGGCCCTCGCCGCCGTGCATGGCAGCAAGCTTATCCGCCTGCAATGCTATGAGGGGCTGGATGCCAGTGCTGCCCTCTATGAATGGAACTATCAGCGGCAATTGCTCTCCATCAAGGCACGCGAAACGTCACAGCAGGACCCCAAGGAGATCGAGCGCTCGATCTTCTCCGAGGACTATCTGCTGGAACGACCGCTGCTGGCGGCGATCCGGCAGGAGAAACCGCCGGTCCTGCTGATCGACGAGATCGACCGGGCGGATGAGGAATTCGAGGCCCTGCTGCTGGAAGTGCTGGCGGATTTTCAGGTCTCGATCCCGGAATTCGGCACGGTGACGGCACGCTCGATCCCGCGCGTCATCCTCACCTCCAATGGGACGCGGGAACTCTCCGACGCATTGCGGCGGCGCTGCCTTTATCATTATGTCGATTATCCCAGCGAGGATCAGGAAACCCGCATCCTGCTCGCCCGCCTGCCCGGCATCGATGTCGTTCTCGCCAATCAGATCGCCCGTTTCGTCGCTTTGGTCCGCAAGGAGGATCTGAAGAAGATCCCAGGTGTTGCCGAGACGCTCGACTGGGCGGCATCGCTGATCGGCATGGGTGTCGCGCGCATCGAAGCCGGTTCGGAGACGCTGCTGGACTCGCTCATGTGCCTGATCAAGACCCGCGAGGACCAGGGCAATTTCAGCCGCGAAGTCGCCGAACGCCTGATCGGCAAGGTGGCGTGAGATGACGCAAGATGTCCTTGATGTCGTTGTGCAAGCCTCCGCCTCCACCGGCACGGCCATCACGCGGCGCCTGGTCGGTTTCCTGCACAATCTGCGCGACAACGGTTTCGTCATCGGCCCCAGCGAGGGCAGTGACGCACTGAAGATCACCGCCGCCATCGATCTCTCACGACCGGGGCAGTTGCGGGCGGCGCTGCGGCCCTTGCTGGCCTTGCGACGCGAGGAGATCCGGCTTTTCGATACTTTGTTCGATGCCTACTGGCTGCGCCGCGGCGTCAAGCGCGCGACCCGCCCGGTCTCGACCGGCTCGACAACCACCGGCGCAGGCCGCAAGCCGATGTCGGGATCGCTCCCCGACCGGATGAAGGCACTGGCCGATAGCGTGTCCCGTGCCGCCAATGATGCGCAAGATGCCGGCAACAGTCCGGCGCTCCGCCGCGGTGGCGCTTCAGCAGCCGAAGCCATCGGCCAGACCGATTTCCGCCATCTCGACCGGCCGGAGGACATGGCGCAGTTGGAGGCCCTGGTTGATGCGCTGGCCGTCTCGCTGCGCCGGCGGCTACGGCGCCGGCAACGAGCGGCGCGGCGCGGCGACCGGCTCGACCTCCGGCGCATGCTCCATGCCAGCATCGCCCATGGCGGTGAGCCCATCGATCTCTTTCGCCGGCGCGCCCCGCACCGGCCGCTGCGCCCGGTATTGCTGCTCGATGCCTCGGGCTCCATGTCGCAATACAGTGCCATCTTCCTGCGTTTCATGCTGGCCCTGTTGAAGCGCCTGCCGGAAGGCGAAGGCTATCTCTTTCACACGCGTCTGGTGGAGATCGGGCCGGTGCTGCGCGAGCGGCGGCGTGTCAAGGCCCTGGAACGTTTGTCGCTGCTGGCCGAGGGCTGGGGTGGCGGCACGCGCATCGGCGACTGCCTGGCGACCTTCGTGAAGCATCATGCCCGCCGGGCGCTGCGTGGCCGCAGCATCCTCTTCATCCTCTCCGACGGCTACGATACCGGCGACCCGGCGGTCCTCGGCAAGGCCATGATGGCGCTGGCAAAGCGAGCAAGGCGGATCGTCTGGCTCAACCCGCTGATCGGCTGGGACGGCTATCAGCCGATCGCCGGCGGCATGGCGGCGGCCCTGCCTCATGTCGATGTCTTCGCGCCGGCCCATAATCTCGCCAGCCTGGAGGCGCTGATGCCTCATCTCGCCCGGGCCTGAAAGGAACGATCATGTCCAGCACCGATGAGATCGCACGGCTGATCGAGGAACAGACCTCGCGCGGGGAGCCTTATGTCGTTGCCACGGTGGTCCGTACCCTGGCCTCGGTTGCCGCCAAACCGGGCGCCAAGGCGATTCTCACGGCCGATGGCCGCATGGCGGGATGGGTTGGCGGTGGCTGTGCGCTCGGCGCCGTCAAGCGCGCCGCCAGGGAATGCCTCCTGGATGGCGAGGCGCGCCTGATCAGCGTCATGCCGATGGACCAGTTGCAGGCGCAGGGTCTCAAGCCCGGCGACCGGCGCGACGGTATCGAATTCGCCAAGAACATGTGCCCCTCGCGCGGTGTGATGGATGTCTTCATCGAGCCGGTCCTGCCGCAGCCGCAAGTCATCATCTGCGGCGCGACGCCGGTCGCGGTGGCGCTGGCCGAGCTGGCCCCGCGCATCGGCCTCAGGGCGGCACTACATGCGACCGCGGCACAACGCGATGCCCTGCCGTCGGCCCTGGATATACGAGAAGGATTTGCCGCAGTTGAAACGGCACCGGCCGGCGCCTTCATCGTCGTCGCCACACAAGGCGCCGGTGACGAGGAAGCGCTGAGCACCGCCTTGCGCTCGGTGGCCCAATATGTCGCCTTCGTCGGCAGCAAGGCCAAGGTAACGGCCCTGAAGGAGCGGCTCGCGGGCCGCAATATCTCAGTTGAGCGCCTGGCATCCTTACATGGCCCTGCCGGCCTGCCGATCGGCGCGGTGACGCCGGAGGAGATCGCCCTGTCGATCCTGGCCGATATCATCCAGGTGCGGCGCAAGGCGCACCACAAACAGCGGATGGAGGCGGCGGAATGACCACGAGCGATACCGGCATCATCGCCGTCATCCTGGCCGCCGGCCTCTCCAGCCGCATGGCGCCGCAGAACAAGCTGCTGCTGGATTTCGGCGGCGAGCCGCTGGTAAGGCGGCTGGTGCAGGAAGTCCTGGCGAGCAAGGCGAAGCAGGTCTTCGTGGTGGTCGGCCACGACCGCTGGAACGTGCGCAAGGCGATTATCGACCTGCCCGTCACGCTGGTCGAGAATCCCGATTATACCGAGAGCCAGATGACCTCGGTCCGTGCCGGCGTGCTGGCAGCGCCCGAGGCCGCGGGATATCTCATTATTCCCGGCGACATGCCGCTGCTGGCAGCCGCCGATTTCGACCGCCTGATCGCGAGGTTCGTTGAACTCGGCAGCGAAAAGGCCGTCGTCCCCTTCGACGAAACCGAGCGTGGCAATCCCATCATCATCCCCGGCTGGAGCCGCGCGGAGATGTATCGCCGCGGTATCAATTTCGGCTGCCGCAATCTCCTCATCAACTATCCGGAACTGGTCGCGCCGCTGAAGACCGCCGAGCCACAATTCTTCCTCGATTGCGATACTCTTGAGGCATATCGCGATCTGCTGGCCCTGTTCTACGAGAAGCATCCGCTGGCAAAACCAGCCTGACGCGAAACGGCGCATCACCACATCTATTTGGCCGCTCAGAACAGGTGCGCCGAAAGCAGGAGCCGCGCGTAATAGGCGTGACCGTTAATTGCCGTTCTTTATCAGCGCCGCGGCGCGCTCGCCCACCATCATGGCCGGGGCATTGGTGTTGGCGGAGGGGATTGCCGGGAAGATCGAGGCATCGACCACCCGCAGGCCATCGAAGCCATGGACCTTGAGCCTGGCATCCACCACGGCCGAGCCGCGATCCGGACCCATCCGGCAGGTGCCGCAGGGATGGAATACGGAATAGGCCCGCGCGCGGATATCGGCAATGAGCGCCTCATCAGATGTATGGGCGGGGCCGGGCTTCAATTCCTCCGCGATGGTTTGCACAAATGTCGGCGTCGCGGCGAGGCGGCGCAGAAATTTGGCGCCGGTCAACATATTGGCGAGATCCTCGGGTGCGGACAGATAGTTGGGCGCGATCAGCGGCGCCAGCGTCGGATCGGATGATCGGATCGTCACCTGCCCCCGGCTTAGCGGACGACAAGGTGAGACGCTGGTCGAGAAACCGGAAAAGTCATCGGGCTTCATCAGGGCACGCACGCCCGGCACCGCACGCTCATATGAGAGCGGTGAGAAATAAAGCTGGATATCCGGCCGGTCCAGTTCCGGGCGGCTGCGCATGAAACCACCGCCCTGGTTGATGCTCAGCGAAAGAGGCCCGCTGCGGAACAACAAATACTGGAGCCCGACACGGATCTTGCCGGACAAAGGCAACAAGAGGTCATTCAGGCTGGGCTTTCGCGACCGGTAGATATGGTCGTAGCAGAGATGATCCTGGAGATGCTGTCCCACCGGTAGATCGGCGATCACCTCGATGCCATGCTCCCGCAGCAGGGCAGCAGGGCCGATGCCCGAAAGCTGCAAGATCTGCGGTGTGTTGATCGCCCCACCGCAGAGAATGACCTCGCCGCGGACCTTGGCCTTGCGGAGCGCACCGTTCTGCCGATACTCGATACCGATGGCCCGGTTACCATCAATCAGAACCCGGGTGACCAGCGCGGAGGTCTCGACCTGGACATTGCCGCGTTTCTCGGCCGGCCGGAGATAGGCTTTTGCCGCCGATATCCGGAAACCCCCGCCGGTATTGATCTGATAATACCCCACACCTTCGACGGATCCGCCGTTCAGATCAGGATTGAACGGCAGGCCTGTCTCCTGCACCGCCTTGACGTAAGTATGTGTCAGCGGATGCGCAAGCTTGGAAATATCGGTGATGTGGACAGGGCCGTCGCCACCATGCCAGGTGCTTTCGCCGAGCGCATGACTTTCCAGCCGGCGATAGGCCGCGAGCACATCCTGCCAGCCCCAGCCAGGATTACCCATTTGCGCCCAACCGTCGTAATCTTCCGCCTGGCCACGCGCATAGACCATGGCATTGATGGAACTGGAGCCGCCGACGACCTTGCCGCGTGGCTGATAGATGACGCGGCCATCGAGATGGGCCTGAGGTTCTGTTCGATACATCCAGTTCAGGACCGGATGATAGAACAGCTTGCCATAGCCGATTGGCAGATGAATCCAAGGATTGTTATCGGCCGGCCCGGCTTCGAGGACGAGGATACGGTGTTTCCCCATTTCGCTCAGTCGCCCGGCAAGCACGCATCCGGCTGATCCTGCCCCCACGATGATGTAGTCGAACTCTTCCACGTCCGTATTTCCGCTGCCTTGATCGCCGCCGTTACGCGCTGGCCTGGCTTCTGTCGCATCCCACCAGGCCAGGAAACATTAGGGCAAAATTGGTCTGCTTAAGAGGTCCATTCTGACGGAAATACCAGACCAATTTTCGATGATCGCGCCATCTTGCGTTTGCGCGGCGCGAGATCGAGGAAAACCTCTTCGAGGGCATGCGCCGCTTGCTGGATTTTGGCCGGCGTAAAGCCGCTGAAACCCAGCACCAAAGCCTGGTGCGGCGCCGGCCCCAGATAGAAGCGGCTGATCGGCGTGACCGTGACACCCCGCTTGGCCGCCGCAGCACTGATGAGATCGGCATCGAAGCCCGGCTTCAGATAAGCGATTGTATGCATGCCGGTATTGGTCGGCACCAGATCCATCCAAGCGGCGAGCCGCTGCTGGGCGGCATCAAACAGGGCCTGGCAGCGCTCCGCATAGAGCTTGCGCATGCGCCGGATATGGGTGGCGAAATGCCCCTCATTGATGAAATCGGCAACGGTTGCCTGCAAGGCGGTCGGCACGCCCGGGGAATAAGCCTCCAGGCTCATGCGGAAATATTCGGTCAAGGCCGGCGGCGCCAGCAGGAAGCCGAGGCGCAAAGCCGGGAACAGCGACTTTGAGAAGGTGCCGACATAGATCACACGGCCGCTGGCATCGATGCCCTTGAGCGTCGGCAAAGGCGGGCCAGCAAAGCAGAATTCGCCATCCCAATCATCCTCGATGATCCAGCCACTGGCCTGCTCCGCCGCGTCGAGTAACATGAACCGCCGCTCCAGGCTCATTTTCGAGCCAAGCGGCTGCTGATGCGAAGGTGTCGCGAAGACCAGTTTGAAATCCGGTGCCAGATCCAGGCCGCGCCGCACATCCAGGCCGCCATCGTCAACCGGCACCGGCACGATATCGGCACCGTAGAGGACGAAACTGTTACGGGCGCCGATCGCCCCCGGATTCTCGAACCAGACCTTGTCACCGGCATCGACCAGAGTCGCGGCGATCAGCTGAAAGGCCTGCTGGGCGCCAGCGACAATGAAGATCTGGCGCCACTCACACTGAATGCCGCGATTGACACGCAGATGGTTGGCGATCGCCTGACGCAGAGGCTCATAACCCTGAGGATCCGGATAACCAAGCACGGCATGACGGGCCATGCGCCAATTTTTGCTGGAGAGCCTCGCCCATTGCGCCATCGGGAAGGCATCGAAAGCCGGCATGGCGGTGGTGAAAGGCCGCGGCTCATGCTCCAGCCGGGCGCCGAAACGACCGGAGGCGGCGGCCATGCCGCGCGCGAGCCGCGCGATGGAGACCGAGGGCACCGAGGGTGTGACCGCCAGGGCCGGCCGGTCGGCATTGAGCGCCTCGCTGACATAGGTGCCGGCCCCCACCCGGGTGACGACGATCCCTTCCGCAACCAGTCGCTCGAAGGTCTCGACAATGGTTGTGCGGGCGACGCCGAATTCGCTGGCCAATGTCCGGGTGGCTGGTAAGCGTTCACCCGGTTTCAGAGCGCCGCTGAGAATGAGATCGCGCAGCCCGGCAGTGATCTGCAAACTGAGGGTCTGCGGCGCCGCGCGGTCGATGCGGATCGACTGCAAGAGGGCGCCTTCGGCGCGCTTGACCATGGTCCCTCCCCTGCGGCCACGTCTGTAAATTGGTCTGCTGTTTTCTTCAGAATGGACCTTAGCAGCAGACCATTTTGCAATAAAGTGCCCTGATAGAAATGCGGTCAGGCGCCTGCCGGACCCACAGGCCTGCCGGACCCAGGGCCTGCCGCGAGATGGGCTTGCCACGAAACAGTGAGAGACAGCCATGAAAATCACCCGCCTGGAGACCTTCTCGACCCGCGACGTCGGCTTTGTCCGGGTCACCACCGATGCCGGGAAGCAGGGTTGGGGGCAGTTGTCGTGCTATAATGCCGATATCACGGCCCAGGTCTTTCATCGCCAGGTGGCGCGTTGGGCGTTGAACGAAGACGCCCTCAATATCGACCACCTGGTCGAAACCATCCCCGAGCGCGAGCACAAGTTCCCCTGTTCCTATCTGTTCCGCGCCTTGACCGGCCTCGATACGGCGCTGTGGGATCTGCGCGGTCATCTTGAGGGCAAGAGCGTCTGCGAGTTGCTGGGCGGTACGCCCCGCCCCTTCCCGGTCTATGCCTCCAGCATGAAGCGCGGCGAGATCACCCCGGAAGCGGAGGCCGAGCGGTTGAAGCGGCTGCAGGGCGAATTTGGCTATACTGCCTTCAAATTCCGCATCGGCAAGGAATGCGGCCACGATGAGGATGAATGGCCCGGCCGGACCGATGCGATCGTGCCCCAGGTACGGGCGGCTTTGGGCGACAAGGCACGGTTGCTGGTCGATGCCAATAGCGGCTATACGCCGAAGAAGGCCATCGAGGTCGGCCGGATGCTGCAGGATCATGGCATCTGCCATATGGAAGAGCCCTGCCCCTATTGGGAGCATCACTGGACGAAGGAAGTGAAGGAAGCGCTCGATCTCGACGTCACCGGCGGCGAGCAGGATTGCGACCTCACCATCTGGCGTTACATGATCGACAACCGCGTCGTCGATGTGGTGCAGCCGGATGTCTGCTATATCGGCGGCGTCACGCGCATGATGAAGGTCATCAAGATGGCTGAGGCGGCCAATATGGTGGTGACGCCGCATTCCGCCAACCAGAGCCTGGTGACCGCCTTCACCTTACATATCATGGGTGCCATCGCCAATGCCGGCCCCTATGTGGAATACTCCATCGAAGGGCCGGATTATTATCCCTGGGAGGCCGGTGTGC
>Ga0255336_101851_pt1 | contig 12847 bp, 14 predicted proteins | sample MeOH1_35cm_T3_17_FD_189102 | JGI IMG/M metagenome (GOLD analysis project Ga0255336, IMG submission 189102) | Sandy soil microbial communities from University of British Columbia, Vancouver, Canada - MeOH1_35cm_T3_179 | ecosystem: Engineered > Artificial ecosystem > Sand microcosm > Unclassified ...
TTCGCTATGCTTGGCACAAGCCAAGTTTTCTTTATCCTACGATGAATGCTATGCTATTCGGCAGGATAAGGCAACTAAGGCTTCTGCCTTCGCTATGCTTGGCACAAGCCAAGTTTTCTTTATCCTAACGATGCAAGTTATGGTATTATTTATGTGTATGCTCTGTAAATCCCTTGTTCATACTAATGAGGAGTTTCTTTGAACAGGGGAGGAATAGATCAATGAAACAAAAGATGAGATTAGGCTGGCTCACTTGGACTCTAATCGGAATCGTTTTAGTAGGTGTTCTTTTGCGTCTCTTTGTCCTTAAACCTTATCTGATTCCTTCGGCATCTATGGAGCCGGGTATCGCTCCTGGAGATCGAATCCTAGTGAATCAACTTTCCTATCGCTTTTGGGCACCGTCACGTGGAGATATTGTGGTTTTTGCTTATCCTCGTGACCCGAATCGGACGTTTGTTAAGCGTGTTCTTGCGCTCGAAGGAGAAACGGTTGAGTTAAGAGATAATCAGGTTTTCATCAATGGCCAATTGGTAAATGAGCCTTACTTGAAACCTGGAGATTATCCTCCGTTTGGTCCGGAAACGATTCCCCCGAAGAATATTTTTGTTCTCGGAGATAACCGGCGTCAAAGCGAGGACTCAAGGGAATGGGGGCTGCTTCCCAAAAACTATCTCATCGGTAAGGCCGGGGTAATTTATTATCCCATACAGCGTATCAAATTTATTCGTTAATATAGAGTTACTACAGTAAATGATGGAAATTAGAAAGAGTTGAGTTTTCATGAGTATTCAATGGTTCCCCGGTCATATGGCCAAGGCGAAACGATTACTTTCTGATCAATTAGAGTGGGTAGATGTAGTTGTAGAACTCGGAGATGCCCGTCTACCAGAAAGTAGTCGTAATCCGCTTTTGCAACAATTGCTTAAGGGAAAACCCAAAATCATTCTTCTGAATAAAGCTGATCTGGCTGATCCACAGTGGACGGAAGTTTGGCTCAAGGAACTGCGTAAGGAAAATCCCGTTTTAGCCGTAAGCGCTACTTCAGGATTGGGTGTTGGGAAGATCGTCCCAGAATTGGAACGCTTAATGGCGGATAAACAGGACCGTATGGCTGCCAAAGGTGTACGTGCAAGAAGTGTCCGCGCGATGGTCGTCGGAATTCCTAATATCGGTAAATCCTCCCTCATTAATCAACTGATTGGAAGTCCGAAAGCGAAGACAGGGAATAAGCCGGGGGTTACTCGTGGAAATCAGTGGATTCGCATTCATGAAAAAGTAGAGCTATTAGATACTCCAGGTTTGCTCTGGCCAAAATTTGAAGACCCAGACGTGGGGAAGAAACTTGGCGCCGCCGGAGCTATTCGCGATGAGGTATTAAATCTAGAGGAGTTGTCAGAGTGGTTACTCGGATGGCTTAAAGAATATTACCCCGCAACTTTACAACGATATACCCAAGAAACTGCCCAATTGACACTTGAAGAGATCGGAAGGAGCCGTGGATGTTTAGTCAAGGGCGGCCAAGTTGATATTCTCACAGCGGCCCACATTTTTATGCGTGAATTTCGATCTGGTGCTTTGGGAAAGATAACGTTGGATCGCATTTAAGTGCAGTATAAAAATATATGTTAAATTAGCTAAGAATCAAATAAGTAATACTAAAGATAGATATCCCAATATAGTTATATATTGATCAATATATAATATAGGATCTATAGTACAATTTTGTATACCAAAAAAGGGAACAGCCCATAAATGTCGAATTAAACATAGTGGAAAGAAGAGAAGTCCATTGAAACTATTGCCTCAAATGAGCATTCGTGAGGTGGAAAATATCATCAAGTCAGAACCCTCAGAGGAATTTTTAGAGGCCTGTGACAAGGATCCTCGGCAAGGGATTCGGTCTCTTGTGGTGCGCTATGAATCACAAAGAGCAGAGGAGCAAAGGATCCAAGAATTGTTAACTGAAGAGAAAAAACTCTGGGAAAAAGGTTTTCTCTATGTTGCTGGGTTGGATGAAGTTGGTCGCGGACCTCTTGCCGGTCCGGTAATGGCTGCGGCCTGTATTCTTCCTGCTCGTTTTGATCTTCCAGGGCTTAATGATTCGAAAAAGCTGTCAGAGAGCAAAAGAGAAAAGCTGTCTGAGCAAATACAAAGCCAAGCTTTAGGTTATGCTGTTGGAAGTGCTGAACCTGCCGAAATTGATGCCCTTAACATTTTACAAGCTACGAAACTAGCGATGAAGCGTGCTGTGGAAGGTCTGAAAGTGCGTCCCCATTTTTTATTAATTGATGCTTTGGAATTGCCTCAGATCAAGATCCCTCAGAAGGGAATTATCAGGGGAGATTCGCTCAGCGCCAGTATTGCTGCGGCTTCGATTCTGGCTAAGGTTACCCGGGACCGGTGGATGACCGAACTTCATAAATTATACCCAGAATATGGATTTTACCGTAACAAAGGGTATGGGACAAAGGAACATCTTGAAGCGCTTAAAGCGTATGGACCCTGTCCTCTTCACCGTCGGAGTTTTTCTCCGGTTGAGCAAAAAGCCTCTATTGGTTGATTTTAAGTCAAAACTCAGAAAATTCGCGGATTTAGCCATATCATTGACGCGTATCTATGAATATGGCAAAATGAGTTTGGCTTATAGAAATAATCTATTTTTCATGAAAGGAGGTAAGGAAGATGTCTGAATTTGCCGGTGTAGGGGTGTTTCTTGTTGGGTCTGTAGCCGTAGCCTTAATTATACTGCTGATCCCCAAGTTAATTGCACCCAACAAACCCAGCAAAGAGAAGCTGACGGCTTATGAGTGTGGTAACGAGACAATTGGTCAGACATGGATCGGATTCAAGAACAATTACTTTATGTACGCTTTAGTATTCACCGCCTTCGATGTAGAAACTGTTTTCTTGTATCCATGGGCTTTAACGTTCCAAAAAATGGGAATATTTGCTTTCGCAGAAATGCTGATCTTTATTGTCATTCTCTTGGTCGGTTTTTGGTATGCGTGGAAAGAAGGTGCTTTAGAGTGGATGTAGACTTGGAGAAACAGCTTCGCGAGGAAGAAACGTTGATGGAAAAAAACGTTGTGCTTACTACGATTGATAAAGTATTAAATTGGGGGCGAGGTTATTCATTTTGGCCGGCTACGTTTGGTTTAGCCTGTTGTGCAATTGAGATGATGGCAACAAGCGCAGGTCGATACGACATATCTCGTTTCGGCTGGGAGGCTTTTCGTGCTTCTCCGCGTCAAGCCGACGTTATGATTGTGGCAGGAACTTGTACTCGGAAGATGGCTCCATTGCTGCGGCGTATTTATGACCAAATGCCCGAGCCTAAATGGGTTGTTGCTATGGGAAGTTGTGCAAGTGCAGGGGGACCTTTTGTTGATTCTTATTCGATGATGGCTGGCGTTGATAAGATTGTCCCGGTGGATGTATACGTTCCTGGGTGCCCCCCACGGCCAGAATCATTAATATTTGCGATGCTGCGGCTTCAATACAAGGTTTCCCATCCCGCAAAGGTGAGGTTAATGCGACATGGAAAATAAAGAATTATTAAAGCAGCGAGTGGAAGAACTTGCAGCCCGAGTTAGCGGTGAAGTTAAAGAGAGCTTTGGGGTATTTATTTTAAAAGTTAAAGCTCCTTATATTATCGAAACTTTGACAGCAGCCAAAAGCTTCACAGATGTCCCATGCGATTTTCTCCATGACCTAGGTGGCTTAGATCTAGGGGATCATTTTGAAGTGGTTTATCAGCTATCAAGTCTCCGAGGACCTCAACTTTTGCGTGTCAAGGCAATTGTAGATCGAGAAAATCCAGTGATTGATTCTGTAACTCGTATCTGGCAGGGTGCAAACTTCTTAGAGCGTGAGGCCTATGATATGTTCGGGATTATATTTAAAGGACATCCCAATCTTAAGCGAATTTACCTATGGGATGATTTTGAAGGTTATCCGTTGCGCAAGGACTATGTGACCGAGCCCATTGAGGTTCGCAATATCGTGCGTACACGGATAGAAGGGGAATAGGGGGGAAAGCCATGGCTATTGAAAACACACAAGAACTTATATTGAACATGGGCCCCCAGCACCCAAGTACGCACGGCCTGTTCCGTATGATAGTTCATTTAGAGGGGGAAACAGTTACAAAAATCATACCGAAAATAGGGTATTTGCACCGGGGAATGGAGAAACTGGCCGAAAGCAGAACTTATTCGCAATTTATTCCTTATACGGACCGTCTGGATTACCTTGCATCCCCACATAACAATTGGGCATATGTCCAAACCGTGGAAAAACTGATGGGGGTTGAAGTTCCGGAACGAGCGGAATACCTGCGAGTTATCTTTGGCGAACTTGCCCGGATTGCCAGCCACCATATTATGATTGCCAGTACGGCGCTTGATTTTGGAGGAAGTACACCTTGGTTTTATCTTTTCCGGGATCGCGAACGGATTTTAGATATGTTTGAAATGACCTCGGGAAGCCGGTTGACTGTTAATATCATGCGCATAGGGGGAATGTGCGCTGAACCGCCGGCGGAATTCTGGCCTGCCCTCCAATCTTTTCTAGATGATTCTCCGGAGATGCTTGAAGAATACTACGGTATATTTTTCGGAAATGAGATTGCTCAAGCTCGCTTGAAAAATATTGGTATCTTACCGAAGGAGCTTGCTGAAAATCTTTCGATCACCGGTCCGATTCTGCGAGCGTCCGGTGTAAATTATGATGTGCGTAAAGCTGAACCTTACAGTATTTATAATCGATTTGACTTCAAAGTACCCGTTCGCACCGGATGCGACAGCTTTGACCGGACCATGATCAGAATGGATGAGATTATGGAAAGCCTCAAAATCATCAGGCAAGCTGTTCGCGATATTCCGGAAGGTCCTATTATGGCCAAAATACCTAAAGTTATCAAACCCCCGGTTGGTGAAGTTTATCACCGTGTGGAGAACCCTAAAGGGGAATTGGGATTCTATATTGTCAGTGATGGAACGACCAAACCGTCACGGGTTCGTATCCGTTCGGGATCATTTATTAATCTGCAAATGCTTCCAATTGTAGCTGTAGGCTGGAAAATCCAAGACTTAATTGCTATTTTTGCGACGATGGATGCGGTATTGGGCGAAGTTGACAAGTAAGAATTTGCAATGAAAGGAGAACAAGATGGAGACTTTAAATAATCTGTTTTTGATTATTGCGGCTGCTATCCGTGGATTATTTACAGATCCGTACTCATTCTGGGCAGATTTAACGATGAGTATTATCGGTTGTGTTATGGTTATTATTATAATTTTTCTGAATATTTTTGTCTTATCCATAATGGAACGTAAAATAGCAGCATATATAGCTCAACGGGTAGGTCCAATCCGCCTCGGTCCTCGCGGCTGGTTCCAGGCTCTTGGGGACGGATTGAAACTCGCGGGTAAAGAAGATGTTATTCCTGCAGGCGCTGATAGACTTATTTTTAAAATAGCGCCAATAATTATCTTCTCGGTCCCGATAATGGCATTAGGCGTCATACCCTATGGTAAAGGGATGGCACCTATCAATCTTGATTTAGGTATTTTTTATTATTTTGCCATCACTTCTATTTCAACCCTAGGCTTCTTTATGGGCGGATGGGGATCTAATAGTAAATACTCTTTGCTTGGAGGCATGCGGGCAGTTGCCCAGATGATCAGTTACGAAATCCCTTTGCTCCTGTCGCTGCTTGGGGTGGTTATGATCTCCCAGTCTTTCAACCTAGGAGTTATTGTGGAAGCTCAAAAGTCGGTTCCGTTTATTTTCCTTCAACCTTTGGCGTTTGTGATCTTCCTTATTGCAGGTATGGCCGAGGCCAATCGGGCGCCTTTTGATTTAGTTGAAGGAGAACAGGAATTGGTCGCCGGTCCGTTTACAGAGTATTCAGGATTCCGTCATGGTTTATTTTGGATAGGGGAATATTCAAACCTGCTTCTTCTGGCCGCAATGACTACAACTGTGTTTTTAGGCGGTTGGCATGGACCGGCGTTCTTACCGGGCTGGGTTTGGTTTTGGTTAAAAGTGGGGAGTGTCATCTTTTTTGCGATGTGGGCTCGATGGACTTTTCCCAGACTGCGAATTGACCATTTAATGCATTTATCTTGGAAGATCTTGTTGCCGCTTTCAATTTTAAACATTATCTTAACGGGTCTGGGGATCTACATTTACAGACTAGCGATGGGGGGGTGACACAGTGTTTGGTAAAGGTCTACTAACAGGTTTAGGCATCACGTTAAAACACTTACTCGGACCCAAGATCACTGAGTTTTATCCCGACGTGAGACCCAACCTTTCGACCAGGGTGCGTAGTTCCATGGGGTTGCAACCGGACAAGTGCATTGCCTGCAACATGTGTGCGATGGCCTGTCCAAACGGCGTCATTAAATTAACCAGTGAAAAAGATGAAAACAATAAAAAAGTTCTCAAGAGCTATCATATGGACGTTGGGCGTTGCTTGTTCTGTGGTTTGTGTACGGAAGCCTGCCCGACCAAGGCGATAACAGTGACGCAGGAGTTCGAAAACGCTGTCTATGAAGTGGAAGACTTGCAATGGGACATGATGGCACGGGCTGAGCGCAAAGGGAAGGGGGATAACTCATGAGTACTATGGCGACGATTGTGTTCTTTATTTTCGCCATTGTCGCTGTGGCGTCTGCCTGGGGTGTTGTAACCTCTAAAAATATTGTCCACAGCGCTCTTTTTCTAGCATTAACCTTTTTCGGGGTGGCCGTGCTCTATGTTCTCTTAAACGCAGAGTTTCTGGCAGCAGCCCAAATTCTTGTGTATACCGGAGCCATCTCGATCATGGTCATTTTTGCGGTGATGCTAACTTTGCGTGGGGATGTATCGGTAAGCAGCCCGGAGACAAATAAATGGACTTGGGGTGCTGGTGTAGCAGGCTTACTTTTCGTTCTGATTGCTTTAGTCATTCTCTCGAATGGGAATTGGCGGATTCTGCCGATGGCTTCGACTGCCGGCGGAACGGTTGAACTCTCCGCCCTGCTTTTTCAATGGTATATGGTCCCGTTTGAGGCGGCGGGATTCCTCTTAACGATTGCTTTAATCGGAGCGGTGATCCTTGTGAAAGGAGGCAAAGAACGTAATGACCATTAGTGTAGGACTTTCAACGTATCTCCTGGTGGGAGCCATGCTTTTCTGTATCGGATTATACGGTGTCTTTGCAAAAAGAAATATCATTGCGGTGTTAATGTCCATTGAATTGATGCTCAATGCGGTGAACATCAACTTCGTTGCCTTTAGTCGTTTTACGCCTTGGGCGAACACGGCTATCAATCCTTTGATTGGGCAAGTGGCTGCCCTGTTTGTCATCGTTGTCGCTGCAGCTGAAATCGCGGTCGGACTGGCTCTAGTCATCACGATTTATCGTAATCGTCAGACCACCAATGTTGATGATCTTAACTGGCTGAAGTGGTAAGAGAGTCTATGGAGAAGGTAGGTGTTCAAGGAAATGCATAATCTCTTTCAATGGGCATGGCTAATCCCATTTTTGCCCTTTCTCTCGTTTCTCATCATTGCCTTTATCACGAAGCGCTCCAAAGGACTGTCTTCGACCATTTCGATCCTGGCGATTCTTACATCTTTAGGCTTATCTATTGGCATTGGTATTGGTGTAATTTCGTCTGGGACAGAATTGGTTGAACAGCCGTTCCTGAGTACCGTGAACTGGCTCACGATCGGGGGCCTCAAAATCGACTTTGGAACCTTAGTCGATCCGATGAGCGCCATGATGCTTTTTGTGGTTACCCTCGTGGCCTCGATGGTGCAAATCTATTCTCTCGGCTATATGCATGGGGATAAAGGTTTTTCTCGTTATTTTTGCTATCAATCCTTGTTTGCGGCTTCGATGTTAGGTCTAGTTCTAGCGACGAACCTCCTCGAGTTATATGTTTTCTGGGAGCTTGTCGGTCTATGTTCTTATCTCCTTATCGGCTTCTGGTATTTCAAAGTTTCAGCGCGTGAGGCAGCTAAAAAAGCCTTCATCACAACGCGTGTCGGGGACGTTGGACTCCTTATAGGAATCTTGTTCCTTTACAAGCAATTCGGTACCTTAGATTTCTATGGTCCCGGTTCTTTGTCAGTTCAGATGGCAACAAACTTTCAAGACTTCGCTTTAATCGGCAGCGCAAGTTATCTTACGATCATGGCTCTCCTCGTGTTTATTGGACCGATGGGGAAATCCGGTCAGTTCCCCTTTCATGTTTGGCTGCCGGACGCCATGGAAGGTCCTACGCCGGTCAGTGCCCTGATCCACGCAGCCACCATGGTCGTTGCCGGAGTGTACCTTGTGGCCCGGATGTTCTTCCTCTTTGATCATGCGTCTCCGGTTGCACTCGAGTTTATTGCGGGGATTGGTGCCTTTACGGCAATCTTTGCCGCAACGATTGCGATAGCCCAGGATGATATTAAGAAGATTCTTGCGTATTCCACCTTGAGTCAACTGGGCTATATGATGTTTGCTTTAGGGGTCGGTGCCCTGACGGCTTCTATGTTCCATCTGATGACTCATGCTTTTTTTAAAGCCTTGATGTTCCTCGGGGCAGGTTCTGTTATTCATGCCCTCCATGAAAAGCAAAACATTTGGGATATGGGTGGCTTATACAAGAAGATGCCGATTACAACGATTACCTTTGGAATTGGCGTTCTCGCGATTTCAGGGATACCTCCGTTTGCGGGTTTCTTCTCGAAAGATGAAATCTTAGCTGCTGCCTTACAAAATGGTCATCCGTTTATTTATGCTGTAGGTTTATTTACGGCTTTCCTCACCGCGTTCTATATGTGCAGACTTTTCTTTGTCGCCTTTTTGGGTAAAGAAAAGCAAGAAAATCATCCTCATGAATCCCCTAAGTCGATGACCGTACCGCTTATGGTTTTAGCGTTTTTCAGCGTCGTTGGGGGTTGGGCGGCTCTTCCGGAACATAATTTTGCTTACTTTATTCACTACGGAGCGTTTGAACCTGAAGGGATGAATTGGGGCTTAGCCGCAATATCTGTGTTAGCAGGACTCCTCGGTATTGGTCTAGCTTACACGATCTATATTAAGCAAGCGATTCAGGCTGAAGCTATTGTGGCACGCTTCCCAGGGGTCTACAAACTCCTGAAGAACAAATACTATATCGATGAAATTTACCAATGGGTGATCGATAAGGTCATGGACGGATTCGTGGCTAAAGTGCTCTACTGGTTTGATATCCACATCATTGATGGCATCGTCAACGGTCTTGCGCTGATTACCCGTGGAGCCGGAAGTGGTTTACGTCGGACCTCGACAGGACAACTACAAACTTACGCTTTGGTGTTTTTCTTTGCTGTAGTCGTATTTTACCTCGTTTTAGCGATGGGCGAAGGACAACTTGCGGCACTTAACCCCTTAGCGATGCTAGGAGGTGTGAAATAATGTCGAACTCCTTTATTCTTCCAATGACGTTACTTGCGCCAATCCTTGCGCTGTTGATTATTGTCTTCCTTCCGCGCGAAGAAACGAAAACGATAAAAATCGTGGCAGCATTGGGCACATTTATGGCACTGGCTCTTTCAGTCTATTTATTCTTCGCATATGACCGATCTGTCGGCGGAATGCAGTTCGCGTTGACCATTCCCTGGATTAGGGATATCGGGGTGAATCTAGGTTTCGGAGTGGATGGGATCAGTCTACCGATGCTTCTTCTCACTAACTTGATCGGATTTACGGCTGTTTATTCCTCTTGGAATATCGAGAATCGGGTTAAAGATTTCTTTGTTCTCCTCTTAATCTTGATCACTGGGGTAATGGGAACGTTCATTGCCACTGACCTGTTCATTTTCTTCCTTTGCTATGAAATCGTGGTTATTCCGATTTACATCATGGTCATTATCTGGGGTTCCACGAAACGGGTCAGCAAAGAATACGCAGGTATGAAACTGACGATTTACCTTTTGATCGGGTCTGCGTTCATGCTCGTTGCGATGGTTGCCCTTTATCTTAATGCTGCCAACCAGCTGGCTGCAATGGGAAAAGGTCCAACTTTTATGTTCGCTCAGCTCGCCCAGCTTCATTATGATCAGAGCTTCCAGATTGTCGTCTTTGCTCTGTTCCTGTTTGGTTTTGGATCTTTAATTTCCATGTTTCCTTTCCATTCTTGGTCTCCTGATGGTTATGCCGGCGCTCCCACAGCCGTCAGTATGATCCATGCAGGTGTCCTTAAGAAAATCGGGGGCTATGGATTAATTCGTCTGGGAGTTCTGGTGCTGCCGTTAGGAGCAAGGTTCTGGGCTCCGGTCATTGCTGTCTTGGCCATCATCAACATCCTCTACGCCGCGTTTATTGCCCTGGCGCAGAAAGACCTTAAGTATGTTGTCGGATATTCTTCCGTCAGCCATATGGGAAATGTTTTGCTGGCCATAGCGGCACTCAATATGACAAGCCTCGATGGTGCTGTGGCGATGATGTTCGCCCATGGTGTCATGGCAGCCCTCTTCTTCTCCATGATCGGGTTTGTTTATGAGAAGACGCATACTCGAAATATTGCGGATCTGGGCGGGCTTGCCCATCAAATGCCACGTCTCGCCACAGGTTTCATGATTGCCGGTCTGGCAGGTCTGGGCCTTCCTGGAACTGTGAATTTTATCGCTGAATTTACCATCTTTAACGGTGTAGCTAAAGTCATGCCGGTACCCGCTATTCTTGCGGTGATTGGAATTATCTTTACCGCAGTTTACACCTTACGTGTGATTGCGAATGTCCTGTTCGGACCCCGTCGTAGTGAGTGGGATCATCTCAAAGATATACGTGGACCTGAACTTGTCCCGCTTGTCGTCTTGGCCTTTGTCATCTTCGGAACAGGGATATTCCCGAACATTCTTTTCCAAGTTATTGATTCTGGGGTTTATTCTTCAGGTCTAGCAAAGGTGCTTGAAACTGTGGGTCAGGCGACGATTGGAGGGTTGTTCTAATGGCTAATTTCAATTTCGCTTTACTCACCCCGGAAATCGTCATGGCGGTCCTCAGTTTAGGTCTATTAGTCATCGGACTTCTGATCCCACCAGGTGAGAGAAAAGGGATGTTCCCGTTAACCGTTTTTGCCCTCTTGGGAACCTTAGCCTATACTTTTTATGATTTCTTTTATGGAGAACGGGCCGCGTTCCTGCAAGGGATGTACATGCATGATCAATTTGCAGGGTATTTCAAAATTCTATTTTTGATTGCTGCTCTGCTGGTCGTGCTCTCCTCCAAAGGATATGTGGAAAAGTTACCGGCTAATCGGGGTGAATTTTATCCTTTGATTATGGCTGCAACCTTAGGTATGATGCTCATGGCGGGTGCCGGAGATCTGATTACCATGTATGTTGGTCTTGAGCTTATGACGATAACCTTCTTTATCCTCGTGGCGTATCGAACGAATGATGGGAAGGCTTCGGAAGCAGGAATTAAATATTTGGTACTGGCGTCTGCTTCCTCAGCAATTCTGCTTTACGGCATCAGTATTATCTATGGACTGACGGGTTCTACCCAGATGTTTATGATCGCTCAGGCTCTGGGATCCGACACTTCACCGGCAACTATCTTGGCGACAGTGTTCCTGCTTGCGGGTATCGGCTTCAAGATTTCCTTGATCCCCTTCCATCTGTGGGCACCAGATATCTATGAGGGAGCTCCGACTCCGGTTACGGCTTTTCTTGCTGTGGCTTCTAAAGCTGCCGGTTTTGCGGTATTAATTCGTTTCTATCTCCTCATGATGTACAGTCAAACGTTCGTTCAAACGGGGCAAACCTTGCTCCTTGTTCTTGCAGCAATTACGATGATCGTAGGTAATCTGGTTGCAATTCCGCAAACGAATATTAAGCGGATGTTAGCTTACTCGAGTATTGCGCAAGCAGGTTATATCTTGATTGGTGTCATTGCGGTATCGGTTCCTGCAGTTTCGACTTTTGTCGGTGGGATCAAAGCCGTGCTGTTCTACGCGATGATTTATGTCTTCGCCAACATGGGAGCATTCACAGTTGCGACTCATGTCGCACAGGCACAGGGAAGTGATGAGATTAAGGACTTCGCAGGTTTGGCAAAACGTTCTCCGTTAGCCGCGGTCGTGATGACTGCATCTGTGCTTTCCTTAGCAGGAATTCCTCCCTTGGCAGGGTTTGTCGGGAAATTCTACCTCTTCTCAGCTGTGATGGACCAAGGGTATGTCTGGATCGCTTATGTTGGATTTGTCATGAGCATGATATCCGTTTATTACTACCTTGGCGTTGTCAAGGTAATGTATAGTACCGAAGGTGAAGGACTACCGGATATTCCAGTTCACGGAGCGACCAAGTTTACGCTGGTGTTTACGTTAATAACTACGCTAGTCCTTGGTATTTATCCAACACCACTCGTACAAATGGCGATTTCGGCTGCCTCAAGTTTGGTGAAGTAGCTAAAGTTAACCCGAATGTCTAGGCAAGAAGGGATTCTCAATTTTGAGAATCCCTTTTCTTTGTGCGCCACGCATGGCGATTAACTAGGTGGTGAAAGTCCACTATGGGGGCTGGTAGTTGCCAACCATTAGCCAAGAGCAACGGTGTCCATTGTGAGGTGGATGAAATAGGCGAATTCCTAAGGAATTCGCCCCTTACCGAACCGTACGGGCAGTAGAGTAGGCGACCAGCGAGTTACTATCTTAAGACAGCACTTTTCCAATCACCCCTCCCAGAACTTATCCCGCAAAATGCGGCATCCCGACTAGTAGTCACAAACCCTTATATAAAGCCTTCCTTTCACAAAAATGGCGGGATAATATTTACTGGCTTAACCCATATAACTGTCTAATTAACGCCTCAT
>Ga0255336_101854_pt1 | contig 12817 bp, 12 predicted proteins | sample MeOH1_35cm_T3_17_FD_189102 | JGI IMG/M metagenome (GOLD analysis project Ga0255336, IMG submission 189102) | Sandy soil microbial communities from University of British Columbia, Vancouver, Canada - MeOH1_35cm_T3_179 | ecosystem: Engineered > Artificial ecosystem > Sand microcosm > Unclassified ...
CAGACTATTCGTCGCAGTTTGCGAAGCGCAACAGATTACTAAGGCCGCGCGTAGCGAGCACATCGTCGGGTCAGCCATCAGCAAACGTCTCGCCCAACTGGAAGAAGTAGTCGGAACGACGTTGCTTGTCCGGAAACGGAGCGGAATCGCGCCAACGGCGGCCGGAGAGATTTTGCTTAAACATGCGAAAACGATGCTCGCAACCGCTGCGGAAATCGAGCGCGATATGGCATCCCATACGCAGGTGATTGAAGGAAACGTTAAGCTTGTTACAGCCCCGACGGCGATTGCAGAATCGCTGCCAGACGCCATCGCCAGTTTTCTGCGCGATCCTCTCCATCGCTCCGTCCGGGTTGAAATTGAAGAACGCGTAAGCCACGAGGTCGCCACTGAAGTACGTCGCGGTGCTGCGGCAATTGGTATCTGCTGGGATGTGGTCGATCTCACGGGTCTGGAAACCAGATTTTATGCGGCCGACCAACTAGGCATCGCCGTGGCTCAGAGTCATCCCCTAGCCAACCGGTCGGAGATTCGATTCGAAGAGACACGCCCTTATGAGCATATCGGGATGCCCCCGTCGAGCGCTTTCCAGGCTGCCCTCGATCATGAAGCTTCCGCGTCCGGACAGCAAATTAATTATCGTGTCGTCGTTAGTACCTTTGACGCAGCAATTCGGGTTGCTCGATCCAACCTCGGACTTGCGGTGGCGCCGAGAGAGATCGTCGAGCAATATATTGGTCCAGGCGGGCCGTGCTTTGTTCCTCTTTCCGACGGCTGGGCGCAGCGGCGTTTCGTACTGTGTTTCAAGCAACTGGCGACGTTGTCCGTAGCGGCACGTTCGCTGCTTGATCATCTCGCGTTATTGAGATAGCTGAGCGGCGCACCTGTCGCGTTTTTCGTAATTGGGTCTATCTGAAAGATAACGATCTGGAGGAGAAAGTGAGATGCACTTGCCTGCCATAGCGATAGGACGAATGGCTGCTGTAGCCCTTTGTAACCCGCCGTTAAAGTCACGCCGTGACGAGCGGCCGCTATGGTCGACATGTGTCCGCCGCGTCGGCCCGTACGCGACTGAGCGCCGATGCGACGAAGGAGCACATCGCCGAGAGCCGTCGGCTGCTCGCGCAAGCGGGTGGTCGAGGTTTTCCGACGTTCGCGCTTGAGCGAGGGGACAGTTCGCCACGCTCGACATGGGCCGCTGGCTCGGGCAGCCAGCGGCGTGGGGAAGTCATCTGTCGAGCTTGATGACGGCATAGACGAGACTTGCGGGCATGGCAGCCATACTGACATGCGCAGCCTGGCACGACATCTCAGCAGACTGCAACACGCCCCGCTCGCTCAACCGTGCCTGCGTATCTGCACTTGCACTTTGCCGTCGCGAATCGGCATCACATCCGGACTGTCCTCGCCCACTTCGTTCGCAATCATGTCGTTGAGTTTGCCGTTCATCGCGAGGAGCAGCTCCCCGTTGCGCGTGCGTTCCGTGGCGAGATTGCGCATCTCGCCTGGATCGCTCGCTACGTCGTATAACTCGACGTCGTTGTGCGCAAAGAGGTCTTCCAGTGTCGTCGGCTGGTTGAACTGCAGCGGCGAAAAATAGCGCGTAAAGCGGTAGCGGCCATCGAATACGCTGCGAATGGTGCCGCGCAACCTGAAGTCCGGCTGCTGCGCGAGCGCTCGGCGGCGCACCTCGTCCTCCGGGATGCCTTTGTCGCGTAACGTGTGGAGCTCCTTGAGCATCCATTCGCTGTCGTAGTAAAGCAGCATCGCGTAGTTAAAGAGACTCGCGGAACGCACCGAGTTGAGTCCGGCTTTGTCCGGCTTGCCGAGCCATGGCGTGAGGTTATGGCCTTTCGCGGCAGTACCGGCGATCGTGGCGATGCGCGTGTCGTCGATTCCTGTCAGTCCCAACAATGTCGGCGCGATGTCGATATGCGAAGTCAGCGCGTTGCATTGTTTGCCGCCGGGATAGGCTGGGTGGCGGATCACCAGCGGCACATGGTTCTGCGGCTGATACGCGGTCGCGCCCTTGCCCACCAGTTGATGGGCGCCGACGTGGTCCCCGTGGTCCGAGGTCATCACGATGATCGTGTGTTCGTCGAGCCCCAATGTTTGCAACGTCTGCAACAGCCGCACGACATGGGTATCGCAGTCGCGAATACAGTTGAAGTAGTTGTTCTGGTACGTGCGGATGCGCTCGTCGGTGAACGGGTAGGCGCCGACCAGATTCGCGTGCGCCGCGTTGAACATGCCGTGCGCAGGTGGCCTGCCAGGTTCGTCGTAAGGTTGACGGCGCGATGCCGCGAGCGGCGTACGATCCCACGTCTGCTGATATAGCGCGTCTTCCGGCGGCCGCGCATTGCCCAGCATCGGCTTGTTGCTGTCTTGCAGGTCAGAGCCGGGCGGATCGGTGTTGACGAACATCGCGTCGTGCGGATTGACGAGATTGACCGCGAGAAACCACGGCTTGCCCTGCTTCTCGAGTTGCGGCGCATGGTTACGCATCCAACTCACCGCCGACTCGGTGGTGATGCCGTCATAGTTGTACCCGCCGCGCACCATGCCGATCAGATCGCCGACACCGAGGTAGTCGTCGAAACCGTATTCCTTGATCGTGTGGTTATAGTCCGCAACAGGCGCGGTGTAGGGACTCGCCGTTTCGTGCAGCGATGCGCTCAGATGCCACTTGCCGAGATACGCAGCGTAATAGCCCGCGTCGTGCATCATGTCACCGACCGTACGGATGTCGGGCGACATGTCGGGTTGCCAGGGCACCCCTGCGTTATCGAGGACGCCGGTGTGCTGCGTGTGTTGGCCAGTATAGATCGTCGAGCGCGACGGCGAGCACACGCACGATGCAATTTGGTGATTCGTGAAGGTGATGCCGTCGCGGCGCAGCGATTCGCGACCCGGTACGGGAAACGGCCAGCGATCGAAATGCCGCTCCTGGTCCGTCAGAATGAACAGGATGTTGTAGCCGATGGGCGCTGCGTCGGGCGCATGCGTTGCGCCGTGAAATGCCGGCACCGCCCCGGCGCCCGCTGCAGCGGGCAAATGGCTCTGTGCAGCCAAGGCGCTATCCACGCTCATGCCGGCGGTCGCCGCCGCGGCTCCTGCCACCCTGAGAAAGTTGCGCCTCGCTTGGCTGCCCGGTTGAATCTCCGAAGCATCGTGATTTTGCTTGGCTTGCCCGTCCGCCTTTTTATCCATTTCCTTCACCGTCCCGTCTCTTGTTCTGTGCCGTTGCGGCAACCGGCATGCGTGCATGTCCCATTATTCGGTAGGCTCAGGTATTCTTCCATGAAATATCACCTACCTTTCATAACCTGAAGTATATGAATCAAGATTGGCATGAGCGAGGAGCGTGAGCAGGCGCTGAAGCGGAAAAGGACGTCCGGCACGGCTGTCAAAGCGGCGACGGACAAGGATTTGCTCGTCCAACAGCTCCCGAGGACGTTGGGCAAGCTGCGGCTGCGCGACCTGGAAACGCTGGACTTGCTGGCGCGAACCCGCAGCTTCGCGCGAACGGCCGAAGTCGCGGCCATCACGCAACCCGCCTTGTCGAAATGGCTGCGCGAACTCGAGCAGGCCATCGGCCTGCCCCTGTTCAAACGCACGACGCGACACGTGGCGCCGACCATCTACGGTGACGCGATGCTTGAATGCATCGCCCGCATTCTGACCGACCTGCGCGGTGTCAAGCCGACGTGGGAAGCCTTGCGCCTAGGTGCCAACAAACCCGTGACGATCGGCACGTTGCCTAACATGGGGCCGCTACTCATACCTGGAACGATCGAATACCTGAAGACGCACGACATGTCGATTCAGATTAATTTGCGCGAGGACACACGCGATCGTCTTTTACCGCAGGCACAGCGTCGTGAACTGGACCTGCTTGTTTGCCGGCTCGACGCAACAGCGCATGCCGCGGGACTCGCGGTCCAACCCTTGTATCGGGACGAGATGGTGGTTGTTTGCGGAACGGATCACCCGTTGAGCCTACGCGATCATGTCACGTGGCGTGACGCGCATGAGTTCCCGTGGATCGCCCCACCACACGGCTCGCCTATGCGCGTTGCGCTCGAAGCCGAGTTCGCGCATGCGGGTCTCGTGATGCCAGAGATCGTCCTGGAATCAGTTTCACATTCAGCTAATTGTGCAGTGGTCCAGCGCATTCCGTGCCTGTTCGTCTCGTCGCAACGCGGCTTGACTGAAACTCGCGACGTTGAACCATTGCGCCGACTGCCGCTAGTCCTTTCGATGGTTTCGAAAACAGTCGGCGTGCTCTATTCCGAGCCTTGCGGCACTGCGGTCGCAGCCGTACTCGCGGCTATCACCGCGACGACGGCGGGATACGACCGGACATCGTAGTTGACGATATCCAGTTCTTTTCATTTTTCGGCCACTCTTGATATTTACACCCTGATGCGAAGGACAAATGTAGCTTCGTTGAGACGCGTCGCGGGGTGGGCATCCCATTCGAGTCTTGATTTCGACCTAACGAATTAAGCGAGATCACCCGCAGAAGCAGACATGACCATTACTCCCTTGCGTCGAACACGAGCTTGCTTACGAGTTCAAGCAACGTCTTTTGCTCTGCCGCCGTCAACGGGCTCAGAAGATCTTTCTGCGCACTCCGGGTCAGCGAGCGCAGTCGCTTGAGGATTGCCTCTCCGTCAGAGGTCAAATTCAGTTCGAAGCTGCGACGATCGGACGTCCTGACTTCACGTCGCACGAGCCCTTTCTTTACCAGACGAGTTACTACTTCTCCCGTGGTGACTTTATCAAGCGCGATCGATGTCGCCAGATTGACCTGATCGATGCCGGGGGTAGCATCGAGAGAACAGAGTGCAGCGAATTGCACTTGTGTTACATCGAGCTCATTCGCATACGATGAATAAATGGCTACTGATCGCTGGTGGAGCCGGCGAATCAAGTGGCCGGGAAAGCTATCGAGTTCGGACATGTAAGAGGACCTTTGAAGTCGGGTGATTGATTTTACTCAGCTTTCCTTCGCGTAAACGATACCCAGCGACGAATCGAAGGAACTTGACAGGAACCAGCGACAGTATAAAAATAGTACGTACACGTACTACTTATAGCTACCCTTTGCTTCGAAGGCAGCTCCTTCGGCGTTGCTTCGTGGCGCAACGCTCAGACGGCTCAGGGTCACCGCGAGTCCCATTCACGTCAAGAAGGCATCGAACAGGGCTGTACATCCACTTAATGTGATCCGATACCATGAACCTACGTACGCCCGCCCCACTGTCTGTGCCTGCAGCCTGGAAGGCCGCAAACTTTGTCGAAGATTTTTCCTGGATCCATCAGTTCAGCCCTCAGCAACTGGACGAGCTCAGGTTGGCCATTTCAAAATGGAGAACGGGGCTCCATTTCAGCGAAATTCAATCGCCGGAGCGATTCCTACCTTCATTTCTCCCGCTCGCGAAGCAAATCATCGAGACGCTCGCGACGCGCGGTTTTGTGCTGCTTCGCGGCCTGCCGGTTCATGAGATGAGCGACGAAGATACGGCCTGCGCGTACTGGGCCATCGGGCAACTGCTCGGAACCGGCACGACTCAAAACGCGCGGGCCGAGCTCGTTTGCCCCGTCACGAACGCCGACGTCGATTTTGGTTATTCAGGTTCGGCGTCACAACGAAACGTCCGTGGCTACATGAGCAACGCTGACCTCAACTACCATTGTGATCCCACCGACGTGGTCGGGCTTCTGTGCCTACGTAAAGCCAAAGCGGGTGGGGAGAGCACGATTGTCAGTACGACCAGCATCTATAACCGAATTCTTGCGCAACATCCCGAGCATCTGCCCGCTTTACTGAGGGGCTTCCGGTATGACCGAAAGGGTGAGGAGCTATCGGGAGAAGAGCCAATTACGCCCCGTATCCCGGTCTTTGTGCCTCACAAGGATCGAGTAAGTTGCCGCTACGCGCGCTCCTACATTCTTGGTGGCGCCGACAAATCAAAAATTCCGCTCACTGCGTCAGAACGGGCCGCAATAGACTGCTTTGACACGGTTGCGCGCGACGAGGAACTCGTACTAAAGATGGCCTTCGAGCCGGGCGATATTCAACTGCTCAACAACTTCACAACCGTTCATGGCAGAACGGCTTATGAAGACCATCCTGAAGTTGAGCAGCGTCGTCTCCTGTACCGTCTTTGGCTTCATCTTGGGGGCGAAAGGCCATGGAGCGATGAAAGCGACGTCATGCGGTATGCCTTCGCAAGGTTTGGAAATCTGGGATTGTCCGCGCAAGAATGGAAGCGGCGGACGACACAAATCGAGAGTTAGCATCGATTAAATTGGTATTGATTAGCGGCAGCGCGAAGGAAGGCGCGGCGAGAGATACCGAGACGACGTTAGACGCGTGCGAGTCGTTCGAATTTTTCGCTTCCACACTGTGATTGCCGAAAATCCGCCGATCGGAAACGCAATTGTTCGGAGACACAGATGAAAATGAGTATCGCGACGACGCGAATCAGCCGCGCCGATGAGGCGAGACCCTCATATCGATGGGTAATTCTATTAGGTACGTGGGCAGCCTATCTCGTGAGCACGATGTGCCGGCTCGCATGGGGAACCATGGCGGTCTCGGTCGGAGGCACAATTGGCTTGTCTCTTGCGTCACTCGGGGCGTTCATTGCCGCGTTCTACGCAGGGTACGTCATCTCGAACATCGGGGGTGGCGTGGCAACCGATCGAATCGGACCTCGAGTAATGCTTGCCGTCTCTCTCTTTGGACTGGCGGCAGCTACATTTGCATTTAGTTTTACCCCGTCCTTGGCCGTCGGATTGGTCCTGCAGGGACTCATGGGGATGACTGCCGGGGGCGATTACGCCGCAGCGATAAAACTCATTGCGACTTGGTTCGAGACACGCGAGCGCGGCATGGCGATTGGTCTTTTCATGACGGCGACATCGATTGCCGTGGTGCTGGCGAATGCAATTCTCCCAAGCGCCGTTGAGCACCTTGGCTGGCGCAACACGTACCGCGGGCTGGGACTCGCCACTTTCGTTCTCGCTGTGGCGTGCTCGCTCGTGATCCGTCAGCGCCCGCAAGCACAGTCACGCGTCAGCGCTACGCCGACGTCCCGCCAAGCTCTGGGTGTGCTCTTGCGGGACAGGAACTTCGTTTTGCTATCCATTGCGGGGTTTGGTGGGCTGTGGGGCACTGTCGGGTTCGCGTCGTGGGCAAGCGCTCTGATGGTGCGCGGGCATCATATTTCACTCGTTGATGCCGGGTTCATTACCGCGATTTTTGGGATCGGCGCCATCGTATGCAAGCCGCTCATCGGGCTCCTTTCCGATTGGATGGGCGGTGCGCGCAGGCCATTGACGATTGCTTCGTTTGTGATGTTTTTCACCATGCTGTTGACCTTCGGGCAGCTCAACACACTCACCGCCTTCCAGATCGCGGCGCCCATTCTCGGCATCGGGGCATATATCTACAGTCCGCTTCTCATCACCCTGATCGCGGAACTCGGCGGACTCGCCGCAGCTGGATCGACTGCGGGCATTGCGAACGCTGCCTGGCAATTCGGTGGAGTACTTGCACCATTGACCGTCGGCGTCGTCTTCCAGGCCACGCATTCTTTCGAAGCTGCCTTCCTTGCCCTCGCGGCGGGTCCCATGCTAGGCATCGTTTGTATGCTTTTCGTCGTGGAACGACGTTCGGGGTCAACGCAGGGCTGACCCGAGTGATCGACTGTCGGAGTTACGGCGAGTTACGACGCGGCGTCGGGTCTGATCACGGACGCGGAAAGAGCCACTTTTGGACGGGGCGGAGGGTATGCTCGAAATGTTTCGAAAAGCGATGACGAGCAGGCGCGACCGACCGGGGTCACCGGGCGGATTCAACCGGTGGATGCAACACACTAGAGACTGCGCAAGCAGTGGGAGTGTTGCAGATGAAACAGCGACGCCGGATTTATTACAGCGAGACGCAGAAAGCGCTGATGTGGGAACGTTGGCAGAAGGGCGAATCTCTCCAGAAGATCGCTCAGCTTTTTGATCGGAACCATTCATCGGTCCAAGCGATTCTGGCTGAGACAGGCGGGATCCGGCCACCACAAAGGCACCGTTCGGGATTGGCGTTGACGCTGGCTGAGCGCGAAGAGATATCACGGGCACTCGTGGCTAACGATTCGATCCAATCGATCGCGAGGCGACTTTCGCGAGCTCCCTCCACCATCTGCCGTGAGATCAAGCGTAACAGCGGACCGGACGGCTACCGGGCGAGCCACGCCGATCGGCTTGCCTGGGATCGGGCTCGGCGTCCCAAAGCCTGTAAACTGGTTGAGCACCGGATGCTGGCGCGCATCGTGGCAGGCGAACTGCAGCTGCAGTGGTCACCGCAGCAGATTGCCGGATGGCTCAGGCGCGCGTACCCGGACAACGAGGACTATCACGTGTCCCACGAGACCATCTATCGCACTCTCTTCATACAGGCCCGTGGTGCCCTGAAGAAGGAGTTGCTGGAGCACTTGCGGCGCACCCGGGCTATGCGCCGTTCGCGCCATCACACACAGAAGACGGATGATCACGCTCTTCCTCGCCGTCCGACAACGTCCTCTATCGTCCGTCCGTTTTGCGTATACCAGTACGTATACTTCAGGTCTTTCTCATTAATTTTTGTTCAATATTCATTACGTTAATGACGTTATTCGAGTCCTCTCTTGGCACCAACTTATCGATTATCAGAGGACCGACGGTTCAATAAACGGCGGCGATAGCGTGTTCTTGTTTGCGGGCTGTGCAGCAATCCTCGTTCCCCCGCGCTATGGATGTGCACATAAGTGTCGCCCGCATCGGCGGGTGCGGTCGCCAGGCGCGACTCTTCCGTTGAAAAGTCATGGCGGACCGTTGATCATTGCTGTCTATGCTCTGCAATAATGCAAGGCCGACTCTATCTCATACTTGGTTTTTGAAGGGGAAGCTGAATGGTGCATCGCGCGCGTTACGGAGCCGTGGCCCAATTCTTCCACTGGGTCACGGCGGTCCTTGTTCTGGTTGCCTTCACATTTGGCCCCGGTGGATCCGAGCAGCACGTGTACGCACACGCCAGCGACTTCGACCGACAACTTCACGAGAGCTTGGGATTGTGTGTGTTCGCGCTTGTCGTAATGCGCGCACTGTGGCGGATAGTCGACACGCAACCAGATCCTCCCCAAGTTTCGCAGCAATCCCTTGTCGACGGTGACCTCTAACTTGGAAGGATCAATTCCCGGCGCGAACACGACGATTTCCACGGAGTCGTCCGTGCTACCGATATTGATCTGCGGGTAGATGCCGAACCGAGAAGCTCGGATACTTGACGGCAAGCCACTGAAAACGGAGGCCATCTGGCGGTGGAGGCGGTCGACCTCTTCAAACAGATCCGAGCCGAAAATCAACTCACTCATGGTTACAATCTCCTTAAAACGGGCAAGGAGACGAACGGGCTTACGCGCTCCAGTCGGTCTGCCATGCCGCTGACAAACAAATCGAAACGCAGCGCGGAAGTCGCGACTACTCTACGGAATCCAAAATAGTAAATTGCCCAGAAATTTCAAGGGGCGAATTCGAAAAAATTCGGGGGAGGCACGCCGTGTGCATAGCAATGAATGCTGGGCTTCCCAACAGGCGGATTCCCGCCACGACGCCGGGGAGGTTTACTCCCTGAGAGCCGAGCGTAGGACGCGCTGTCAAAAAACCCATGACGTCGGTTTGTGTCAGCACGCTCGGCATTACTTGGTATTGGTCACCGCGTTGGCAAATGCGAATGCGTTCCCACTTGGAGAGAAAAACCATGTTTGTTCACAACAAACGCCTGCAGTACACCGTTCGAGTCGCCGCTCCGAATCCGGGTTTGGCTAACTTGCTGCTGGAGCAGTTCGGCGGCCCTCAGGGAGAGCTCGCGGCAGCCTGCCGTTACTTCACCCAGGCCGTCAGCGAAGACGATCCCGGCCGTAAAGATATGTTGTTCGATATCGCCACAGAGGAGCTTAGCCATCTCGAAATCATCGGCTCCATCGTTGCAATGCTGAACAAGGGAGCGAAAGGTCAGTTGGCTGAAGCGGTGGAATCGGAAGCAGAGTTGTATCGATCGCTCACCGGCGGGGGCAATGATTCGCACACGACTGCCCTGCTTTACGGCGGTGGGCCGGCCCTGACAAACTCGGCCGGTGTTCCGTGGACGGCAGCGTACATCGACACCATTGGCGAGCCGACGGCAGACCTTCGATCAAACATCGCCGCCGAAGCCCGCGCCAAAATTGTCTACGAACGACTGATCAACGTAACCGCCGACCCGGGCATCAAGGAAGCGCTTGGCTTCCTGATGACCCGCGAGATCGCGCACCAAAAGTCCTTTGAAAAGGCGCTGTACTCGATCCAGCCGAACTTCCCACAGGGCAAGCTCCCTGGCGTGCCGGAATTCACCAGCGTCTACTACAACATGTCACAAGGGGCGGACATGCGCGGACCGTGGAACGAAGGTGGCGACTGGAAGTTCGTGGACGATCCGCAACCTGCGGTCGATGGCGGCGACGGCTTGGCGACTGTAGGTGTCTCGGAGGCAGACGTCGAAGTGTTGCAGGCAATGGCGTCTCGCACCGCCTCTGATCCGACCGCAAACCCTAAGACCGGCGCGGACCTGGGCTCTGGCGACGCGGCGTAACCGTAGGGCGTTTCACTGCATGCCGGCGTCGTCGGTATGCAGTGAAAACATTGCCGGTTGTAGCCTAAAAATGGACGAAGCAAAGGTGGACGGCGTAAAGGAACAACTCAAGGGAGTTGCGGATTTTGCCGCAGGGAAGTTGACTGGCAACAGAGATCGCGAACTACGGGGCAAAGTAGAAATCACGAACGGTTCAAACAAAAAGGATCGGACCGACTGGCAGAACAACGTCAGGAAGGGCGCGGATGATCCCGATAATCCGTCCAACAAGTGAAGCGACGTAGCACGGGGGAGCTTGCCGCTGGTGCCGCTTCCCCGCGTCGTTTGTACGTCGTGTTCGAGCTCCGTTTGCGCCGGTGTTCACTAGGTGTCGCGAGTGAATTGCGTTTTACCAGTGCAGCTGTTTTATGCAGTTTTTCAGATTCGTCCGCCAGGAGAGACCCCATGCGACAAACCGGAAAGAAACCAAAGCTGATGTATTTTCGTTGTGACGCTAGCGTTCCCACCCGGGTGGGCACAAGCCTCGACGACTTTGCGATCTATGCAACATATCAAATGGTCAACGGCCGGTTTTTAGGCACGCTCAAGGTTGTGAGAAAGACAGATAGCCGGTTGCTCTTCCCTTTTGACGGCGCGCCAACCATTGGCCCGTACGACTCCAAGGAGGACGCTCTCTTTGCGGCTACAGCACTCGGTGCCAAGATCGTTGAAGCCGACATTGAAAATCCGGAGGTTTAACCCGCCTACGCGGAACTAGCTCCTCGACCAAGTCGGCGCTGCGGTCTTGCAACGATTTGCTGTTTTGCCAACGCAGTATGGCTGGCACTCAATTTTTTTGGCACACCCGTTGCCCTACGAAAGCTGATTACACGTGTAAAAAATGAACGTTGCCCGGTACGTTGTCGGCTTCCTCCAGTCACGCGGCCTCGTCCAGGCGACCGCGGAGTCGTGCACGGCAGGGTCAATAGCGTCGCAACTCGCGGAAGTACCCGGAAGCAGAGCGTGCCTCGATGTGGGTTTTGTTGTGTATTCCCCATCCGGAAAGAGTCGGGCTTCCTCGGCGTTCTGCCCAAGACAATCAAGACGTACGGTTTAACGAGCGAGGAAGTGGCACGCGAGATGGCAGAAGGCACACTGGCACAGGAAGCATGTAAAGCAGATGTGGCGGTCGCGAACGCAGGTCTTGCAGGGCCGCCTCCCATAGGCGACAAAATTCCTACCGGAACGCAATGCTTCGCACGGTCGTACAGATGGCGATCGCAAACGTATACATTCAGCGAAACAAAAGTTTTTAGCGGCGACCGCAATACCATCCGACATACTGCGGCACTCTATGCACTTAGCCGGGTTGCGCATTACTTCGATGCTGCTGTTGCTGCATCGGCCCGGCACACAAAGCCAAGCAATAACGCAAAGGCGGTTATATGGCGAACGACTTGAATATGTCCAATGACGCTCTAAAGCAGCGAGAGATCATCAGGGGCGTGCGTGTTTCTCCAAACTTCGATGAGGCGGCCGAATGTGAGCGTCGAATCGCGTTCTTGGCGCATTACCTGGCCTCGCAGAACCTCGCCACATATGTCCTTGGCATCAGCGGTGGCGTCGACTCCACAGCGGCCGGTCGTCTTAGCCAACTCACGGTAGAACGGTTGCGCGAGCGCGGAGTAAAGGCCCGTTTTATAGCGATGCGCTTGCCCTACGGCGAGCAGCGCGATGAGTCGGACGCGCAGAGCGCGATTGAGTTTGTTCGCCCTGACGAGACGCTCACCGTCGATGTCAAGTCGGCGGCTGATGCCATGCTCTCGTCGCTGCTCTCGGGAGGCGCCCAATTTAGTGACGACGGCCAGCAGGATTTCCTTCTTGGCAATATCAAAGCCCGGCAACGCATGGTTGCCCAGTACGCCGATGTGAGCGCGCGGCATGGCGTGGTTGTTGGGACTGACCACGCCGCTGAATCGGTTATGGGGTTCTTTACCAAGTTGGGCGATGGCGGGCCGACATATTGCCTCTTGCAGGCCGCAATAAGCGACGGGTGCGCGCAATTGCGGCTCATCTTGAGGCGGATGAAACGCTGTGGAGGAAAGTGCCAACTGCTGACCTTGAGACACTAACGCCCCAGAAGCCGGACGAGGACAGCTACGATAT
>Ga0255336_101855_pt1 | contig 12806 bp, 17 predicted proteins | sample MeOH1_35cm_T3_17_FD_189102 | JGI IMG/M metagenome (GOLD analysis project Ga0255336, IMG submission 189102) | Sandy soil microbial communities from University of British Columbia, Vancouver, Canada - MeOH1_35cm_T3_179 | ecosystem: Engineered > Artificial ecosystem > Sand microcosm > Unclassified ...
CACCACCACCACTACCACCACCACTGCCACCACTTCCACCACCACAACCGCCACCACTACCCCATCCACCACTACTACCACTTCTACCACTACCACAACCACCACTCCATCTACCACTACCACCACCACTACCGCCACCACCACCACCACTCCATCCACAACAACCACTACTACTACTACCACCACAACAACAGCCACCACCCCATCTACCACTACTACCACCACTACCCCATCTACCACTGCTGCCACCACCACCACCACTTCCACCACCACAACCACTTCCACCACCACAACCACCACTCCATCCACAACAACCACCACTACTACTACTACCACCACAACAACAGCCACCACCCCATCTACCACTACTACCACCACCACTGCCACCACTTCCACCACCACAACCACCACTCCATCCACAACAACCACAACAACAGCCACCACCCCATCTACCACTACTACCACCACCACCACCACCACACCGTCAACTACCACAACCACTACAACCACCACACCGTGGACAACCACCACCATCACGCAATCTACAACGTCGAGTTCAACGTTTAGCGTCTTTTGGGGCAATACAACGACGACGACCACCACCACCACTACACAATATACAATCTCCACACCAACCTCTAGCTTGACTTCAAGCACCACGACGACAACTGCCACCACACCATCTACCACAGCTACATCAACCTCTAGCTCAACTCTGACTACTACCCTCTCTGCAACAGCCACATGGACGTCCAGCTCGAGCACAACGAAAACATCAGAGGCTGATACCACTGTCACCATCACCATTACCAATACACATACCATCTGTGACAAGCCGACAACAATCTGTCGCGAGCCAACAACGACGCCTTCAGTCAAGCAGGAATCTCCCTGGACAAATTGGTAGAAACCAGCAATGTGATCTCCGTCCCTGCAGACGCTATGCCTCCAGTCTCATCCACGGGCAAACCCAAACCCAGTACGGTCCGGAGATCTTCATTCAGAAAGTCGTGAGAGATCGACGGTTCCATTTCAAGGACTAGAGCTGTTCAAGACTGAAGGCCAACTATACTGCAGCCTTTAATTCTGGTTAAGACGTTCAGACTTTGATGTTGTGTTTGGAATTGATTACCCATTTCTATGGATCACAAATGACGCACACGCATCATTTTCCTGTACTTAGTAGTCCTCTTAGTTATAGTTCACATACACATCTTGACGAGGACTTTATAAAAGCCGATTCTATGTAGAGCCGAGTCTCGGGAGTGTTGTTTGAATCTTCACATGGTCGGTCAGTAATAAACAGGCAGCATGTTCCAGGGATGGGTCGATGAACCACAACCCTCACCTGACGATGGTAAATTGCCAGAGGTACAATATTAGCTCCTTGGACTAGGTAGGGAGTTAGCGTGGAATGTGTCTGCCAAGCATTTGAACTTTTGGAGGAAGATTCAGAGCAAAGATTTATTCCAGGCTTCAGAGCACACCACGACCAAAGCCAGGTCTAGATCCTCCCATTCGCAGATATGAAGCGCAAGCTCGACGAGAATGACGCTCCCACAGTGGAGATCCCCAACGGCAGTGAGAGCGCGACTGCGTCGTTCGCATCGTTCGGTCTTGATCCGCGCTTGATGCAGGCAATTGCAAAATCTCAGTTCACCAGCCCGACGCCTGTGCAAGCAAAAGCAATTCCTCTCGCCCTCGAAGGAAAAGATATCCTGGCCAAGTCCCGGACCGGGTCTGGAAAGACGGCGGCATATGTCTTGCCCACGATCCAGGCGATTCTGCGACGGAAAGCCTCATCACCGAAGGCAAAGACAACCTCGACGCTCGTATTGGTTCCAACGCGAGAACTGGCTGACCAAATCCACAAATCTTTCACTGCGTTTACAGCCTTCTGCTCAAAGGATGTCCGGTCCTTGAATCTTGCTCAAAGAGTGTCCGATGCCGTTGTCCACGCGATGCTCCAAGACTCGCCCGACATCATTGTATCCACCCCCGGACGAGTCAATCAATATCTGGCCAGCGGCAAGCTGTCTTTGAGTCAAGTCCGTTACCTCGTTGTGGACGAGGCCGACCTTGTCCTGTCATACGGATATGAAGACGACATAAACGCCATCGCGAATGCAATTCCGCAAGGGGTGCAATCCTTCTTATTGAGTGCCACCCTCACACCCGAGGTCGAGTCTTTGAAGGAGAAGTTTTGTCAGAATGCGGTCGTTGTCAGGATTGATGAAAGGGAAGAGAAGGGGGCGGGGATTACACAATACGTGGTGAAATGCGGCGAGGACGAGAAGTTTCTGCTCATCTTCGTCATCTTTAAGCTGCGCCTGGTACGAGGCAAATGCATCGTTTTTGTCGAGGACGTGGACAGAAGCTACAGGCTGAAGCTCTACTTGGAGCAATTTGGCATCAAATCATGCGTCCTCAATTCAGAGCTCCCGGTGAACTCGCGTTTACACGTTGTCCAGGAGTTCAACAAGGGCGTCTACGACATTCTCATCGCGGCAGACGATCACGAAGTCATGGGGGGGGTCGTTAAGAAGTCAAAGCAAGGGAAAGACGAAGCCGACAGAAAGAATGACGATGAGGGCAGAAATGGTGCTGAGATGAGCGAGGAAGATGACGTGGATTTGCAACCGGCGAAGAAGCAGAAAATATCACGGAACAAAAGAGATTATGGTGTCTCCCGGGGCATCGACTTCCACAACGTTGCCTGCGTCATCAACTTCGACCTGCCTCGGACCGCCAAATCCTACACCCACCGCATCGGCCGCACCGCGCGCGCGGGCAAAGCAGGCATGGCTCTCTCCTTCGTGGTGCCCAAGGCCCTGTTCGGCAAGCACAAACCCACCAGTATTGCTTCCGCGCTGAACGACGAGACGGTTCTCGCGAAAATCACCGCGCGACAAGCGAAAAAGGGAAATGAAATCAGTCCATATCACTTCGACATGACCCAAGTCGAAGGGTTTCGGTACCGCGTGAACGACGCCCTGCGCACCGTCACCAAGGTTGCCGTGCACGAGGCCCGGGCCAGAGAGATCAAGCAGGAGTTGATCAAAAGCGAGAAACTACGGCGGCACTTTGAGGAGAATCCTGAAGATCTCCGACATCTGCGACACGATGACGGGACGCATGGGGCCGTGATCAGGGTGCAGAGCCATCTCAAGCACGTGCCGGACTATCTGATGCCGGCAAAGGGGAGGAAAGAGCCCAGCATGAACGCGGATGAGGTGGGATTTGTGGGATTGAGGAAGATTGGAGATGAGAGGAGACGGAGGGGAAGAGGATCCGGGAAAGCAAAGACAATCTCCAAAGGACGAAGCGGAAAGGGAAGGGCTAGAGCTGGTAAGGTGGATCCGTTGAAGTCGTTTCGGGCGACGAAGGGCAGATGATGAGCATGAGGACCTTATGGGAGGTGAAGCGCCATGTCGCGTTGGCGAGTGATAGCGACAGCTGGCTGATGTGATGTCCAATGTGTCTCAGCTTCAGCCCGTACCTATGGCCTCTCTTCCAGATGCTCATCCCGGCCTCTTTCCAGGTGCTCATCCCGGCCTCTTTCCAGGTGCTCATCCCTTGCCTTATGGCCTCTTTCCAGATGCTCATCCCTTGCCTTATGGCCTCTCTTCCAGATGCTCATCTCCCTGACCTTACCGAGCTGGAGGAGACGACGACACGAAATGCTGTTTATTTTTGGTATATCAGCTGCTGATCTCAGATACTCCCGTACCCTGGTTCAGATAACCGGTAAATTCGCGCTTGATTTTACGCTTCCCTGTTGCTGTCTTTATTCCGACCATCCCCCCAATCCGGCCGCGAGCTAGCAAAGAAGCAAGTTGAAGAAAAGGGTGAGAAATTTTCCTTTCCTATTCCGGCACAGATCGACTCTCATCAATCACCGTCAAAGAAACAAGTTGGGCCTTGGTGTGTTCGCGACCAACTGATGATGATTGATAATCATGATGGTCATGCTAGAGGAATGGTTATGACTAGAGATCTTGGTCTGTACTCGTGAGCATTAACCTGAGCACTGTCATCACAATGACCAGCATCAATACCAGTAACGTGTTCAAACCTGAACCGACCCCTCACTCAAGGTTCACCCTTCGGTCATTGACCAACCACCAACGCGCAATATCTCAGAGATATGGTCGAGCTGTGGTTAGGTAAAGCAGCCGGCCGAAAGCCACTGCTTCTAGCAGCTGTCCAGCTATACTATCTGCATTCTACACCGAGGCGGGGGTGGCTACTGGCGTATGCTTGAGGAAGCAAAGCAATGCCACCCCTCTGCTCCAGTCTTGCTCTCCTGGAAGGAAATTAACCCAACCTATCTCATCTAAACACGGGAGAAGAAGACATGAGAAGAAAAGCAACAAATCTTTCATTACATCTCCTTAGTTACTCCACGAACGACCCGATACCACTTGCCACAAACAAACGTCATCAACTCAGCATCTAGATTTCCTCGCACTTACACCTCCCTTTCCTTCAAAACCATCGTCGAAAGTGTTGTCTGTTTAGATATAGGGCTTCCTTCATCGTCAAGGTTATGTGTGAATAAGGCCAGAAGCAAATCGGTCACCTCCGGAAGCAATTTCCACTAGCAAGGAGTAACGTCAGTGGTAGAGACAAATCCGACTCATATAGCGCCGGCTTCCGGACTCTATTTCATTCTTGTCCAATGGAGATGTATGGGATGTCGGCCTCAACCGACCACATAAGATGACGCTCCTTGACGCTTCTCTGCCGCCGGCCTGCCGACTCTGCACGTCGGGGTCATGAGTGGGCCTTTTCCATATCTTCGGGGGCCACGCCATGCACTCCGTTGTGGGCGGCCAACTCCTGGTCTTGTTCCTCCTGCCCCGTCCCACTGCCGGACGGCGACACGGCCGGGACGTCGCCGTTGGACGCTGCTTCACCTTTCTGAAACATCTTTTGGTGCTCGCCGATGCCATAGAGGGTCTCCTGGGGCACGCCCGCGATGACACCGGCCTGTTCCTTGCTGTGTGGCGTCCAGGCCAGGTAGTCGCGGCGGACTTCGACGTAGTCGTACGCAAACTCGCCCAGCTGGTCGTCGTCCATGCCTAGCAGTTCGGCCTCCTCGGACGCCCGCAGATGCAGGCCCGGGATGTAGTTGACAATGCAAGCGAGGATAGCGCTCATGACGAACGCATACGCGGTGCACGCCAGCACGTAGGCCAGCTGGATGTAGAACTGCCTGTAGTTTCCAATGGGCCACCCGCCAATGCCCGTGCCGGTATTGGGATTTGAGCCGCCGGTGTTGACGCCGTCAAGGCCCACGACGTAGTCGACGCCGAGGAGTGCGTTGAACATCAGGCCGATCATGCCGGCGACGCCGTGTTCGGCGAAGACGTCCATGGAGTCGTCGATTCGGATCCAGTATTTCACTGTTGGCACCAAGTCAGAAACGCTGCCATGCGAGAAGGTGATTCCAGTGGATCAAAGAGAACTCGCCTTTGGTGCTAAAGTTGCACACGAAACCGGTGACGACGCCCAGAATCACACTTCCCCAAGTGTCCAGATAGCCAGATGCGGGAGTGGCGGCGACCAGACCTGACACCGTGCCCGAACACCAACCCACCATGGACCACTTTCGAGCGAGTCTGTAGTCGAGGAGAACCCATGTAGCGGCAGCAAACGTCGCCGTAAGATTCGAGTTCCAGCAGGCCATTGTCGCCCGGAGGTTGGCGCCGAAAGACGATCCGCCGTTGAATCCGAGCCATCCAAACCACAGCATGACGGTCCCCAACAGGATAAAAGACACGTTGTGTGGGCGGAAGTTCAGCATCATCTTTTCCTGTCGTTTGCCCAGGACCATCGAATAGGCCAGAGCGGACATGCCGGAACCGATCTCGACGGGTCCGCCGCCGGCGTAGTCCATGACCCCGTACGTGAATCCCCATCCATTCACATTCCAGGCCCAGCAAGCAATAGGATTATAGACCAGTGTTGCCCACAGGAAGGTAAAGACGAGAAAGGGCATCAGACGCCCTCGCTCGGCCACGGCTCCGGCAACGATCGCAGCGGTGACGGCACAGAATTGCATCTGAGCGACTTGTCAGCTTCTCCCAGCATTACCCGTGCCGCCCAACATACCTGATAAAAGGCATACAGAAGACTGGAGACCAGAGGTGATCCAGGACTGGGATTTCCAAGCACCCGCTGGAGCCCAAAATGCTGGAGATCTCCAATAAAGCCGCTCCGACCGGTGGCCGAGAAAGTCAGTGAATAGCCCCAAAAGTACCACTGAAAATTGACGACACTTCCTGCGGCCATACACGCCCACATAAGGGACAGAGCCGACTTTCGGCGGGCGAGACCGGAGTAGAGGAAGCCCAGACCGGGCACCATGATCAGGACCATGGCAGAGGCCACGATGATATACGCCTGGTCGCCCGCCTGGTACCACTTGTTCAGGTTCTCCTGTCCTGAAGCCGAGTTAGAAGGAGGCCGGCAGAAGGAAGAGCGCACCTCGTACGAGAATCTCCTCCCGTCCACGCATCGGTGGTCAGCGTGTAGTCGGCCGGGGCACCTGTCCAGTTGTACGAGGCATAGTTGGGAAGATAGTCTGTGACGCCGGGGCCGGACATGTTGAAGGGTGGTCTCAAGCCAGTCGTGCTCCCTACAGACCAGCTGTGAGGCGATATCTCGAGTGTTGGGATTGCCTCTCGTCAACGGAGAGCTGTGAAAAAAGGTCGTGCGACCGAGGAGGCACGCAGGCGTGAAATACCGCAGGCAGGCCAGCTCTCAGCTCGGTCCCTGTGTCGGAAAGAAGCGTTGTCGTCACGAGAGGGGTTTCCACAAGGAGAAGCAACAATACGGAAACAAGATAAAGCGGGCCAGCTGTCGGCAAAAGAAAAGGGACAAGACCAGGTCAAGCCGCCAGGCGGGCCGCCGCTGACTGGGCAGATGGCCTCGTAGGAGACAGAAAAAGAAAGCGTCGTGTGTGAGAGTAGGAGAGTTTGGTTGAGAGTCTGGGCGAAATCAGAAGCTGGTAGGTAATCCAGACTGCCAGGGATCTGTCTGCACGGCTCCGGGGATCACTCGACAAGAACAAGTCAAATGAACGTTTTGTGGGGTTCGAGTTGATGACGTCCGCGCGGTATGGTCCGCGGCTCAGAGCTCAGAGCATTATTCATGGCTTTGTCCCTTTTCCGAGCGCGGCCGATCAGCATAGCCCCGGTTGTTCCAGAGTCAGAGCTTGACGGTTGTCCTTGGCCACCGCCAGCCCGGTGACGATGGATATGGCATCGATCTTCCGACCCCTTTGCCACATCCCGAATGGTCCGCCTGCCAGGTGCTGTTATCGAGAGGTCTTTTTTTGAGGTCCAGGTCGCCGAGCGGGCCGGGTTGCCTTGGCCGCAAGTCCCATGGGCATCGGCGTTGGTATGGAGTTGCTGCACCATGCGCACAGGGACACCTGCTTTTCCCAGGACCCATGCATTCTTGGCTCGAGCCCTGGCCAATGTTTTGCAGGAGGACGTTCTGGAGCACGGCCAAGCGAAGATTTGCCGCCCAAATGGATGAAGAAAACTGGCCTTTGACCGTCACGTGCCCGGAACGTCCGTCGCAAGGATTTTTGGAAGTCCTGGCACTCCCGAACCTTCTCAAAGCGAGATTTAAGTCTCGTAATGCCAAGTGGTGGCTTGCGGGCCGAATACAGATTGCTTTTTGTTTGCACCGCCTGGCTGGCTGTGATGAGAGGGCTATTACTCATTTTGTCGGCGCAGACGTTGTTTTTGAGAACCAGCGGACGAATCAACCACAGAGGGCTTATCTCAAGCCCACAGCGGCGAATCAGCGAGACCGACAGGGGAAGGGCCTGCCAGGAGCCACGGACACTAGCTATAGTGTGCGGATCGTCACGGCCGTCGAGGGTTTTCCGCTGAGGGTGCATGAAAAAAGCCCATCGCCAAGGGGGCCAAATCCCATCTCTCCTGACTGGTGGCAAAAGCACATGAGCTTCAAAAGAGAGCCTCGACTTGGGCTTCGGCAAGATTAGCCTTCCCATCAGCGCTTCGCGGGGGAGCGATCGCCCACATCATTCCTTTTTGTCCCGGACCTTGCCTCATCAGTCTGAGATCTGCTCGGCAGTCCTCGCTATGGCAGACACGGGTCCGGGACCAAGGATCTTTTCTTGGGTCCTGGCATCACCGGCCTGATTCCTCAAGGCACTTTATGTTCAAGGTCGAGGTCGATCATGCTGTCACCAGTCGGATGGACTGCATGGAGGAACGCGCAGGTGCATTGCTGAAGGACCGAAATAACACCGCGCCGTACCTTGGGAAAAGCAATCCACAGTTTCAGAACTGTATCATTTGGCCTTAAGCTTCTGGTGTCTCGAGATACGACGCCTTCATGAGATCCAGATCTAGTGTGATGGTCTGATGTGTATGGTGTTCCAAACAGAATCCCGGCGTCAACACAGCTCATTCTGAGATAAGCGCTGCATAAACCCATGCGTAGATGTAAGGTCTCGTGAGAACTGCAGTGCACAGATTCGAGGGTGCAGCGGACAAAGGCTGATGCGTCATGGACCAGCTCATTTAGCATAGGAGGGAAGTTGACCACCCTCTCCTCCAGAGAGAACAACCAAAGGATGATTAGTAGGAGAAGTAGAAGAGCCCAGCATGCTCCAGTGCAGCCTGTTGGCCCGGTTTCATCCTGGCGTGGGTCAGTCTGACCAGCTCTGGCAAATCAATGCCTGGGGGATGGATTGAGTGGTCGTCATAGGTCGAATTCATTGCTTGTCTGCTCTCTTGCTCTTGCTCTTGCTCTATGGCTCAGCCTCGCGAGAATCCCCCCAATCCAGGCCAACCAACATCAGTCATCCCTGCGAAACGCTCGAAGCAGCCGTGTGCCATTATGTATGGTCCATGATCCAGAACTGTCCTCGACACCGGTCTTCGTCTCCTCCCCTTCTGTGTCTACTTCTCCTCGGGCAGGGCACCGTATATCGTCTCGACAATGATGCCGGTGATTTCTGTGATAAACCATTAGTACATCTCACCCAACACGGAGTAGAACCTGACTCACGGTATGGGTCGCCATTGGAGGCCGGTCGTCGGTCCTCAAAGTAGCCCTTGCCCTCTCTGGCGCATGCTCGTGGAATTCGGACCGAGGAGCCGCGGTTGGCGACACCCCAGGTGAACTTGTCGATGCTGGACGTCTCGTGCGCGCCGGTCATGCGCTGATCGTTGCCCTCACCATAGACCTTGATGTGCTCCGCGTGTCTGGTCGCGAGCTTCTTCAACGCCGCCTCGATGTACTTCATGCCCCCTTCTTCACGCATCTCCTGGGATGACACATTGGTGTGAAGACCAGCGCCGTTCCAGTCGCCGGGGATTGGCTTGGGCTTGAGCGACACCACAGCGCCGAATTCCTCGGCGATTCTGAGCAGGAGCCATCGAGACACCCACAGTTGGTCGCCCACTAAAGCCAGGTCAGTCCTCATTTCGTCCCAACACCAGCGGTGCACCTACACTCAATGCCCTCACACGGTCCCACCTGGTACTCCCACTGCGCCGGCATGACCTCGGCGTTGGTGCCGGAGATGTTGATGCCGGCGTACATGCAGGCCTTGTGGTGTGCTTCGACGATGTCACGGCAGAAAACTCGGCCAGTGCCGACACCGCAGTAATATGGCCCCTGGGGACCCGGGTAGCCGCCCTTGGGCCAGCCATATGGCCAACCGTCAGGGCCCAGCAGAGTATATTCTTGCTCGAGACCGAACCAGACGTGATGCTTGGCATTCGCCTCCATCAGCCTGGCGGCCTCGTGCCGGTAGTTGAACTTGTTGGGCGTTCCATCGGGATCCCAGGTCTCGCACATGACTAGGATGTTCTCGCCCAATCTGATGGGATCGGGGTACATGGCGACCGGTCGGATGTACACGTCGGAGTTGTCGCCCGGGGCCTGGCCGGTCGACGAGCCATCGAAGTTCCATTCGGGGAGATCCTCGACACTCTTGGGAGCCTTGCTCAATGTCTAAATGTCCAACAGTTAGCCACGCGCTCTCCAGATCTTTGCGTGTGTCAACCGGGCTCGGCACGCGACTGGATTCGCCCGCAACAACGTGGGATGACGCTGCCGATCTCGGTGAGGTCGGGGTCAAAGCGAGTGCAGCGGCCCAGCTTCGGGCCTTCTAGAACTCGGCATCGCCACACCACACCAGCCAGGGTGTCGCCCAACAGATGGGCCGCCCGAGTCGAGTCGTGTCGGCCGAGTTGCACCGCCATGTGGGGGATGAAAAAGTGCGTGGGAGCGGGCGAGGTGCTGGTGCTCACCTTGGTCTTGTTGCGAAGTCCGTTGCTGCCATCGATCCAGATGTATTCAGCAAGGACCTTGCCCTTCTGGTCCAACTTCATGTATTTGGCCAACTGTCAAGACGGTCAGTCAGTCCGGTCGTGTGAAGAGAGATGCGCGGCGGGAGCACCCACGTTGGCCGCGTTGGAAATAATGCTGAGTCCGTCGCTAGCCTGCGAGTTGTCAGTTTGACGTTGCTGGTGGCCATCCAGGCCGGACGAGTGGAGGGCGCACCATGATGGGCGGCGATAAGGATTGATAGCTTTTGGGTCTGATCGGAATGTAGAGAAGTCAATCGGGGGAGAGGAGTGGCACTCTCTTTGAAGCAGTGCGAAGTGGCAGCAGCCAGGAGATACAGAGGAGGATGGTCCGCGGGTGGAATGGGAGGAGGTTTTTAAAGAAACAAAAGAAGCAAATAATATCGGCCAGAAGCAGCGCAGTGTCTAGACGACAATCTCGACCAGGGCTGGGCAGGGCAGGGCAGGGAAGCTGGGGCTGGAGCGTGCAGTTTGACCGTGGACGTGGCCGGGCCGGGGGGGGGGAGAGGGAGAGGGGCAGCATGGCGGGATCCTCTTCACCATGGAGGGGCAGCAGTGGAGTGGCAGAAGCAGCAACGCAGTCACGGCAAAAAGACGCAGCCAGCCAGCAGCAAAGCAGTAGCAGCAGACACCTCCACCACTTCTCTCTCCTCCCCTCGCTACATACCTCTTCAACTGACCCTGGCTGCAGCCTCCCTATCCAGCCACTCACAGGCTGCCGAATCCGGCTGGGTCCGACGTCGAGATGCTGATAAGAGTCCAAGTCCACCTCGTACACCCACTCTTTCCTTTCCGTTGGAGATCGAGGGGCCTGAGGGCCATCACCACCACCCACAGCTTTGCTCCGGCCAACCAGCAAGTGGCATGATAGATCATGACCATGACCCGGTCGCGAAACGGTCCCGGGTAGGGGGAACTGCGACTGTAGCATGGCATGCCTCCTCCCGCCTGTCTGTCGTTGTTTATTGCTCTTGCTACCGACCCTATTATCCGTGGTGTTGCTTATGTTGAACCTCGTCCTCGCTTCGACGCCCTCCTGGTGGTGTGCAAGTTTGGCTCCATAAGAAAATACCGAGTCTCAGGCCTCGAACTCCACCGTCTCGGTTCGGTACCTTGCAGCTGCGGGAGAGCAAGCTAAAACGGCTCCAAAGAAAATTTCCCAATATATTTCTCATTCAACTCACCACCCAGTTTCCTGAGTGGTCAACGTGCTCATGGGGTATCATAATCCAACTAGCTTCTACTCGTACATACATTATCCTCATCCCAAGAAAAGCACCCAAATTTGCCATCTCTCGGGCGAACCTGAGAGTCAGCGCTGGTGTCGCGTGGTTTCTGGGTGCATTAGCGCTGTCGACCGTTATCGTCGCAGTCTCATTGGCGTGTGGCCAGATCTGAACAAAACAAATGACAATGGGCGCATCGGGTTCCATCCACCCTCGACGGGGCTCTGGCCGTGATTGTGGTCGCCGTCACCTGCTTCACTTTTCTGGGTCTGTTTGTTTGCGCTGGTGCTGTCTTCCGCGGGCCTGCGCCAGCACATCCTTGTGCAAGATCCACTGAGTGAGCGCGGTGGAAAGGACCTCGTCGAGGTCGCCCGGCTCGGCTGCACCAGGCGACGCTGGCGACTCGACTTTCGACCGCTTCTGGAGCTTCTTCACGTCCATCTGGCCCTGGACGATTCTGGCGTGTCGAATCCAGCGGTCAATTTTCTGGCTGTCGCGATAATGTTTCCGAACACTTGCTTGCAGCCCTTTCCCGGTGTACGCACCTAAGCCGAGAATGCCGGACATGGGCTTCAGCAGCAGGCCACCGATGGCGCGGGCGATTCCCTTGGGCAGTCCGGCCACGCCTTTTTCCAGCACCTCGTGCCGTGGGATCCGGACGAGCCCGACGACACCGTCATAAAAGCCCAGGCAGAACTCTCGGCCGGCCACCTTGACGCCCGTGCGAAAGCTTTTGATCGTGTGCGGCGGCTCGCGGACGGTCACATCCCCATACAGACGGGGGGCGTTGCGAAAGCCCAAAGCCAGAGCATTCGATACCTCGAGGGGCAAGGTCATAATGGCTCGGGTGGAGTGCCCGATCCCTCTGCCCACATCTTTCATGACCACGACGGGCGCCGAAGGAAGGTCGGACGAGCTGGTGCTGGTGCGTCGGTTGCGAGGCCTCGGCGGCATCGCGTCGTCGTCCCCTGGACGCGCGAACGGGAACTTGGGGGGCTCGGCTTCGCCGTAGAAGTTGAGGCCGTCGGAGTGTCGCCGGTGTCGTTGTCGTTCTTGTTCTTGATGTGGTTGATTCGCCTCTATCTGACGCGACGCCACGGGACCGGGGCTGACGCGCGTGTCCGCCACCGTTTTCTCCTTTTTTCGACGTCTCCGGATCTCGCGTTCTTTGAAGCTTTTCTTCGTGGTTCCCGGAATACTGGAAAGGCCGTGAAAT
>Ga0255336_101856_pt1 | contig 12803 bp, 10 predicted proteins | sample MeOH1_35cm_T3_17_FD_189102 | JGI IMG/M metagenome (GOLD analysis project Ga0255336, IMG submission 189102) | Sandy soil microbial communities from University of British Columbia, Vancouver, Canada - MeOH1_35cm_T3_179 | ecosystem: Engineered > Artificial ecosystem > Sand microcosm > Unclassified ...
CTCAGGACCTGAAGCTGGAAGTCGAAGAGCGGTACGAACAATCTAGCACGATCCGCTGGTCCGTTGAGGTCGCCCCATCCACCGGGTTTTCCACTTTAGTGCTTGCGGCCGAAGCACGCTTGGGCGGCTTCGGCGGGCGACAGACCGGCATTGAAGTAGCCCTGAAGACGCTTTACGGTCTCGGTGTCGGGGTGGAAGGTCGTGCGGATAAATTCCGCTTCGACGGCTTCGTCGTACCAGGCGCGCGTCCACTGGTCCAGGTCCAGCAGGCTCGACGCGTACGAGAGTGATATGTACTTCGAGTCGTCGAACATAGTAATCTCCGATAACTTGGTAGACGCGTTCGCCGTCAAGGACCCCGCAGATACTGGAGGCAATCCGACGACGCTACGATGCCTAACATGGCGAAACTTAAACTGCCAATTTCTAGCTCAGGACGCTGGCTTGCGTTGCGATGCCGATCCTGGGCGCATGACCTTACCGAGACGTGTATGGTCAGCGGCGTGCGCTCCGCTGACCGTGCCGTTCTCTTCTTGGCTTTCTTCTGCCTCGGCTTCATTCGAAAGTGGAAAAGCCGTTCGAACAGTTGGACCGGGACGACCGTGCTTCGACTCGTACGACGCTGGGCCGATCACCCCAGTCTTCCAGCCGACCTCAGAAAGACCGTTTATCTCAACCGTCGGAAGTGAAGGTATCCCGCTTGATGGCCACGCGCATCAGTGTCAACACAACCGCAAGGATGATAAGGAAGCCGAGCATGCCCGCGAGCAGGATGGTCGTCATAGTCTCCTCCAGATATTCTGTAACTCGACGATGTAACGTCCTCGTCGTATTGGCCGCGCACGTTTATTCTCGGCCGAGCCAGACCAGATATCGCGCTCGCCGAGCCTACCGGTCCCTTGTGATCCCAATAGGCCGTCCCGATGCGGAGGCCCCTGCGCCCGTCGGTCCTTGCGCCAGGACCAATTCCAACGCATGGACAAAACGCTGAAAGGCGTCGAGGGTCCCATGGACGCTTCGGTATTCGGCACACCCGATCCTGCCGTCAAGGACGACTAGCATGCCAGCATCCCGCGCCAATTGAATGATGTTCATCTCGTTCTCCTAAACATCCTATAAGCCACAGATCTCTCGCCTGGCCTGTCGCTCATGCCGCAAGCGGGTAAGCGCGCATCGCCGGCATATCCGTCTTTGGTGGGAAGACGTTCCACGACCCGTCATCGTGCCGGAAGAAAAAAATTGCAAGCGGACCTGCTGGCCGTAATGCCTCGATGCGTACATAGCGTCGCTGATTAGAACTCGTGCGACCGAATTCCGTTACGCGAACCGGCATAGCCGGAGTCGGCGCCAACCATTTTTCGACGATTAATCGTAAGGACTTCCCAGCGGCGTTCATCTCTTGCTCCTTCGACCTAATTCACGTTGTTCCGCAGCGCCTGTTTCGTCCGCCGCTATGCGGGCCAATCCGAAAGGCAATGCTACGGTTCCCTTGGCCCAGTTACCTGCATGGACTATGCCAGTAACACCAAAATCGAACGATCAGTTCCACACATTTGATTTAATTGGTATTTTTTGTTCGCGTGCTGCTTACACAACGACCTGCAGTGGTCGCATTGATGTTCGATTTTCGAACGCTCGGCCCGGTCAGAACGGAATTCGAACGGTAGCTGCGGGGGCATTCGAATCCGCTCCGGTCGCGATCGAACCCGTCCGCGTCCGCGCCTTTCAGGGGAGTAAGATGGGTATCAGCGAAGCCAATAGAGCTTCGCGGACAATAAGAAGACTGGAAGACCCCACCAAGTGGGGCGGACCTTCAGTCAGTGGGACCTCATCCCACAAGGAGACAGCATGGACGAGACGAGCAGGCCGATGGATTGGCTTGCCGATCCGGATCGGGACGCCAGCATCATGTCGGCGTGGGAACGTTTAGTTCTTGGCGGCAACTCGCGGGCCGGCATCCTGCGCGGCGTCGTCGACGATTCCTGGCAGAGATGCCTGGAAGGCCATGTGGACCCCGGCGCGGTATGTGCGCCACCGCCGGTGGAAGAAGGGCGGCTCTTCGAGTTGCGCACAAAAAACGACCGCCTGATCCACGCCTGCGCGCCGCTGATCCAGCAGACCCGCGAGTTTCTTTCGCAGACGGGGACCATTCTGCTGCTGACGGATCCGGACGGCATGATCCTTGAATTGGCCGGAGATACGCGCATCGTTGAACCTGCAGGCGAGGTCCGGTTAGTGCCGGGTTGCAAATGGACCGAGTTCAGTTGCGGCACCAATGCGATCGGCACGGCACTCGCTCTGCGGCAACCCGTGCAAATCCATGGTTCCGAGCATTTCTGCGCTGGTATCAAGCGATGGACGTGCTCCGCCACGGTGATCCGCGATCCGCTTGACGGCACGGTGCTCGGCGTCCTCGACGTCTCGGGACACGCGCGAACGTACAGCCAACATAGCCTTGCGTTTATCGTCTCAATGGCAGGGCGTATCGAGAGCCGGTTTCGCAATCTCGCGCTCGAGCGCCGCCTTCGGCTGGTGGAACGTTGCATGCAGCATTGCTTCGGGCACGCGGATGGCGTCGTCGTGGTGGATGAGAATGGGCGCCTGGTCAGAGCGAACCGGCAGGCGCCGGGCGCGTTTGCGCGTATCGGCGCACCAGACGGACTGGAGAGCGCCTTCCCGGTCCCGGATATCGCAAAGATGGCGGATGGCTTTGTGCAGCCGCAGTCACCAGACTGGCTGCGGCGGGTGCAAATTCAGAGCATCAAGGAAGGCACCGACACCCTTGGCTTTCTTCTGATCGTACCGGCCCCGAGCCGGCGCACCGCATGGTTGCCTGACCTGATACCCGACGCCGAGTACACGCCTGCTCCAGCGTTCTCCCGCATCGTAGGCCACAGTCCCGCACTGCGTGCGGCCGTGCAAAAAGCGCAGCAACTTGCCAAAGCCAAGGTCCCGGTGCTGCTCCTCGGCGAAACCGGCGTGGGCAAGGAATTATTCGCTCAAGGCATCCATCAGGCGAGCGCGGCTGCCGATGGTCCCTTCGTCGCGCTGAACTGCGGCGGGTTGTCGCGTGATCTGCTGGCAAGCGAACTGTTTGGCTATGCGGAAGGAGCCTTTACCGGCGCACGCAAAGGCGGCATGGTGGGAAAAATCGAAGCCGCCAATCACGGCACCCTGTTCCTGGACGAAATCGGCGAAATGCCGTTCGACATCCAGCCGCATTTGCTGCGTGTTCTGGAGGAAGGCGAGCTATATCGGTTGGGCGAGAATACCCCGCGCAAGGTCAACTTCCGGCTGATCGCGGCCACTCATCGCGACCTGCGCGCGGACATTGCCGACGAGAAATTCCGCATGGACCTGTATTACCGGCTTGCCGTCACCAGCATCTCCATCCCGCCGCTGCGCGAACGCAAGGCGGATCTGGCGGACCTGATCGATCATTGGTTGCACACCTCGCTCGAACGCTACGGCCTGGCTAATGCCGTCATCGACGATGAGGCGCACGAATGCCTCCTCAACTACGATTGGCCCGGCAATGTACGCGAGATGCGCAATGCGATTGAGGGTGCCGTGCTCATGGCCCGCGACGGGATAATCGCAATGGATGACCTGCCGCCCGAAATCCGTGCGGCAGCATCTGCCGGCCCTCAGCGCACTGCGCCCCCCGCTGGCCATTCGCTCCCGCTACAAAAGATCCCGTCGTTGGAAATGGCGGAAGCGGAGTCTATCCGTCTGGCCATCCAGCAAGCCCAGGGCAACCTGACCCATGTGGCTTTCCAGCTTGGCATAGCAAAAAGCACGCTGTACCAGAAGATCAAGAAATACGGATTGGCACAAGACCTTGGGGCTACGCGACATACTGACCGATGAGGCCTGGCGTTGCCGATTCCGTCACGGTCGTGATCCATCGGCAAGCGATGAGCTGACAGGCCACTGATAATCATATAGCTGGTCTGAGCTTCGCAATTTGATGCGCAGGAATCCGGTCTGTGTTTAAAGGCGTGTATCTACCGCACCTTCCGTGAGCGTTTGCTACCTGGCAATACCCTTGCCATCCGACCGACTCTCAACATACTTGACGAGTTCAGTCATGTCGCGAGACTTACCGTCCTGCATTGCCGCGTAGTTCCATACCTGACGTGCGGTGTTGCCTAACCACATCGGCACGCCGAGCGCCTGGCACTCTTCCACCGCTAGCCCGATGTCCTTGCATACGCTGCCGATCGGGAAGCCGAAATCGAACGTGCGCGGCAACACCGTCGGTCGCCCTTTCGATACCAAGGTCGACGCCCTCATGGGCGGGTATGGGGCAGCGCGCGGGATCGTTGACGATCTGTTTGACCAGAAGCCTCACTAATCAGCTCGGCTCTGCGCAGTTTTCTGCGGCTCGCTTTTGTTGTGTTTCCCCTCGAATTCGGCCGGACAGACATCCGTTTAATTCACCGAAAGCGGTTGGAGACGTCCCATTTCGCCCGCCTCGAACCGCTGGACGGCAGCTTCAATCTGCGCCTGGTCATCCGATCGCCAATACCTTCGATCGCTACGTGGCGACTCGCGCAGGACCAAAACTCAGCCCCGCGGCCAATTTGCTGTGGAGGGAAATCGTGCGGCTGATGTCGTCCGTTTAACCCGCGACAAACAGGCGCTCTTTGCTATCGAGTCCAACTGCCGGGCGGATAGATGAACCGTTATCGCCACCTGTCTACGCGCGCCGATGCGGCTGGCGTGCGAGACAATCCCATGCGCTTCAGGGATTCGCTCCGCCGGGCTCGCGCCCGGCCTGGTCCGCCAATCCGCCCGCTGAGACTTTAAAAATGTCAGGAGTTTCATCTTGGCGTCGGTCCAGTTTCATATGGCTGGTGTTAAAAAAGAGAGCTCGGTCGGACACGGGACGACGCAATGCGCGGCGGTCCCCGACCCATAGTTAAGCGGAGAATTCGATTCATGGACAAAGAGTCCCGGAAACCAGGCACGAGCCAAAATGATGCTGAGACGGTGTTCCAACGCGTGACACGTCGATCGTTCTTGGGCCGCGTGGGTGCCGCCGGCATCACGATTGGCGCCGGACAACTTTCCTCTGTCGCACACGCAGCTTCCGGCGGTGCTGACCCGGGTGAAACACCAGTCACCGACCTGAGCGCAGATAGTGCCAACGTACATGTCCGATTGAACGTCAACGGCACCAACCACGAACTGGATATCGATCCCCGCACGACGCTGCTCGATTGCGTGCGCGAACATCTGCGGCTTACCGGCACAAAGAAGGGTTGCGACCACGGCCAGTGCGGCGCCTGCACGGTCCATGTCGACGGCAAGCGTGTGAATTCCTGCCTAAGCCTTGCCGCCACCCATGAGGGCGAGGAGATCACGACCATCGAAGGCCTTGGACAGCCGGGCAAGCTGCATCCGATGCAGGCCGCCTTCGTCGAACACGACGGTTTTCAGTGCGGGTACTGCACGTCCGGCCAGATCATGTCAGCTGTCGCACTGCTCAAAGAGCCTTACGGTCACAGCGACGAGGACGTCAAGGAAGCCATGAGCGGAAATATCTGCAGGTGCGGCGCCTATTCGAACATCGTCTCCGCGATCCAGCAAGTTCGCCGGAAAGCTTAAGCGGAGCATACGAATGGAACTCTTTCAACTCAAACGCGCGTCCAGCGTCGCACAGGCACTCGACATCGCGCAGACTGATACCGGCAGCCAGCAAAGCGGCGTGTCGATGCGCTTTCTGGCCGGCGGTACAACACTGCTGGACTTGATGAAGCTCGACGTGGAGCGTCCGACGCAGGTCATCGACATCCATCACCTGCCGCTCGCTCAGGTCGAAGCAATCGACGGTGGCGGGGTCACGATCGGCGCGACAGTGCGCAATTCCGATCTCGCGAATCATTCGCTGATCAAGACGCACTATCCTGTCCTGTCCCAGGCGTTGCTTTCCGGTGCGTCGGCCCAGTTGCGAAACATGGCGACGACCGGCGGCAACCTGTTGCAGCGCACGCGCTGCGTCTACTTTCGCGATACAGCCGCGCCATGCAACAAGCGTGAGCCTGACACGGGTTGTTCTGCAATCGGCGGGTTCAATCGAAACCTCGCCATTCTGGGGACCAGCGATCACTGCATCGCGACGAACCCCTCGGACATGAGTGTCGCGATGACCGCACTCGAGGCCACGATCCATGTCGAAAGCAGGCAGGGCAAGCGAAGCATCGCGATTGACGACTTCTTCCTATTGCCCGGGGCCACGCCGCAACGTGAAACAGCCCTCAACCCCAGTGAGCTGATCACCCAGGTGACGCTTCCTGCGCCGGCACCCGGCAGTCGCAGCGTCTATCTGAAACTGCGCGATCGCGCATCGTATGAATTTGCGTTGGCGTCGGCAGCGGTCGTCATGACCGTATCGTCGGGCAGGATCGCCCACATCAGGATCGCACTAGGTGGTGTCGGCGTTAAGCCCTGGCGCTCGCGCGAGGCCGAAGCCGCGTTGCTCGGCCGCGCGCCTGAGCCCGCGGCGCTACGGGCAGCGGCCGAGGCCGCACTCCAGTCAGCGCGCCCGCAAAGCCAGAACGGCTTCAAGGTCGAACTTGCTAAACGCTGCATTCAGCAAGCACTCAAGCTGGCCATACAGACTGCTTGACCCATTGTTGTACGCGGAGAGAACGTGCAATTAGCTAGCAATAAAACGCAGCCGGTCATTGGCGGCGACTTTACCCGAATTGACGGACCGTTTAAGGTCAGCGGTGCGGCAACGTACACGTCGGATTTCAACTTTCCAGGGATGCTTTACGCCGTACCGGTTTGCGCGACGATCGCCAAGGGGCGCATCGTTCAACTGGAAACGGCCGCTGCCTCGAAGATGCCAGGGGTCCGGGCTGTCTTCACACGCGAGAACATCGGGAAGTTCTATCGCATCGGCTTCGGACCAAGAATCGACGAAAGACGCCCGCCGCTCGACGACGACATCATCTCGTATTATGGCCAGTACATTGCAGTCATAGTGGCCGATACGTTCGAGCAGGCAACCGCCGCGTCCAGTGCAGTGAAGGCGCGGTATGCGCAGAGTCAACCCGATGTAAGGACCCAGATGTCGGCAGAGGAGACGCCGTCCGTCGACATGCAGCGCGGCGACGCAGAGGCCGCATTCGCGGCCGCCTCTGATACGCTGAAGCTGGACCAGACCTACTCGACGCCGATCGAAACGCACAACCCAATCGAACTGCATGCCACGGTGGCCGTATTCGATGGCACGAACTATACGCTCTACGAAACGACGCAGTCGATTGTCAACCAGCGGCAGATGATGGCACAGATGCTCGGCGTGCCGGAAGACCAGGTGCGCGTCATCATGAAGTATCTAGGCTCTGGATTCGGCGGCAAGCTGTTTCCGTGGTCCCACTCGCTACTCGCCGCCGCTGCGGCCCGCAATCTGCGGCGGCCCGTCAAGCTGGTGCTGACCCGCGAGATGATGTTCCAAAACGTGGGCCACCGTCCGGGCACGGAGCAGCGCGTACGCTTGTCGGCAACACGCGATGGACGTTTGACATCGCTGCAGCAGCACTACGTCTATCAAACAGCCCGCCTGGATACACGCAAAGAGAATTGCGGCGAGGCGACAGGCTATCTCTACAGCTCGCCGAACCTGCAAGTGACTGCCGCCCATGCGCGTCGGGACATCGCGCCCAGCACATCAATGCGCGGCCCGGGCGCCGTCCCTGGCTTGTTCGCAATCGAATCGGCCGTCGACGAGTTCGCCATCAAGCTCAATATCGATCCCGTCCAGTTACGCCTTCTCAATGAGCCGGCGATTGACGAAAGCCTGAATGTGCCGTTTTCCTCTCGGCACCTCAAGGAGTGCCTGACGCGGGGCGCGGAACAATTCGGCTGGGCAGCACGCAAGACGCCGGTCGGGTCGATGCGTCATGACGGTATGGTGATCGGCTGGGGAGTCGCAGCGGGGTCGTGGCAAGCGCAGCGATCCGCAGCGGAAGTCATAGTTGAACTGAACGCCGACGCAACGGCGCGCGTGTTGACAGCTACTCAGGACATTGGCACGGGGACGTACACCATACTCGCTCAGATGGTGGCCAATGTGACCGGGATCGCGCTCGACAGAATTTCAGTGGTGATCGGTGACACACGCTTGCCTCCCGGCCCGATGTCCGGGGGCTCGAGGGCTACGGCGTCGCTGGTTCCGGCCGTGGCGCAGGCGGCGCAGGCGGCGGTCCAGCACCTTTTGCTCACCGCAGCCGAAGCAGGTAACTCGCCCTTCAACGGGCAGAAGGCGGATGCACTTGGTTTTGAGCAAGGGATGGTCTATCGCAAAGGAACCTCACCGGGAGCAGGGGTGCCCTTCGAGCGGATTCTGGGGCCGGCAGGGATCAACACGGTAGTGGGAAGGGGGCGATCCGGCCCGAATCAGGACGATCCTGACGCGAAGCGCGTGTCGGCGCACTCGTACTGCGCGCATTTTGTCGAGGTTACATGGCAGCCTGAAACAGCGCGGTTGCGAGTCAGTCGCGTGGTGAGCGTGATCGATGGGGGCAAGATCATCAATGCCCGTGCGGCCCGCAACCAGATCGAAGGAGCTGTCGTGATGGGTGTCGGCATGGCGTTATTCGAAGAGACGAACTACGACAGCCGTTCCGGCGCCCCGATCAACCGCAGCCTCGCCGACTATGTCATGACCACGCATGCCGATGCACCGAAGATCGACGTCACGTTCCTCGATTATCCGGATCTCGCATTGAATCCGCTCGGCGCACGCGGTGTCGGAGAGATTGGAATCGCGGGTATTGCGCCAGCGATTACGAACGCTGTTTATCATGCGACGGGCGTGCGCGTGCGTAATCTTCCGGTTCGGATCGAAGACCTGTTGGCGGCTTAGGCCGCATTCCGGCCGTAGATACAATCTCACGCGGCCGTTATTCGCTTCATAGTAGCCGCTGGCCCCGAGTTGATCTCCACTTCTTTCAGCCTACCCCACCCCGACAACCGTCGGATCATCGTCAGGAAGCTACGGCTTCTTTACGTCTTGGTTCTTATCGCATTCCTCAACCACGGCCTTGTCGGCACAACGACAGAACGATGACGGCATCCCGTTCGGCGGCCGGCGAGATGCATGGTTCTGTGACGATTAAATAAAGCTTAATTCGCGTGTCGATGTTCGGCAATGCCGCACCCCCGACCATAGGCTCCTGTTTTGCACGCCTCGCCGGTCCCCGTAGGGCCAGGGGCGCCGACGCAATGCCTCATCCGACACAGACACTTTTACATGAACGCCATTGTCCTGGTTGCCCTGCGCCGCCCCCTCACCTTCGTGGTGATGAGCATCCTTCTCATCCTGTTCGGCGCGATGGCCGTAGTGAAGACGCCGACGGACATCTTTCCCGCCATCCGCATCCCGGTGATAGCGGTCGTGTGGAACTACAACGGACTGTCCCCGCAGGATATGTCCGGCCGCGTGGTCTACTACTACGAACGCGCCTTGACCGCGACGGTGGCCAACATTGAGCACATCGAGAGCCAGTCCCTGTACGGTGCCGGCATCGTGAAGATCTACTTTCAGCCGGGCACCGACATCGCCGCCGCTCAAGCCCAGGTCACGTCCATCTCGCAGACCGTGCTGAAGCAAATGCCGGCGGGCATTACGCCGCCTCAAGTGCTGGTGTATAACGCGTCCTCGGTCCCGGTACTGGACCTTCAAGTCTCTGCGCCGAACATGACGGCCGCGCAGGTGTACGACATGGCGTCTAACCTGGTCCGCCCGCAACTGGTGGCCGTGCCGGGTGTCGCGATTCCGGCGCCATACGGGGGCGCTTCGCTGAACGTCGAAATCGATCTGGACCAGACGAAGTTGCTGGCGCACGGCCTCTCGGCCGCAGACGTAGCGGCCGCGCTCAGGTCGCAGAACGTGGTGCTTCCTGCGGGCGACCAGAAGATCGGTGGACTTGACTTTATGGTCCAAACGAATTCGACGCCTCTCCAGGTGCCGACATTCAACAACATGCCGATCAAGACGGTGAACGGCGCGACCGTCTATCTGCGCGACGTCGCCTACGTGCACCGCGGCGCGCCACCGCAGACGAACGCGGTCCTGGTGAAAGGCAAGCAGTCCGTGCTGATCCAGATTTTCAAGAGCGGCGACGCTTCGACACTCGCCGTGGTGGCAGGTATCAAGCAGGCGCTGCCCGGCATCATCCGCACGCTGCCGCCGGGCGTGAAGATCACGCCGCTCAACGATGCCTCGGGGTTCGTGCGCGATTCGGTGGCAGAGGTGGTTCAGGAGATGATCACTGCGGCGGTCCTGACGGGGCTGACTGTGCTGCTCTTTCTCGGCAGCTGGCGTTCGACGCTGATCGTGGCGACATCGATTCCGCTCGCGATCCTGTCCTCGATCCTGGCGCTGCACTACATCGGGCAAACAATCAATGTCATGACGCTTGGCGGATTGGCGCTCGCGGTCGGTATTCTGGTCGACGACGCAACCGTCATGATCGAAAACATCGATTCTCACCTCGAGGCGGGGGCCGAGCTAGAGCCCGGGATTATTGCGGCGGCAAACCAGATCGTTGTGCCGACGCTCGTCGCGACGCTGTGCATCTGTATCGTCTGGCTGCCGTTGTTCCAGTTGGGCGGCATCTCGGGGTATCTGTTCCAGCCGCTCGCCGAAGCCATCATCTTCGCGATGCTCGCTTCGTTCGTCCTCTCGCGCACGCTGGTGCCGACGATGGCCGCATGGCTGTTGCGCGGCCAGGTGAAGGCGCATGGGCATGGCCATGGACACGAAGGCAATCCTGGCTTCTTCACCCGGTTTCAGCGACGCTTCGAGCAGGGCTTCTCGCGGTTTCGCGATCGGTACCGGGAAGCGCTGACCCTCGCCGTGCTTCATCGCAAGCGCTTTATCATGTTCTTCGTTGCCTTTACGGTTGCGTCGATGGGTCTGCTCGCTTTCCTCGGCCGTGACTTCTTCCCGAGCATCAAGTCGGGCGAAATCGATATGCACATGCGCGCACCGATCGGCACGCGGCTCGAAGATGCCTCCAAGATCGCGGTGCTCGTCAATGGCCAGATCCGGAAGAGTCTGCCGGGCCAGGTCACCAATCTGGTCGATAACTGCGGGCTGCCCTCGACCAGCCTCAACCTCGCCTATACCTCGGACGGCACGATCGGTCCGCAGGATTGCGACATCACGATCAGTCTGAAGAATGAACAGTCGCCGGTGGACGACTACCGGTCCACACTGCGCCGCGCACTGCCGAAGCTCTTTCCCGGCACGGTGTTTACCTTCCTGCCCGGCGACATCACGGCCAAGATCCTGAACTTCGGCCTGCCCGCGCCCATCGACGTGCAGATCTCGGGCCGCGGACAAGTAGCGAACATGGCTTACGCGCAGACGCTCGCTGCACGCATCCGCAAGATTCCCGGCGCCGCCGACGTCAACATCCAACAGGCGTTCAACGAACCGACGCTCAGGATTGCCGCGGACCGCTCGTTTGCCTCCGGTATGAACCTGACCGAAGGCAACATCGCGAACAACGCGCTCGCGACGCTGTCCGGCAGCGGGCAGACGGCGCCGACGTACTGGCTCGACACGGTGAACGGCATCTCGCACCTCGTCAACATGCAGACGCCGCAAGACCAGCTCGCGTCGATGAACGACCTGGAGACGATTCCGATCGATCGAGGCAACGGCGATCCAGGCGGCCAGCAGTCGCAGTTGCTTGGCGCGCTCGGCACCGTCACGCAAACGGGTACGCCCCTGTTGGTCTCCCATTACAGCATCCTGCCCTCGATCGATATCTACGTCAGCAACCAGGGGCGGGACCTCGGTGCCGTCTACGATCAGGTCGCACAGGTCGCGAAGGAGATGAAATCGCAGCTACCGAAAGGCGCCGCCGTACACCTGCGCGGCCAGGCTACGACGATGGGCAGCGCGTACGTGCAACTACTGGGGGGACTGGCGCTTTCGGTGCTGCTGGTCTATCTCATGATCGTCGTCAATTTCCAGTCCTGGCTCGACCCGTTCATCATCATTACCGCACTGCCAGGCGCGCTGGCCGGCATTGTCTGGAGCCTCTTTCTCACGCATACGAACGGTTCAGTGCCTGCGCTCACGGGCGCGATCATGTGCATGGGCACGGCGACGGCCAACTCGATCCTGGTGGTGTCGTTTGCCCGCGAGCGCCTCGCGGAACACGGTGATGCGATCACCGCGGCCATCGAAGCCGGATACGCCCGTATCCGCCCGGTTCTGATGACCGCGCTCGCGATGATCATCGGGATGCTGCCAATGTCCATGAGCAATACGCAAAACGCACCGCTCGGACGAGCAGTCGTAGGTGGACTTCTCGTTGCGACGTTCGCCACTTTGCTCTTCGTTCCCTGCGTGTTCGCGATGATGCATCGCAACGACAGAAAAGCCACGGAGTCTCATCTATGAACGTAGTAAACCGCGAAGTTGTGGCCCCGGGCCGAACTCGACTTAAATGGTCCACCGCGATCGCCGCCCTTGTCCTTGCCGGCCTTGTTGTCCACGGCATCGTCCAACGCCACGACAATGTCACGGATCTGCAAACGCTCGCCAACGAGGAGTCCGTACCGCAGGTGCAGGTCATGTCGCCGATGTCAGGGCCTGCTTCGCAAACGGTCTCACTGCCCGGCAACATCAAAGCCTGGTACACCGCCCCGATCTATGCACAGGTCTCCGGCTACGTGCGCAAGTGGTACGTGGATTACGGCGCGTTCGTCAAGGCCGGTACGCTGCTCGCCACGATCGACGCGCCCACCGTCGACGAGCAGTACCAGAC
>Ga0255336_101857_pt1 | contig 12777 bp, 8 predicted proteins | sample MeOH1_35cm_T3_17_FD_189102 | JGI IMG/M metagenome (GOLD analysis project Ga0255336, IMG submission 189102) | Sandy soil microbial communities from University of British Columbia, Vancouver, Canada - MeOH1_35cm_T3_179 | ecosystem: Engineered > Artificial ecosystem > Sand microcosm > Unclassified ...
TGCTGCATCGGGAGATGCCGCAGATCATCGATGGCCTGATCGCGCAGAAGCGTTTCGTCTATCTCTGCACCAATGCGCTGCTGATGGAAAAGAAGATGGATCAGTACAAGCCATCTCCTTATTTCACTTGGTCGGTGCATCTCGACGGCAGCAAGGACGAGCACGACAAGTCGGTCTGCCAGCAGGGCGTCTACGAGAAGGCGGTGGAAGCGATCGCCAAGGCCAAGGCCGCCGGCTTCCGCGTCAACATCAACTGCACTTTCTTCGACGGGACTGATCCGGCCCGCGCCGCCGCGTTCTTTGATGACGTGATGGCGATGGGCGTCGATGGCATCACCGTCTCGCCGGGCTATGCCTATGAGCGCGCGCCCGACCAGCAGCATTTCCTCAACCGCCAGAAGACCCGTCAGTTGTTCCGCGACATCTTCCGCCGCGGTGACAAGGGCAAGAAGTGGGCTTTCAGCCAGTCCTCGCTGTTTCTCAACTTCCTGGCCGGCAACGAGACCTATAAGTGCACGCCCTGGGCCAATCCGACCCGCAATGTGTTCGGCTGGCAGCGCCCCTGCTATCTGATCGGCGAAGGCTATGCCAAGACCTTCACCGAATTGATGGCCAGCACTCAGTGGGATGATTATGGCGTCGGCAATTACGAGAAGTGTGCCGATTGCATGGTGCATAGCGGCTTCGAAGGCACCGCCGTCAAGGATACTGTCATGCATCCGCTGAAGGCGATGATGGTTGCCTTGAAGGGCGTCAAGGTCGATGGCGAGATGGCGCCGGATATTTCGCTCGACAAGCAGCGTCCGGCGGAATTCCTGTTCTCACGCCATGTCGAAGACAGCCTGGCCCAGATCAAGGCCGACAAGGCTGCAAATCTGAACAAGGGCCGCGCCGCCGCCGAGTAAGGCGATCTGCGCAACCGAATGATCGCTGAACCCCGCCTCTCGCAGGCGGAGTTTTGCTTTGCGCGGTTTAGCGGACTGCTAGGCCGATATCTGTGCGAGCAAAGGCCGGGCCTGCTTCAGCGCTTTTAACGCCTTGCCGGCCGAGCGTCCTGCCTGCATCACGGCGGCAAGGCCCAGCCGGCCCGTGCCCAGTCCGGCGAGGATCGGCAGGATACGCGTACCGCCATCCGCGTCGACACCGGCCGCCAATCCCGCCGGCAGCGTTTCGCCAGCCGTATCTGAAACGGCGCGAATGACGAGGAATGGCAGGCCATACCGTTCGGCCGCCCGCGCCACATGATGGCTTTCCATATCGGCAGCCAGCGCATCGAAGGTGGTGAAGAGCCGGTGCTTTTCCGCCGTCGTTTCAACGATGCGGTCGCTGGCATAGACATGGCCGGCGGCGCAGGATGGCAGCAAGCCGAGGGCGCGTTCGAGCCAGGCAGGACTGCCGGCATAGTGCCGGCCTGCGGCATCGACCACCGTCGCTGAGATGACGAGATCACCGGTGCGCAAAGCGGGATCGAGGCCACCGGCGATGCCGAAGCTGATGAGGCCGCTGACACCTTGCGCGATCAGCGCGTCGATCTTGTGCCGCGTCGCTTCCGCCTGTCCGCCGCCGCTGACGACGCGAAGCGGCAGGCCGGCAACGAGCCTGGCCTCCGATTGCAGCCCCGTCACCACCCCCAGCATCACTGTTCCCCGCGTCACCACGCCGAGCACGGGATCACATCCCGTACATGACGGTCTTAGCGTTGCCTTGCTGCAGGTTGCGATAGCGTGCCATGGCCCAGAGCGGGAAGAAGGCGCGGTAGCCGTGGTAACGCAGATAGAAGACGCGCGGGAAGCCAACCGCGGTATAGGCCTCTTCCTGCCACAGCCCGTCCTCGTCCTGCGTCTCCACCAGATAACGGATGCCACGCGCCACTGACGGATGATCCACCTCGCCTGCCGCCATCAGGCCGAGCACGGCCCAGGCAGTCTGCGAGGCGGTCGATTCCTGGCCCTCGCCGCGCGGCTGGTTGTCCCAGTAGGAAGCACCGTCTTCGCCCCAGCCGCCATCATCGCGCTGCTTGGCAACCAGCCAATCGACAGCCTTGCGCATCGCCGGATGGTTCCCCGGCAAGCCGATCGCATTGAGTGCGCAGAGCACCGACCAGGTGCCGTAGACGTAATTGGTGCCCCAGCGCCCGAACCAGCTGCCGTCTTCCTCCTGCTCGGCCAGCAGATAATCGACAGCCGCCTTCACCTTGGGATGGTCGGTCTTGTAGCCGAGCTGCGCCAGCATGCCGAGGCAACGCGCGGAGACATCCGCTGTGGGCGGATCCAGCAAGGCGCCGTGATCGGCAAAGGGAATGTGATTGAGATACTGGTAATCGTTATCGGCGTCGAAAGCGCCCCAGCCGCCATTCTTGCTCTGCAGGCCGAAGATCCATTCGACGGCGCGGTCGATCTGATCTTTGTATTTGTCGTGATCGAGGCGGTCGAGCGCCATCACAACCACCGCCGTGTCGTCGACATCGGGATAATGCGGGTTGTTGTACTGGAAGGCCCAGCCGCCCGGGCGCACACCCGGTGCCCGCACCGCCCAATCGCCGACCACATCCAGGATCTGCCGGTCCTTCAGCCAATCCGCCGCCGGGCCGACACGCTGCGCGAAGTCACCGCCAGCTTCCAGCATGGCATGGCTGGCAAGGCCGGTGTCCCAAACAGGCGACAGGCAGGGCTGGCAGTAGGCACGGTCGCCATGCACCACCATCAGATTCTCGACGGACTGCTTGGCGATGACGAGGTCCGGATGGTCCTTCGGATAACCCAGAAGCTCGAACATCATGACGCTGTTGGCCATGGCCGGATAAATCGCGCCGAGTCCGTCCTCGCCATTCAACCGCTCGGTGACGAAGGCCACCGCCTTGTCGACCGCACGCTGGCGGGTCTTGGCCGGAAAGAACCGGTCGGCCCGCTGCAGCACCCGGTCGATGTTGCGGAAGAATACCGCCCAGGCCCCCTTGCGGTTCATGTTGTACCAGTTGGTCACCTGCTCCGGCGGCGTGACGAAGAGTTCCTGCACGCCGACGCCGCGCGGATTCCTGGCCAGCGGCTTCTTCGCCATCAGCACCAGCAACGGCACGATCACGGTGCGCGACCAATAGCTCACCTTGTCGAGGTGGAAAGGGAACCAGCGTGGCAGATGCATGATCTCGACCGGCATGACCGGCACCGCCCGCCAGGGCACCTGGCCGAACAGCGCCAGCTGGATCATGGTGAAGACATTGCAGGTCTGCGCCCCGCCATGGGCCAGGATCGCCTCGCGCGCGCGCTGCATATGCGGCGAATCGATATCCTCGCCGCAGATCTTCAGCGCGTAATAGGCCTTCACGCTGGCGGAGATATTGAAATCGCCGCCATGGAACAGCGGCCAGCCGCCATGCTCACCCTGGATCGACTTCAGGTAGTTGACGATCGGCGGTTCGATCGCCGGGTCGACCTCATCCAGAAAGTGCTTCAGCAGGATATATTCGGCCGGAATGGTGGCGTCGGCCTCCAGCTCGAAAACCCAATGCCCATCGGCCTGCTGGCGCCCCGCGAGAGACTCGGCTGCCGCATTCACGCCTTGCTCGACGCGTTGCAGCAGGTCGGGCGCGACAACAACGCGCTTCTCTGAGGCAAGTCCAAGACTGCTCATTTGCTTCATTTACCAATCGATATATCGCAAAGTTGCCGCACAATGCTGGAATTTCCGTTTTATTTCAAGCCGTTCACATCCTCTTGAACAGCCGTTCCAGCGGCCCGGCGCGCCGCAAAGAAATCACGCCAACACATTGAAACAAAATAATATTCCTCTTAACACCCTATTTACCTATCGCGCCGCAAAATCCTCCCCGTAGCGGATGTAACCTTTTGCTGTCCCTCGCGCATGGCTGGCGGCCGGGGGTGGGTTGGGATTTCGTGCCTGGATTCGGCCAATATGTGTCGACCAAATTGTCGTATCGCCTGGTGGCCATCGTCATGCTCTGCGTGCTGGTGGCCAGCGGACCAGCCACGATCGGCTTCTATCTGTTCAGCCGCGAAACCGCGATCGACGACGCCGCCCAGCTGATCGCCTCCATCACCGACAACAAGGTCTATACGCTGGACGCGGAACTGCAGCTGGCGCGCCACAGCCTGGAGAAGTTCCGCAACCATCTGTCCAATGCTCTCGTGCCGACGCCCGCTGCACAGGACGCCGCCGATTTCTATGCAGAGATGGCAGCTCAGCCTAACGGCATGCTGACCAATGATCGCGCCAAGTTCGACGGGCGGCGCGAAGCCGGCATCTTCATCAATCCGATGGATCCGCCGGATGCTTTCATGCGCGCCGTCTATGTCCGTGCGCAGCGCATGATGACGGTCTATGGCTCCGCCGTGGTGCCGCCTTTCGACTCGCTTTGGCTGCTGACGCGCAAGCGGTCGGAAGTCGTCTATATGCCGCGCCTCCCCAATCTCATCTATCGCGCCCAACCCAGCGACGACTTTTCCGCGACCGAGTGGCTGACCCTGGGAGATCCCGCGACCAACCCCACCCGCGAGGTACGCTGGACCCGTGCCAATTATGACTTCGTCTCCTGGTCCTGGGTGGTCAGCGCCGTCCTGCCGATCGATATCGGCGACCAATGGATCGGCAATATCGGCCACGATATCGAGATCGGCGAACTCCTCGATCAGTTGACCCGGAACGACAGCTTCAAGGGGACCGAGCATTTCCTGATCGGCAAGAATGGCGAGCCCATCCTGGTCGGCCATTGGCAGGAGGCCCTGCAAGCCGGCACCCTGACGATGGAAGACAAGCAGGAAATGCACAACGTCATCGCCTCGCTCAGGCAATACGCCCCCGCCGATCCGCACACCGCAACGATCCATCGTTTCGGTGTTTCCGGCATGAGCAGCATCGTCGTCTCCGCCGAGATCTCCGAAACCGGCTGGACTTATTTTCGGGTGGTCTCGATCCCCAGTATCGTCGGTCGCATCACCTCGGCCTTCATCTGGACGACGGCCATCGCCATCGCGGCGATGATGCTGATCGCGATCGCCGTTCACACGGCCTTGCGCCTGCGCATCGTGCAGCCAGTGCGCGAGCTGTCCAACATCGTCGCGCAATTCGCCGAAGGCAACACCGACGCCCGCGCACCGGTGCGCAGCAACGACGAAATCGGCCATCTCGCCACCGCCTTCAACAGCATGGCGGATCGCATCCAGCAGAGCCATAACCATCTGACCAAAGCACAGCAGGAGCTCAAGCGTCACAATCAGGATCTGCTGCGGGCCAGTCGCATCAAGACCAATTTCCTTGCCAACATGTCGCATGAACTGCGCACACCGCTGAATGCCATTCTCGGCTTTGCCGATGTGATGCAGACGGAATTGTTCGGCCCGCTCGGCAACAAGCGCTACCGGGAATATACCGAGGACATCAAGCGCAGCGGCCAGCATCTGCTGTCATTGATCAACGACGTCCTGGACATGTCGCGCATCGAGGCTGGCCGGGCCGATCTCGACATGATGAAACGCGACCTTGTCCCGATCATCAAGGCCAGCCTGGCAATCGTCCGGGCAACGGCAGAAAACAAGGGGCTGGCGCTGCGCATCGACCTGCCGGAAGACACGCTCGAAGCCCGGTGTGATCAGCGCGCGGTCACCCAGATGCTGCTAAACCTGCTGTCGAACGCGATCAAATTCTCTCCGCCGCAATCGGATATCGTCATTTCGGCGCGGCGGATCACCAGCGGCGAGGCCGAAATCTCCGTCGCCGATCGCGGCCCCGGTATCGCGCCCGCGATGTTGCCGCGCCTGTTCGAGCCCTTCAGCCCCAAGGTGGCGCATATCGCCAGCAACCAGGAAGGCACCGGTCTCGGCCTCTCCATCACCAAAGGCCTGATCGAAGCCCATGGCGGCCGGATCGACGTCGAGACGGAAGCCGCTGACATGACCGAAGGCATGGCCGTCAACGGCCCGGTCCCGCTGCGTGGCAGTGGCACGGTGATGCGGTTGTTCTTTCCAGCGGCTTGAGCCCGGATCTTCCTAATCACGCGGAATGACGGTAATGCCGGCCGTATCCAGGGCCTGGCGCAGCCAGCTTTGACCACGCTGGACCGCAGCGAACTCTTGCGCGACCAGGCGCGCCGGATCGTTTTTCGCCAAGTCATCAACGCCGATCGGCCGTTCGACCGGATCGAAGGGCGGTTGGGCAAAGGCGAAGACTCCCTGCCCCACTGCGCCATCGCCGCGGCGATCACGGATCGGCGCATGATAGCCCCAGACACTCGACATGATGAGACGGTCGAGGCCCCGCGCCACCAAACGGCGGGTGATGTCGACGATGGGAAGGAAGCCGCTGCCGATCGGCACACCCACGACCCAGAGCTGGCCATCCGGCGTCTGCGTTGCATCGATACAGACATGATCCTTGAGATGCGCCGAGCGCACGAAAGGCAAGATCGCTTCCAGGGCCGTCAGCGGCTGCTCGCCGACCATCATCGAATTGCCGTAATCGTAGAGCGCCGCCACCCAGGGACTGTCCACGGCAGCGAGGATGGTGGCAAGTTCGGGACCGGTAAAGTCCTCGTGGTTCTCCAGCAGGACGCGAATGCCTGCCTGCTCGGCCAGACGAGCGACCTCCTTGAGGTCGACAATGGTATGGGCGATCGTCTCGACGACGCTACCGCCATGGCGCATATAGGTGCGCAACTGCTCGATGCCGAGATCCTGGCCCACGCGCAACATCGTTTCCATATGCGCGGGCGCGGTGTCGCTGGTTTCCAGATCGCAGCGCAACTTGAGCCGCTCGAGCGACTGCCGCACGGCCTGGAGATGCGCGTCGCTGGTGCCGCTGAGTTGCCGGTAATTGGCACCATTGGCGTTGATGCTGACCCCGGTGAAGCCATCGGCAGCAGCGATCTCCAGGAAGCGGAAGACGTCGAAACCGGGTTGGTGCAGATAGTGATGGCGATAGCTGTAGCTTTGCTGGAACAGATGAACAGCCGACATGGCCTCAGCCTCCCAATACCTTGATCAGCGCGGCCAAAGCTTTGGCATAGGCCGACGCAGCCTCGGGCCGGCCTGCCGCATATTGCTGTTGGCGCATGCTGCAATAGGCGGCCATGCGCCAGTGGAAGAAGGGTTCCAGAAGCTGCAGGCGATCGCTGACCCGTCGATCATCATAAGCGAAGAGAAAAGCCGCGCGCTGCGCCGGAGTCAGCGGCTGCCGTCCATAGAGAATCTGAAATGCCGGCGAGAGAAAAGCGCAGAGATCCTCCGCCGCGTCACCCAGTGCCGGACATTGCCAGTCGATCAGGCGCAGCCCCTGCGGCCCGACGATCAGATTGCCCGGGCCGACATCAGTATGCAGCAGGCTCCGCCGCAACAAGACGGGATGATCGGCCGGGACCGGCCGCAGGCGGTGCAACTCCTGGGCCCGCTCAAGCTGGGCGAGGAACTGATCACCCTGGGCAAGAATATCGGTTGGCGTCACGGGGACATCGCGAAAGCCATCGACCGTCAACTGATGCTGCCGTTTCAGCAGAGCTGCCACGGCGGCAAGGCTCGGCACGTCAACTTCCGCAGCCGACGGCCCGGGCCAGATCGCACCGGCATGGAAGGCATAGATCAGGATCATGCCGTGATCCGGATCGTCGATGAATTCGATCAGCCGCGGTGCAATGCCAAGCGGTCCGAGAATGCCCAGCGCCCGCGCCTCGGCCCGCGCCAGGTTGGGAAACAGCGTCAGCTCACTGCTGAGCTTGAACTTCTTCACCACCCAGTCGCCGAACGGGCCGATCAGTCGAAAGACCTGATTAAGATAGCCGCCGGCCAGCGGCTTGCAGATAATCGATGCCGGCACACAATTGGTGCGTTCGATAACCAACCTGACCGGATCAAAGGCTGGCGCAGTGTAATCCGTCGGCATGGTCATCGCTCTGGCTTGGGTTCGAGCCGCGGCCGGATCCCAAACGGCGGGAAAGACAGTATTTTCATCTGCTCAGATCGCCGTCAAGGCGGCCCGTGCCAACCATTTGTGAAAACAATGCGTGGGTGGATCCATCCGCGGCGAGAAGGCGCCACCGGTGAAGGCAGGTGACTGCCGGCCCTTCTGCATCCGCTCGACGACATCGATATCTTCGTCGAACACGATCTTCCAGGTGGCGAGATTGGCCGCCCGCGTCGCCGCATAGGCCGCCGACGGCGACTGATCGCCGACATAATAGATCTCCAGCCGCTCGATCGTCCGGTCGACGGCAACCGGCTCCAGCAGGATCGAGAAATAGTGATCCTGGTGAATGCCGAGCAGCACATTCGGGAAAAACGCCGTGTATTCCGCGGCCCGGGCCCATTTCACCGGCAGGTCCGGAAAATGCGGCAGATCAGGGCCGTTCTCGACCAGCAGCGGCGTATAGGCCGTGCTGCCCTGGCCGGCGAAGGCCCCCTCTTCCGCGATATTGTAATGATCCTCCAGGCGCGAATAGCTGTTGAGCCCGGGATGGATCACCGGCAGATGATAGGCCTCGCAGTAATTCTCGACCGCAAGCTTCCAGTTGCAGTTGACCGATAGCTGCAGCGAGGAATCAGGGCCGGCATGACGGATTTCCCGCATATCGAAATCGCCCCAGCGCTGCCGCAGCGGCGCCGAGAACGTGTCGAAATCCTCGGCATCGCCGGAGACGTTCACATAGATCATGTCCCAGAAGACGGCACTGCGAACTTCCTTCAACCCATGCTGCGTCTTGTCGAAGCCCTCGCAAGTATGCTGCTTCGGCCCGCCGATATTGGGCGTCGCGATCAACTTGCCGTCGAGGTCATAGACCCAGGCATGATAGGGGCAGCGGAAGCTGCCTTGCACGTTGCAGGCACGATCCAGCAGCATCGCGCCGCGATGGCTGCAGACATTGTGGAAGACGGCGATGCTGTTGTCCTTGCGCCGTACCATCAGGAGCGGCAGCCCCATCAGATCGAACGGCTTGGCGTCGCCAGCGCGCGGGATATCCTTGCCAAAGCCGATGCAGGTCCAGGTACGGGCCAGTATCTTGTCACGTTCGAAGCGGGCGAAATCAACACTCGCATAGGCCTCGTTTGGCAAGCCGGACGCCAGTTCGATCGGCTGCAACACACGCTGCATCGCCGCCGGGTCAAAAGGCAGACGGGCGGTCGTCATTGGCTCTATTCCGGCGGGCATGATCACTACTTTCGGCTCGATTTGATCTTTTCAGTCTCTGGTGATTGACGTCATCTGTGAAGCACCATTAATTTAATCCATCCATGAGGGAATGTTATGAGCCGGGAGAGGGATTTGCCATAACGGCAGATCCAAAAGCCTGACAAGAATGAGAAATTATAAATAAAATGAATAGGTTAAGGCGCCTTCTACCGCCAGTATCCAGCCTTGTGGTATTCGAGGCAGCCGGTCGCTTGAATAACTTCACGGCCGCTGCTCAGGAGCTGAACGTGACCCAGGCTGCGGTCAGCCGGCAGATCCTCGGCCTGGAGGCACATCTCGGTGTCGCCCTCTTCCACCGCCAGCACCGGCAGGTCCGCCTGACCGCCGAGGGCATCACCCTGCACCAGGCCGTCAGCCAGGGCCTGCTCGCCATCGTCGATTGCGTGCAGCGCCTGACCGCGGTCCAGAACCGGGCGGCGATTTCCATCGGCGCCACCTTGGGTTTTGCCACCCTGTGGCTGATGTCGCGCCTCAGCGAGTTCAGTGCCGAGTATCCGGATATCCAGCTGCGCCTGATCTCGTCCGATACGCTCGGCGATCTCGGCGACGAGCAGCTCGATCTCGCGATCCGCTACGGCACCGGCAATTGGAGCGATGTCAAAGCGACCCGCATGTTCGATGGCGAGGTCTTTCCCGTCTGCAGCCCGGCCTTTCTCGAGCGCTTCCCAATTCCTTCCGGCATCAACGATATCGATCGTTTGCCGCTGCTGGAAATGGAAGCAGTCGACCCCACCTGGACCACCTGGGAAGCCTGGCGTACGGCGCTGTCGGCACCGCGCCTGAACAACCGCCGCCTGCGTTTCAACAACTATCCGCTGCTGATCCAGTCGGCGATCGCCGGCCAGGGGCTGGCGCTTGGCTGGCGCTATCTGGTCGATGACCCGCTCAATAACGGCCAGCTCATTCGTCCCTTCCCCGGCAGCTACAAAACCAATCTCGATTTCTATCTGATCGAGCCTGCCAATCGCCGGGAAACCGCTCCCATTGCCACCTTGAAATCCTGGCTGCTGCAGCATGCCGCCAAAGCGGAAGCCGAAGCGAAACGCCGCCCCTGAACGCATAAGGCCAGCGCTCAAGCGCCGGCCTTATGTATTATGTATTCGCGTGATCGCGACGAGCAATCAGCTCCAGGGGAATGGCGAGTTCGAGGTCGGATGCAGCTTGCCTTCGGCGAAACGCGAGAAGCGGAACGGCCGCAGCAATTCGTCACCCAAGCCGCAAATGTCATCCGCCACCAGCTTGCCGACACCGATCATCTTGTAGCCGTGATTGGAATCGGCGATGAAATAGACGTTCTGCTTGAAGCGATCGAAGACCGGGAAACTGTCGGCCGTGAAGCAGCCGATACCGCCCGAAGGCTCCTTCTTGTATTTCCCCATCTGCCCCATGAAGCGCTTCTGGCAGAAGGCCAAAGCCGAGACCCACATATGGGCGAAATCATCGCCGACAATGAAATCGGGGCTTTCCGGACCATAGGGATCGACCTTCACCCGGTCGATCGCCGTCGGCACCTTGAAGGGCATGGCACCACCCTGGATGCCGCCGAAATGGAAGTCCGGTTTGTAGTAGATGCCCCAGAGCTTGTCGGTGATCAGCGAGCCATCGACATCGGAATAGAGCGGCGCATCGGTATCGACATGGATCACCGGCGGCATCTGGCCGTCATTGGTCTTCTGGTAATCGGGATCGACGCCGAGCGTCCCCTCCTGCAAGGACCAATAGACCCACATCGGCACATTCTCATGGAGCTTGCCGTCGCGGTCCTTGATGGAAATCGCATCCGGCAGGCCCAGCATATGCCAGATCGACCGCACCCAGGGGCCGACGCCGACGATCACCTGCTCGCAAGCGATGGTGCCCTTGTCAGTCTCGACCGCCGTTACAGCACCTGAGGCATCCTGCTTCAGGCCGGTGACGCGGACACCGGTTGCGATGCGGACACCTTCCGCCTCGGCCTTCTTCGCCAGGCCATAGATCGCCGCCGTATTATTGGCATAGCCGCCTTTCTTCTCATGCAGCACCGAGGTGATGCCCTTGGCCTGCCAGTCGCTGAGAATGTTCTGCATATAGGTCATGCAGTCCTTCTCGCCCTCGATGAAAGCCGAGCTGTAGCCAATTTCCTTCTGCTGCTGATAGATCGAGGCAACATCTTCGTGCATCACCTCGGGGCTGATCTGCATGTAGCCGACCGGGTGATAGGAGAAGGTCTCCATGTCGCTTTCCCAGACACCGACGCTATGTGCCATCAGCCGACGCATGGCGGGCTGGAAGTAGTTGTTGCGCACGACGCCGCAGGCAATGCCGGAAGCACCGGCGGCGATCGCCGTCTTGTCGAGGACGATGATATCCTTGCCGCTCCCCTTCCCCGATTTACGCAGATTTTCCGCCAGATTCCAGGCGGTGCTCAGGCCGTGAATGCCGGCGCCGATGATGACGAAGCGGATGCTCTCTGGCAAAGCCATCTATTCCTCCGAAGATGCGACATGCTGCCGGCGACATTCTGCCGATCAAGGCTTCCCGTCGATGAAGGCTTCGCCGGAAAATCCCACTTTTTCGACATCATGTCGAAAATTCGGATATCCCGGCGTCTCGATCAGAGCCGCCGGTCATGCCGTGGCAAGGTACCGAAATAGCGCTGGTAGACGGTGCTGAAATAGGAGGCCGAGGAGAAGCCGCAGGACAAGGCGATTTCCGTGATGGAGCGGTCGGTCTGGCGCAGCAATGTCCGCGCCCGCTCCATGCGCAGGCCCTGATTGTAGTGGGTGGGCGTGCAGCCGAGATATTTGCGGAACAGCCGCTCCAGCTGGCGCTGCGACGTCTTCAGCTTTTTCGCCAGGGTGACCGGGGACAGAGGCGCCTCGAGATTGGCCTCCATCAGGTTCACTGCCGCGATGACGCTGCTGTTGGAGGTGCCCAGGCGGTAGCTGAGTTCATTGCGCTGCAGATGCTGCGCCTGGCGCGTGGCGCCATGGACGAATTGATCGGAAACGGCACGGGCCAGCTGCTCATCATGCTGCTGGGTGATGAGATAGAGCATCATGTCGAGGACGGCCGTGCCGCCGGCACAGGTCGCAACCTGGCGATCGATGACGAAGAGCTCGTCGGAGATCAGCAGCTGCGGATAAAGCTCCTGGAAGGCCGCCTTGTAGTTCCAATGCACTGTGCAGCGATGCTCGGCCAGGAGACCCGCCCGGGCCAGGATGAAACTGCCGGTACTGACGGCACCGATTCGTCCGCCATGACGCAGACGCCGCCGCAGGAAGCTCTCGACATTGCTGTCGCGAAACTTTTCCGGATCGAGGCCGGCGCAGACGAGGACGAGATCGAAATCCTGCCCGGCAGCCTCGTTGAGTGACGTGGTCGCCAAGGCGATGCCGCTATTGGAGGCGATGTCGCCACCGCCGGCGGACAACAATTGCCAATCATAGAGCTGTTTGCCGGTGACCAGATTGGCGCTGCGCAACGGTTCGATGATCATCGAGAAGGAGATCATCGCGAATTTCGGTATCAGGATGACGCCGACGCGGCGGCACGGTGCGCAGGCTGCGGCAGCAGCGGTGTGTGATGAGACCGCACCGGCCGGCG
>Ga0255336_101859_pt1 | contig 12773 bp, 12 predicted proteins | sample MeOH1_35cm_T3_17_FD_189102 | JGI IMG/M metagenome (GOLD analysis project Ga0255336, IMG submission 189102) | Sandy soil microbial communities from University of British Columbia, Vancouver, Canada - MeOH1_35cm_T3_179 | ecosystem: Engineered > Artificial ecosystem > Sand microcosm > Unclassified ...
ACCATGCGCACGGCTTCCAGCATGAATTCCTGCGTATATCGAGCTCTCGGATTACCCATCTTTCCTTCCTCCTTGCGTGAGTTTTACACACTCAGCAAGGGATCCATTTTTTGCGGGCAAGCTCAGTTGAACGTGATCGAGCAACGTCTGAAGCGCTGACTTGGTAAACCGGAGCGACCATGTGGCGCCAGGCAGTCGGTACGAAAGCGCGTGTGACCTCATTCACGCCCCAACACGTTTGAGAGACTGCGGGTAGTCGTGGCACTGTCCGCTTTCGAGACGCTGTAGGGCACGATAGCGCGTGGGTTTACGGGGACAGGTAACGCTTCGAAATAAGCGCTTGATCGAACCCATGACCACACAGTCGACGGCTGTTGCATGTCGTCCAGTATGCCAATGATGCGCTCGGCTGCAAACGCCGCCACGAGCTGGATGTCGGCTGCCCCGTAGGGATGGAAACCATCCGAACAGGCGGGAAGACGCACGCGCGTATCGCGCGCAGACAAGTCACTGGCGTTAACAAGTTCGTCGGCGGGGTCATCGGCTGGCCACGGCACTGCCGTCTGCGTCAGTACGACGTGCCCAGCGCTGCAAAGCGGCTCCGTCCATGCGTGAACGATCGGGGTGTCACCCAACAGTGCGGACCGCATGTGTGAGATGAAGGTACGTACCGAGGATTCAGCCGTGCACTCCACCACCAGATCGTACCTTTCCGGCCGGCAGTTTTTCGTGATCCATGTCGGTGCATCGGCACGAAAACCTCGCACGTCTAGCCCTGGGATATCCCGCCAGAGTTTCCGGGCAAGAGCCGATGCCTTGGGCTGCCCTACCTCTGCGATCCCCAGTTCATGCCGGCTGGTGTTCTCGACTCCCATCAACTGCACATCGACGACGTCAAGATAGCCAATACCGCTGCGCGCCAGTGCCTTCGCCAGCGAGCTGCCCAGTGATCCGTTTCCCAGCAGCAGGACGCGCTTTTTGCGCCTCTCGTGCAAGACATCCAGTTTATGGTCACGCGCGAGCGCCCAGTCAGCATCGACGCGCGTGACGCACACAGGTTCAATGCACGGCGCCTCTAGCAAAGGCAGCGCAGTGGCATATACCTGATACCCGAACACCAGAGGACCCTGCACCAGCACAACCAGCAGTGGTGATTGACCGGGCGGCACTTCGGGTTCGCGCTTGGCGCGCCCCTTCGCCGAACGCTTCGCCCGAGCGGCCACATCCGCACGACTGCATTTGCCAGCCCACTGCGTGAGCAAGCATTCGCCATGCGTCGCCCTGCGCACCAGTGCATCGAGGGCATCAAAAGACGCTGGCCAGGTTGCCGGCGTCCACGGCTCATCGTCGGCAAGACGCACGAAAAGTGCGCTACCGCAGACCATCGTCCCGTCGGCCCAGCCGTGTCGCGCTGCAAGCCCATGGGGCTCCACAGGCGCGACAGTAGCCACTTGCAGCGCGTAGCGTCGATGCTTCGACCCTGCCGGAATGTAGGCCGCGATGGCACCTTCCGACCAGTTACCTGTACTGCCTACATCGACGAATGTTCGCGCGGCCACGGCGCGACGGTCTGGCGCCTGTCGGCGTTTGCCGCAATAGTGGACCCAGTATGATGCGCGCTCGTTGTGGAACTGCTCTTGCACCCAATGTGGATCGGCGCTCGGGCCGAGCAACTGGTCGTCGAGGGCCTCGAGCGCGCGCGTGATAGCAGCCACAGGATCGTCATAGTCCTGGGGAATCGGCACCAGTCCAAGGCATACGTGTCCGTCAGCTTCGATGTGTGGCAACTGCAGGAAGTGACCCGGATCAACCGAGAGTTCGCATGGGCTTGCAGGAAAGTCCAACGGCAGCGCGATGCGCACGTATCGAACTGGAAGTGCGTCATCGTGGAGGTCCACGATCCAGGCATGCCCTTCACCAGCGCGCAGACGGCCTACCCGCCGCGCCCACGCTGAACCGGGCCCGGCGTCAAGCCAGTCCCGGACCTGTGCGGCTACCGCTTCGAACGGGCTGCGTTCCATGCTTCCTTCAGCCGAGCGTATTCGACGAGCCAGTCTTCACGGGGTGGTCAGGGTTGGCCTTCCTGTATCCGTCGGCACTGTTGACTAGCCCGTCGAGCACGTTGGCCTTGGGACGGCTTTCCTTCCAAGCTTCGAGGCCTGCCGAGCCGAAGATACTCCTGATCCTGTCTTCACTGGGGGCGCGATGGCTCTGATGCAGCAACGCGTCCAGATCGCGCTCCAATGCAGCATGCCAGCGAACAAACTCCTTCGCGCGCGCACCATCGTCCTCGTTCCACTTGTCGGCAAAGTTTTCGCTGGTGAGCTTCGGGTTTTCAACGCGCCAACCCCTGTGATCCCGCTCGATGAAATCCGGCATCGCCTCGACGAGAGCAAGTACGACCTCGATCGGGGAGGTAAATTCCGCACCACGCCGCGCATGCAGATCGGCGTAAGCCTTCGTCGCAAGCGTAACGATGATGACCGAGATTGGCATCGCCTCCTTCTTCTTCTCGTCGGCGCCCCAATACATCGTGTCGCGGTGCAGCTTCATCAACTGGACCGACCGCCGCAGGATGTCGTCAAGACCCACGTCGCCGTCCGGCAATGGTGCTACGGTTGTACGCGCCTCTACCTTCGACTTCAGTAGGGTGGTCTGGAACTGGAAGCGTCGTGCCGCATGCGTACAGAACCAGTCAGCGAACTCCTCCGGGTTCGATGGCGCCCACCGTGTGTCGGGATCTCGCACTGACAGGCTGGATCCCTGTCGCCCCGTCTGATCCCGCACCGCCGGCGTCAGATCGAAATAGTACGGCCGGCCGGGGTACGGCAGGCGCCAGCAACGACGCTTCGCTTCCGGCTTGCCCGTGACTGCCTCGTTGCCTTCGAGTGCCTTGCCGAACAACGCGAACATCAACTCCGGATCCGGGGAATCGTAATGCGGACCGGTCAGCTTCACCACCAGATCGAGATCGAAATTCACCGGATACCGTTGGCTGATGGTGGTCTGCGTGCGCATCGAGCCTTGCGGAAAGATGTGTACGTCGTGGCGAGGAACGTCCAGCTTCCTGGCCAGATCGTCAGCAAGCCTGGCGTAATCCGCCTCCGCGCGGGCACGGTCTGCAGCATCAAGCTCGAGACGGCGCAGCAGCCGCGCGATAAGCGCTTCCCACTGCTGCGTCTCGCTGCGGGCGTTAAGCGCCGCGATGACCCGCTTCGACAGTGAAAGGTTGGTCGTCATTGGAGCCTCGTTCGAGGTGAAAGTGTGAAAAACCACTGCACAGACACGAAGGGGCCTGGACGTGCACACGCTGTCCGGCACGCCCTCGCCGCTTTCCAGCAGGGCCAAATGCTACTTTTTCTCGCGCCGAACACCCTTGAACGGCGTTTTGTCCGACGTCTTGACGTCCATGAAACGCCCGGTATCAGCATCGCGCTTCACGTAGTGCCCGGACGGCGTCTGCGTCTGACTGCGATCGCGCACTGCGCCGATGCGGTGGCCATCCCCGTAGGGCCTGTTCTTCGCCATGGCATCCCCCTCAAAGTTGATAACGAGCACCATATCTAATCATTTTGATGATGTCAAGCGCTCGATCGTATTCTATTACATCGGGATATCGGGTATCATTTCATCATGAACGCAACTGTCAACAATCCCAACCGAGCGCTTTTGGACCGTTTGCCTCAGGTTCAGCGCGAGCGACTCTCGCATATTGATTTCAAGCTCTACTTCCTCGGTGAGCTACGGCGCGCTGACGTCGCGGACCGTTTCGGGACCGGACCCGCGGCCGCCACGCGCGATATTGCGCAATATAAGGAGATCGCACCGGGCAACCTCGAACTCGATAATTCGGACAAGGTCTACCGGCCAACGCAGCACTTCGTGCCACTGTTCGACCATGCGCCGCAACGTGTGCTGACCGCACTCTCCCGAGGCTTTGGCGAAGGTATTGGCGATGAACTGAAACCGATGGTGCGTTGCGAATTTCCGATCGCCCTGACCGTGCCCCGGATGTCGATGCTTGCCCCCATCACTCGCGCCATCCACCGTGGGAAAGCGGTGCACATGACATACACATCCATCGAAAGTGGGCGCAACGAACGGGAGATCGTGCCGATTGCGCTGGTGAACAACGGCAGTCGCTGGCACGTTCGCGCCTACGACCGACGACGCAAGGGATTTCGCGACTTCGTCTTCACACGAATGGAGAGTCCTGTCCTTCTAGAGGACAGCCCAATCGGGGACGAAGAAAAGGTCGATCAGGACGTTCAGTGGAATCGCATCATTGAACTGGAACTGGTCCCGCATCCCGAACATCCGAGACCTGAGGTCGTGATGATGGACTACGACATGCCTGATGGCGTACTGCAAGTGAAGGTGCGTGCCGCCAATGCGGGATATATGCTACGTCGCTGGACCATCGACTGCTCGCCCGATCACCGCCTCAAGGGTATCGAGTATGCCTTGTGGCTCAAAGATCCTCTGGCGCTCTACGGCGCCAGTAACGCGCAACTGGCACCCGGCTATGTAGATCCGAAAGGTGATCCCGGAAACAGGCACATCCAGGCCCTTTAGCACGGCACCCGCCAGGCCGATGGCACGATATGTCATCGGCCTTGATGTCCGCCAGCATCTCTTCCCAAGGTGAAAAGGGCAATATGCCGCAATTGGAAATCTTCTCGGATGCCGACATGGCAGCGGCAATCGACGACGCAGTTGTCAGGGGGCACGACGTCCTCGTCATTGCGAACGGCTTCACCGCAGCTCTCGCGACGCGCGACAACCCGACAGGCGTCTGGAATCTGCGCGGACGCGGTGATTTCGGCTTGAAAAGTGGTGCAGCCACCCGTGCGCCGGCCGACTCGGGCACGCTCTGGTGGCTAGATGTGACGGGATCGCCAGTTGCGTGCGACCTCACTGCTGTCACGCCAGTGCGGACTGCCCGCACAGACGTGGACGCCTGGTTGCAACACGCGGATTCGTTGACCCGATCGGCTGGACGGGGTCCCACGCCCAAAGATGCTGACCTCGAAGACCTCGGTTATCTGGCCGCATGGCGATGCCAGTTCTCGGGGTGCGGAAAAGATCTGCGCACGCACGCCGTTTCTGGCGTCGCAAGCAAGTCGAGCTATTTCGCTCACATCATCGCGTCGTCGCCCAAAGGCCCGCGCGGCGATGCCTTGCTGTCCGGCGTGCGGGCGGACGATATAGAAAACTTCCTCATTCTCTGCGACGAATGTCACCGCCGTATTGATCGCGAAGATCCGGACCGATTCACGGTGGCCGTGCTGCAGAAAATGCGTGAGGAAAGCATTGCAGAAGTCCGGCGGCTACTCACTTCGCTGCAGTACCCGGAGGTAGTCCCTGTCGTGTTGATGGGCAACGTCACGGCTCAGTCACCGCACTTCGTCGCGCGTGAAGCAGAGGAGGCTCTCTGGACCCGGAAACTTCGCATGAAGCGCGGGCATGCACACACATTCTTCGAAAATGGCTGGAACCAGTACGATCCTCACTCGGGGCCGTACTGGTCATCGCTTTTCGGCTCGTTGGAAGGTGAACTGCCGCAACTGCGCAAGTTTCTTCGCACAGCGTCGGACACGGCAGGTGCGACACCGCTTGCGGTTTTCCCTCTGCACGGGACGTCGGTGCTGGTGCTCGCAGGTCGCCTGTTTGGAGAAGCGGGCGCGGTCAGTCTCTTCCAGTTCAGGCGCGAACGCCCAATCCAGGCTGAAGGCGGGCGTTGGGCGTTTGACTCGGACGTGCCTGTCTCATCCTCAAACAAGTTTTTCGTGAATCAACTGCATCCCCATAAGGCCGGCGCCGAGGAAGCTTGCCTTGTCGTCTCGCTTACGTTCAAGATTTCGCCAGACCGCCTGCCGTCCGGGTTGACTGAGAACGGCTCGTTCACGATCGGCGCACTGGAAGTCTCTTCGAGTGAACGTCTGCACCACGACATCCTGACGAGCGAAGAGGACATCGATCTGGTATCACAGCAGCTCGGTGAGGCCGTGCGTATTCTGCAGGATGACTGGGGCGTGAAGCGTGTCCACCTGTTCGTAGGCGCGCCCGCATCAGTATGCTTCAAGTTGGGCCAGAAACTGCAGGCGCGCAATCACGCGACGTATCGATGTCATGAGTCAATGCCCGGACCGGGAGGTAGCTTCCTACCAACGATCGAGATCGACAACCGGGAAGTGCGTTCGCTCCGCACGGGCGAAGCACTCAAACTAGCATGACGCGCTCGCTCATCCGATGAGCTCTGACCGGGCATGGCGGCTATGGCGTCTTGCTGGCCTGCAGGTGCCACGCAAACGCCCGAGCCGGCGCGTGTCGACTCATCGGCCGCGACCACAGCCGGCGACGGCGGCACGTCTGGGCGTATGACTTCGTATTCGATGCGTGTGCCAACGGCCAGCAGTTGAAGTGCTGACGGTGATCGATGAGTACACGCGTGAATGCCTGGCGATTGACGCGGATCGATCCGCTCGGGGCGCGTGATCGAAGTGCTGTCTCAACTGGTCAGCGCTCGTGGCGCGCCTCGCTACCTGCGCTCTGACAACGGTCCGGAGTTCGTCTCGCGGGCTATCCTGAAGTGGGCCGCGCAAAATGGCATGGACATAGCGCCCAGCGACCCCGGCAACCCCTGGCAGAACGGTGCGGGCGAAAGCTTTAAGGGTAAGTTCCGGTGAATGTCTTAGCCTTGAATGGTTTCGAACCCGCACGGAAGCGAAGGTCGTAATCAAGCAGCGGCGGCGTCAATGCAATGCCATCCCGCCCCATTCAAGCCTAACCTATCTGACGCCCGACGAGTTCAAGCAGCGGTATGCATGCCAACCGGAAACCGGAAAGTTACCGGCGCGAGATCGCCTGCACAGAAAAACCATGTCCGGTTCACCATGAAGACATGGTCAAAAACACGTATTTGCACAGTTCGGAATATGATCCGGCCCCATCGGGCTGGACGAAAATGGCACTGCCCAACGCAAATCAGCCAGGCGAGCGCTTCATCCTGTAAAGCAGGTCAAGGGGATGCGCATCGCTGACCGCAGCACCGCGCCGCCACGCATCAAGATCACGCAAGTCTAGCGACTCCAGATGGCTAACGCTTACGTCATATCGCAGCGGCAGACTATCTGCGACCGCCCTCGCCTCCTCCCGCACTCGTCTGTGCTGGCTCACGTTTTTACGACGGATCAACCCGCTCATGGCAATCTCCGAATAAATCCATGGCGAAGTTGTGGTCCCGGTCTCAGTCTCTCCTATAACGTCAGCCGGTGTAATCGATGAGGGCGTGTTAAGAAAAAACAGGCATTCGCACCTGTCCATCATGGTCACGAGCGCCGTCGATAGCATCATATGGACGTGACTGGTTGATCGGTTGCGCTTCGAATAGCTGTACGTTCCCTCGCCCGGGTTTCTGCAGAATTTTTTGTCAACCAGTGCGAGCAGATCATCCGCGTAGCCCCAGGCACAGGAGTCAATGAATGAGTCAAGGTCAAAGTGTGTCTTGAGCCAGCCTGCAAGACCTAGTGCGAAGGTCGCGTCAGCATGGGAATGCGAGATGAATATCTGCGCATCGATCTGAGGAAACCAGCTGGCCTGCATTTTCGATGCATCCAAGACCCCATCGTGACCAGCAAAAGCATCGATGGTCGCCTTCACCTGCTTGCGCTGCCCTGCGTGTAGCAACTCTCCATATGCAAGATCCTGCCCGTCCCACAGAGCGTTCTTTAGCGCGAGATTGAATCCCTGATACATCACGTTCCTTCTTCATTATCGGAGGCCATTGCATCAAGCTGATCCCACCGTTACGGGCCGAGGCTTCGATCAGAGCGTACCTCCCCCTCCCGCAAACCTCGGCGCCGAGCCCTGCCTGAACTCTAGCCCTTGCTTACCGTATGCCCATAGGGGAACAACACCCGCGTCTTCTGGTCGTGCGGAAACGCACAACTGACAGCCAGCAGATCAAGTGGGATAACCATCTCTTCAGAAATGCGCTCGATCAATGCATCGGCTCGCATGGGTTCAAGCCCAAGTTCGGTTTGCTCGTCGTCAGTGTTTCGAAGAACATCTATACCCGCAAAATAAACTCCCCGTATGATGTGCTCACCCTTGTCAGTCGCGTCCGACACCACATCGACGCTGGTCTTCAGATTCTTGCCCGGGATCTGGTAGAACCGGCTCCCATAGAGCGACAGGCACTCGGATATGAAGTCGAAGCTGGGCGACAATGCAGGATCCGCCTGCAATTCAAAAAGCACATTGAATTCGCCGATCTTGAACTGCTGGCGAATCTCTCCCTTTGGATTGAAGAATATTTCAAAGAGCATGCCGTCAAGAATCGCGTTCGCGCACTCTGCCCCGTATCCGGCCGCTTTTGCCGAATAGTTCGCTAAAAAACCGCTGGCGGCGGTCGAGCCTCCACAAGCAGCCTGGTAAACGTTGCGACCTATCACGAACAATGTGTCTTTATCGATGCCTTGCACGGCTGCAGGCGATAACGCGTTGATAGCGGGATTCTGGACATACCAGTTGTGACTGCGCAGGTCACGAATGATGTCGTTCCCGGGAACGTCCGGGCGCACAACAAAGAGTTTGTCCGCGATCGCATGCTTGCCGTAACCGTCGATCCGTTTTCCCAGGCTCACGTTAAAGAAAAAATCGCCCGAGAGACTCGTATGCTCCCAAGAGGTCTGACGGCCTTTCGTGACGGCAGACAGTGTCTTGCGCACCCGCTTGAATGTTTCCTCGACGGTAATGTCCGGCGTATGGATGTGACGCAGCAGCGCTTCTGTATAGGTACCGTTCCGTCCCTTTCCGTCCAGTGCAACCTGCCCCGGAGACGTGGCAAACGCGATCAGAGTCCCCTTCGGCACATACACGGGCGCGAGGCCCGACTGTTCGACGGAGCGATGCCAGGCGCGCTCATACGGATTGTTCCGACATGCATCCAGAATGATCAGATTTGTGTTGTTATTGCTGCGCTCCATACTTTCAATGAGTCGATTCAGTGGAATCGACGAGTACTTGAGCACCGTCTCATCACTAAAATCCGTGTCCACCGCAGTGATGTAGTTCTGACCACCTACCTGAAGACCATGACCGGCGAAATAAAATATCCCGACATCGCTCGAGGCCAGACTAGTCTGAAATGCCTTCATTGCCCTGTCAATCTCGCTTCGTGTCGCATCCTTGAGCGTCGTTACCGAGAAACCATACCCGGTCAATACTTTGGAGAAGTCCTCAGCATCATTGGTGGGATTCTTCAATTCCGCGCCGGGATACGCGCCATTTCCGATCACCAGCGCTGCTACCTTATAAAGCATTTCTTTCCTTTGTTCGTCCGAAGTACTGATCGATCGTCTGCAAGATCGAATTGATGTGCAAGTACGCGGGCGGTTAGTACGGTCGAGATCTTTCTTCCAGAGCCGGGTGACGATGTGCAATGCACCTGAGTGTTTCACTTCAGCAGTCCGCCATCCTCCAGGCAGTGCAGGCGACCGTACTGCGCCGAATACTGACATGTGCTTTACGGTTCCTGCACAATCAACCGTGAATTATCGGCCTGCAGCTGTCGCTGCCGCTTCAATCCACTTACCGAGGTTCGTATACCCATTGTCGGCAACCCAGTCGTAGACGGGATAGGTCACTTCCTTGCCCTCCTTTGTGAACCGGAAATCCGCGAACGGATTTGCTCCCTTTGAACCGAGTTGTCCGTTGCTGTTCTTGATCCCGTTCACGTATATCCCCAGCAGCCCGTTTCCCTTCTTGTGACTGCTGACAATTTCATGCTTGATCCACTTCTTTCCCGCGGTGTCCGCCCCAATCAGCACTACTGTCACAGATGTTCCCTTCAGCTGTTCATCAATCCATGCCGCGATTTTTTCGTCGGTCTTCTTCTTGACCTCCTCCCACTCCGCTGAGTCAAAGAAACCAGAGGCCTTTCTATCCTGGGTAACCCAGCTGTTTCTGACAATGGCTGCCCGCCAGTTATCGTTACGGTAGCGAAAACTGAAAAATGTCTGCCTGGCCATTTTCGGTATCCTTATTTTTTAAATTACAGCTCAAGAAAAATACATCCGTCGCTGCCGGTAAGGGATCTGCTTGTTTCCCCATCACTACAGCCTGGGTTCGTTTGACGAAATGTTCAGCCGTTCATGAAACAGTCGCACGAAATCTATATCGGGATGCCCTGGTTGCCCGACTCTCGGAATCTGCTGCGCCAGCTCCCGTGCAGCTCCTCCTGGAGCCGAGACCGCAATCATGTTCGCATTCGGATGAAACCGCTCAAACATTGCATGTTCATCCATGACACCTTGCATGCCGCCGATAAACACCGCAGCATCAAGGTCGGCCCGCGACAGCATTGCTTCACGCATGCACAGAAGGCTCGCTTCGCGGTCGCCCGGGACCCCGTCGATATACTCGACGTTGCGAAACCGTGCATTTTCCTCAGGAAACCATTCGGTGAAAAACCTGCTCTGATAGATGACCACGCCAGCCGCGTAACTCACCCCGAGGTCTTCGCATACCGCCCATATCATTGGCGTAATCGCCGGATGTCCGCCAAAAATAATCTTCCTCCGGCCCAGTACCGCTGTTACAAGCTCACGCACGGCAAACTGGATCAAAAACGGATCAGCATCATCGAAAAATCTGCCGCCCTCCGGTTGCGGAACGCTCGCTGACAGAAATAGCTCCCTCATCGCTTCAACCCTCCCAGTCGGCGAGCCGCCACGCCGCCTCTTCTACCTTCATCCACCTGACGGTGCGAATCTGACCGCCAAGCCAGTCCAGATGCGCTTGCCACTCCGGGTGGAGGCCGACCGGGTCGTACATCACAGCGCTCGTCGAATCCGGCGTATGGGTTGTCGCTTCATGTAACGTCAGCGCGGTGGGAACGCCAACCGCGGGATGTACGATAAGCGGCCTGCTATCGGGCAAACTAACGTGCACCGCCTTGTGCGGGCCAACGCCGACAAACGCCCCCCCGATCGTCTCGACTGCGAGGCGCAGCTTGCTCACGAGATTCAGATTGCGCACGGCATACCCTTGGCTTCGCACCATCTCAAGCTGCAAACAGATTCTCTCGATCGCATCAGCCGATACGCGCCCACTGCCCTGGAAGTCCGACGCCAGCAACTCCACGCGGCTCGCGGTCGCAGTACGAAGTGATGGCGTTTGGTCAGGCCATCCGATCCGAAGCACTGAGATACCTTTTGCGAGCGCGCGGCCGAATTCCGCATTGGTCCACCGACTCTCGAAATACCCCGGCGTATCGAGCATGACAAGAACGTCGGAATCGCACAGGCGATGCCATAACATGGCCTGAAAATCTTCGGCGGGCCGGATGTCGTGCGTATCAAGAAAGACGTCAAACTGGCGGGCAGACAACTCATCGAAAAGCTGGAGCGCCACTTCGCGTGACTCGTTGCGGCGATAGCTGACAAATACCCGACGCTGCTTCGGTAGCAACCCGGCACACTCCAGGAGGGCAACGGCGACCCGCTGTGCCCCGGCCGCACCATACGCAATGCAGTTAAGCTGCCTTAGCGCCTCCGGTATTTCCTCACGCACACGCGTCAGTTCCGACGCGACCGGCAGTATAGGAACCCCGCCACGTAGAAGCGGAGCAACATCCTGCTTCAGCGCCTCCACACCGCCGTAGAATACTGCAGCCGCAGCGAGATTGGATGGTGGCGCAAACGCGTCTGGACAGACAGACCAGCCGACTTCGTTCCCGAGAGTCATGCCGAACGAATCGACTACCTTCGACACCAACCCCTGCAACTCTTCCGCCTGCCTTGTAGTGGGTGTACCCAGCACGGCCAGTTCATATAGCGACATTTATTGCCCCGTCGGCGCGTCATGACGCGCGCCCTTCTGACGATGATGTACCAGATTGATGAAATTGCCAATGATATAACCTAGTCGATTGCAGTCTGCAGGCGTTCCTATCAATCGCTTTATCCTCGAGCCAGTCATCGTCTGGATAACAGTACACGCGCCATGCAATACATTGCTTCACTGGCTGGACCCGCGGTTTGCGAATGCATTTAACAGGCACAACGCTCCGTAAAATCGGCAACGATGTTATGGCCCAGCTTTTTATAAACAATCGTCCGATTCTTCTGCGAGCAACGCACCCCTTTACTGGATAACCTCCCAAACCGCTATAACGACCGTGATGGCAATAACTTGAGCGGCCATCCGTTTAATTTATTGACGGTTTCCGGCCGAGTCTCACGAAAACAATGCATTGCGCATACGGCGCACTCCGCAAAATCACGATGTAGCAATCCGCTTTAATTATTATTGGCGAGAGAGCGATACTGGCTCCCAACGGAGCGCTCATCAAAGTGGCCGACTCGCCCGCCAGTTCACTCAGGCGAACCGTCGCCACCGGTATCGTCCGACCGACGGTGCGGCTGGCGCCCGAGCTGCGCTTTCTGAAGAATCAGAGTCGTCGTCACGAACTGATAGAACGACGCAAGGCACTGTGCGATCTGGATTCGCCGTCCATCAACCTGCATGAAAACGCCTGCAGACACGCTGGCGCCAGAACAGGACGGATAGCGGTTCCCTGCCGGTCAGTCCACGACTTCGCACACGCCCCATGGTGTATGGATGACAGTACCGGCTAGCAGCTGTTACGTCCCGGTCTATTTGAGGATCGGCATCCCGCGCTATTCGAGATGAAACGAAACGGGTTGTCTCGCGCTGCGATAGAAGTGCACATGATGAAGCAAGGCGCGGGACGAAGTTCGATGTGG
>Ga0255336_101860_pt1 | contig 12760 bp, 12 predicted proteins | sample MeOH1_35cm_T3_17_FD_189102 | JGI IMG/M metagenome (GOLD analysis project Ga0255336, IMG submission 189102) | Sandy soil microbial communities from University of British Columbia, Vancouver, Canada - MeOH1_35cm_T3_179 | ecosystem: Engineered > Artificial ecosystem > Sand microcosm > Unclassified ...
CGCGCGGGTACGCCAGCTTCAAAACCATGCGAACCGTGCTGTTCCTCATCGCCGGCAAGCTCGATTTCTCGACCTTCAACCCACATGCCTCGTAAGCCGCATTACCCACTCCACTTTTGAAATAGCCGAATGAGACAATGCCCCTGAAGTCGCGATGGCCGGGGCATTCCACAGTATTTCTGTGACGGAAGACTTCAAGGTCAAGACGCTACCGTTAGAGCGTCAGCGATGGAGCACGTCGTTCCGCTTCTGTCGATTGTGTCTTGGTTATGGCTACCACAGCATCCTCCATCAGTTCGAGAGCGTGAGTGCGTGCCCCGCACATCGCTGTGCTGTGGAGTCGGCATGTCGCCGCTGCGGCCACAAGATACCGTATCGAATCAACGTCCAGCTTCTTGAGGCGCAATATCGCTGCGCCAAATGTCTTGCGTCGTACGCGAATGTCTTCTGGACGCCTTCCCGAGCGCGGCCGATGATGCCAGAGCACCGCAAGGCGTTTACGCGTCGATACATGGATCGACGGCGAGGGTGATTCGAGAGCGTGCAAAAGTTGGGGAGGCTCCCAAGGAGGGCCGCTTGTGCTTCCGGTAGCGGCATCGGTTTCGTCTGGAGTAGGCTGATCGGTCTCGCAACGGTGGGAGCAAGCCATGCGGTTGATCATCGAAGCAAGGTTGACCGACGGAGACAATGATACGGTCGAGGAAGGTGACGGAGTTCTGGCTGTGATTGAGCGCCCTGACTGCTGTCTTGCCGAACTGGGCCTGACTCTCGCGGAAGGGCGGTCACTGCTGGCAAAGGTGCAGGCCGAGCTCATTTCGAAACAGGTGCAGTCGTGGCTCTTAGGCCAGACCCATTGTCGGAGCTGCGGTGCGGCCTTGAACCACAAGGACAGTCGCTCGACGGTGCTGCGCACCGTCTACGGCAAAGTGACAGTGACAAGTCCGCGGCTGTGGTCGTGTGCTTGCGAGCGGACTGTGCAGACGCCACAGCGTGTCGTGCATCCCTTGTCCAAAACCCTAGCCAGGCGCGTCACGCCGGATCTGGAATACCTCCAGGCAAAGTGGGCGGCACATCTGCCATACCGGCAGGCCACGGCCATGCTAAAGGAAGTGCTGCCGCTGAACAAGGGCATTTCGTTCAGCGGCACCCGGGATCGGATTCACACACTTGGAAAACAGCTCGACGCTGATATCGAGCGTGACATCGAGAAGTTGCCCCATGCAGTTGCAGACGTACAGGTTCGAGAATCCAGCCATGTCGCCGCCGTGAGCGTCGACTCGGCGTGGCCGCGAAATTGCGACGTCAATAGAGATCCTGGCCGCTACGTGAATATCGTTGCCGGGCGAGCAACGTTCACCGACGGTCCCCCGAAGTTGTATGCCTATGTGCACAGAGAAGTCACCTTGGCCGCAGCGCGACTCGATCAGTTTCTCAGCCGAAACGGTGTGGCGAGCGATGAGCGCGTGACCGTGATCAGCGACGACGCCGGTGAATTTGCCAAGACCGTCGAGGGCAGTCAGCTGGCTCGCGGCCGGGTCCTCGACTGGTTCCACATCGCGATGAAATTCCAAACGGCGCAGCGTTCCGTGTTCGGCAGCAAGATGATCGACTCGCTGGAACGAGAGTCAGTGGAGAATGAAATCGCCCACGCCAAGTGGTTAGTCTGGCATGTCAAGGGCAGCAGGGCGGTGGAACGGATCAAGGCACTGGACGCTCGGCTGCTGACGAGGGAGGGGTACGAATTTCACACGCTGTGGTGGAAGCTGAACACTGTCTCCGGTTACCTGAAGAACAATGCGCGCACGCTGGTCAACTATGGCGCTCGGCATCGCAAGGGCCTGCCTATCAGCAGCAGCATCTGAATCAGGTCGTCAGTCACCGCATGGCCAAGAAGCAGCAGATGCGCTGGACCGACGAAGGGGCGCATTACATGGTGCAGGTCAGAGTCGCGGTTTTGAACGGGGAACTCTCGCCCCGTCGCATCTGTGCGCTCGACGTAGCCGCCTCGCGTCACGGAAAATGCATCGGGGGTAGCACCGCCGGGCCGCCACCGACCAACGAACAGATCAGGCTGTACAACCATGCGGTAAGCCAGGGCGCCCTGACGAAACCGACCTCCCCAACTTTTGCACGCTCTCCAAACTCGCAAAGTAAAGTCTGGCGCGCCGACGGAGATCGGCTTCGGAATATCAAGGTTCGCGCACCTTAAGAATGTTTCAAATTTATTTCGTTTGACGCGACCCGAAGAACCTGTTTGCACCAGAACTCTTTTTGCGCGCTCTCGGTCATTTCGGTCCGATACCCATTAAAATCCCGACTTCATCATCCTACGTCATTCCGTCGCCCATTCGAGAGAGCCAACACTTTTCCACCGAGCATTCGATGAACCATCTAGGACGTTCGCGACGTCATTTCCTCGTCAACGCCGCTCTGATCGGGGTAGCTGCCACCACCGGACGTATCGGGCTTGCCGCGCCCCTTGCTCCGAACACGCGACGGTTTTCGCACGAACGAGCCATGCAGGACCCGGCGATCGTTACTCCAATGAACTTCGGCGCCAAGGGCGACGGTGTTACCGACGACACCGCTGCATTCAACGCGATGTATGCCCATGCGCGCGCTACGTCGAACCGCACAGTATTTCTGCGCGGCCGTCGTTATCGTGCAAATGGCAGCATATATGCTCGCGACGTCTCGACCATCGGCGAGGGCGCGACGCTGATCAGTAGAGTGGACAGTGCGACAGCGAGTTACTCCTTCGAATGGGGCGGTACAGATACGTTCATAACTGAGATCGCCTTCGACCTATCGAACCTGGGCAAGGAAACGATGCAAGGTGTTGTCAACGGAGTCAATGACGCCTCGAACCAGCGCTTCTTTCGCAATCGCGTAACGGCGCGCACGACGGAACTATCGAAGCTGCAGTCGAACATTTTCGGTCCGTGGTTCCTCGGTACCGGTCTCAATGGCTTATACGTGCAGGACAATCAGTTCGAGCGATGCTCGTACGGGGTTCAAATCAACAATCAGGATGGCATGATGGGGAATGTGAGAAAGAAGCCACTGGGGCCGCCATCGCAACACATCCATATTAGCGGCAACACGTGTATCGACGCGACAATTGGCATAAATACGCCGCATATCATGTGCTCCAACGTGGTCATAGAAGGCAACACGATCATGCCACAGACCCTGCAACTCGATCTGCCGCTCAACGTGGCGCACGTAACGGAACTGGTGGTGCGCGGTAACACGGTAACGTCGAATACGGCGAGCGCGAACGGCACGCTGCATATCGAGGACGCAAGCGGTGCGGTCACGGTAACCGGGAACGTGGTGACTGCGCTCGCCGCCAACAATGGTATCCAGTTCGGCGTCGATCCAAGTCTGAGTCATGACGCGCGACCGGTAACGCGAGCCGTCATTGTGGGCAATCACGTGCAGGGATCGATTACGCGTGGCGAGACCGTGGGTATTTTATTGCCGGACGCGGGCACCATCGACACGACCATCACAGGCAACTATGTCGCGGGCTTCGCGCAGGGCATCAATGCAGTGGCGACGTCCACGGTGTTCGGTAACACCATCGCAAATTGCCCGACGCCATTGCGCCTGTCGAAGGGCAGTGCATCGGGCCAGAACGTAGTCAGGTAGTCAACCAGTCAGGAGTTTGCCGCGAGCGGCTCCAGCAACGAACTTTCCACCGGCTGATGCGTGACGGCCTGCGACGCGAGGGCATTGCCCGACTTCTGGAAACCTCCGGGCCCCGCTATGCTCGCTCGCGCCTTGACTGTGCGCTGAATAATTCGTGGCACAAACACCATCCCGATCACATACATCATCGGCGCACCGGCAATCGGCTGCGAGACCAACGCTGTAATCAATAACGGTGCGCACGCTGCGACCTTCTTCCAGTCCCGGCCGGGTCCCAGCCTTAAACCGGAGAGCAGGAGCACCTTGCAGACGAACCCAAACAGCCCAATCATACCGAGTTCAGCAAGCAGGCAAATGCCGTCGTTCTTGCCAAGGCTCGAGTAAAGGCCATTGCCAAACGGATTACGGCGCACATCTTCGAGACCTCGTTCGATCGACGTGGAGCGGTCGGATAGCGAAGCGCCGTGCGTGACTGCCTTGTCTTCGAGGCCAATATAAGGCGTGTACATGGAGACGGGATACACGAGAGCAATCATCGCGGCCGTCAGCACTATGCGCCAAGCGCGAACACGCGTGCCCGAAAATAGGAGAATGGAGCCGACGGTCATTGCAAGCAAAGCGACGCCTAGCGAAGAGAACGCGCAGATCGTTCCGCCAACAAGACCAAACATGATGAACTTCGATCGCCTCGTAAAAGCTTCGTATGCGAGGCAAAAGCAGGCGACTCCCTGGTAGATGCCGGCTTCCCGGAAAAATGCGCAATAACGGTCGAGCTTCATGGCGCCGGAAACATAGTCACCGTAAAGCATGGAAAACGGGAAGTAGATGGCGCCGGTCGAGGTCTGCTGATGTAAGGTGACTTCGGTATAGCCTTTCACGTCGATGGAGAACAGAAACAACGCTTCTTTACCGCCAAGTATCATCGACATCACGACGGTGATGACACTGGAAAGTCCGAGAACCGATATGACTGTGCACAACGTCCTGAAGAACTTGCGATTGGCTTCCACGTCCATCAGAAACGCGCCATAAGCCAGCACGATTATCCCAGTGGTAATCAACTCTTTGAGCACCCAGTCGAGTTGCGACATCTCGAAAAGAATCGAGATCGGACAGATGTACAGCCAGTAGAGGCCCAGCAAGCTAAGTAGGGTCGCGATATCCCAGCGAATCGCGGAGTTGGAGTAGCGCGTTTTCTTGGAGTTGTGCAGCAGGTGAAGTCCGGTAAGAGGCAACGCGAGCACCATCCCCATAGGCGTGTAAGCCTCACCGAGCGCGGTCGGGCGCATTAAAAACAGATTGAGAACCAGGCCAAGGCTCACCAACCCAGTGACGCTGGGCGCTTTTATCGAAGGTCGTCGCATCAACATGTTTGTTCGCCACCAACATTAGTTATTAATCAGTGAGAGGATCGCGGCAGCGATGCCGATCGATACTTTGGATCACGGGCCGCAACATGCGCCGCCGGGTCCATGGACAAACGAAATAACGCCAAGTCGTCCGAATGCTAATGAGTTTTGACGCTAATCAACGTAGGCTGCCGTACGCAGGCCAGTTGACTAGTGCCTTTATGCGCTGGCGCAGTTTTGCCGCCAGAGCTGGGGTTTCCTACCGGCTGTTTGTGCTTGCGGCAGATCAGTCTGTGCCACGCTATGTGTGTGAGGCGATAGGCTGCGGATCGACTAACCGACGTTGCAAGTAGACATTCAGGTGACGGCAAACGATTGGTTCAAGCTCGAAGACTGCATACAGACCATCTGCGATGAGAACTTATACGCCGGCTATATTCAATTCATCCCTCCGACCCTTGTGCGCCTCTACTGGGAACGGATGTTTGCTCATGCCTCAGGTCCGACACGTCATCGCGCGCTTTTAACGGCCTTCGCGACCTCTTTTGTAAACCACACAAACCTACGCATTGATAAAGCCAACCGATCGCTAAGAACATCAGCAAAGCCCCGATCCCTTCCTCATCGCGAAACATCGTTGAACCTCTCGATTTTATATTTAATCATTTTTTAGAAACATAAGCATACTCATCGTTTTTGTCTCTTCACTATGTTCGCCGCCACTCGTAATTCATCGTTTCGTTGGGCAATCCCTGGAAAGTCTCGTCTGCCCATTTCTCACCTCAGTTGGAGAATTATCCTTTTTCGAGGTGTCCACGACCATTGAACTCACTACAGGAAAACGGCCCGAAAAGAGGTAAGCATCTGTTCACAAAGAATTATGAAGCGTCGCAAGCTACCTATGGTCAACCAAGAAAAATTCGGCTCATCTCTGTACCGCGAAAACTGCGGTTTTGGACCGCGTCAATCACGGGGACTCCACTTGCGAATAAACAACATGAAGGTACGCTAACGAACAAACGTTCGGCATACTGGAACGTGATACTTCGTCCACATTTTTAAGTAGGAATCTGGCCGATTGCCGCACCTCGCGGATTATCCTGTCTGGCAGAAAATGCCTAGATCACGTGTTGCTCTCATCTGATCGTCGCGTCGTGGCATGCTCAAAGAACGTGTGGCTTGACAAAACGAGCGGCCACTGAAGAACAACAGTGATATCAACCTCGCCGACCTGGGGCGCCCGGTGTCATCTACGGAAGATATGCCGGCGGCATCCTTCAAATTAGTAACGGACAATAGCCAGTTCAACGAGTCTCAATCAGTCCCCTCACCAACCAGTACCACTCTTCTTTTCTCTCGTCCCGTTTTACAACGAGATAGAACAATCAAGCATCTTTTTGCTGCTGCTACACCAATCCTCGAGAACATAGAAGGAATCGGACTCGAGATCGTTTGAGTTTGCTCACCTTGCGTCTGTCGGAAATCCCAGGTAAGCAGGTCGCTTGTAGGAGACGATTTTTTCGCTATTTTCATAATTGGCGCCAGCCGATCAATTAGTGCCCGCCACTGCCCGGAGGTGCTTGCGTTCGAGTGTATGCATACGACCTCCGGGCCAGCTCCTGCCTCACGGAAATAGGGCTCAAGCTGATTAGCCGCGTAGTCTGGCGTGGCGGGAACGGGCGGCCGTTTCGTTGACGGCGTGCATGCAGCGGGCGTGGTCATGTTTCGTTTTCCTTAAAACAGGTGGATGGTGAGATGCGTGCGCATCGACAGCACCCATTATTCGCTGCGCACGCGATCGACGCCTGACCGGTCGTCGTTCATATTTGCTCGCGCGTCCTGAGTCGTTGGCGGACTGGATTGAACGTCTGCCGCGCAACATGTCGGCCGTCGGTCCTGGTTCAGCCAGGAGCTGCCGCGGGTCCCGGGACGGCCGTGTTGTTTCGCTAGCCGTTGGTCTCGATCGAGCGCATGCGGCGTTCCAGGTCGCATATATCGACCGAGGACTCGAGGTATGCGTCACGGCGGCTATGTTCAGCGTGTTCAAGCAAGTTGCGGAACGTCTTGGTAAGGTATGCAAGCATGGTGTACTCCAGTAACTCGGTTCGGTCGTTAGTGGGCGGCTGCCGCAGATTCCGGGCAACTACACAACTCGACCGCTGTACTTACGCGTCGACCATGCCGCTCTGTTCAAAGCCTTAGCTGATGGCGGTGTTGGCCTTCTGTGGCGATGCGAGGGGGAAAAGTGTCGTCTGTTCACCGACGTTTTTTGAGCAATAGTTCGGGCACCACAGACAGAACGTCTCGACTGTTGGTGTGGTCAATCGGCGCCGTTAATCGCTTTCGGTGCCGTCCAAACGGTCGGCACGTACGGCAAGCTCGTTGGCGCCGACAGCGCGGCATCACTTCCGCTCGATCACCACCTCGAGGTACTCGCTCGGCAGCACCAGCGTGCGGTCGCCAGAACGGTTGCGGCTTTCCATGAGCGTCAGCAAGTCCTGCGTGAAGGCATCCTGCTTCACGGCATCGAGCGCGCCGAAAGTCTTGTTCATCGGGCCGTAGTAGGTGCGGAACACTTCGATCCAGTGTGTCGGTGAGAGGTAGCGGAAGGCAAACTCGCGGCTGGTCGTGCGGATTTCCTGCGCGGTTTCGCCGAAGAGCTCCTCGAGCCTTGCCTTCGTGCCCCACAGTGCCGGCGATTTGACGCCCGGCGCGGGTGGCACGTACTTGCCGATCGTCTTGAAAACTTGTCCGATGAAACTATCTGGCGTCCAGTTCGCCAGGCCGATCCTGCCACCGGGCTTGCACACGCGCGCGAGCTCGCTAGTGGCCCTTTCCTGGTTCGGGGTGAACATCACACCGAAGGTGGAGATCACTACATCGAACGACGCGTCGGGGAACGGCAGGTTTTCGGCGTCGGCTTCCTGGAACTGGATCGTGTGGCCTTCAGCCTGCGCGCGCGTCCGTCCGGATTCGAGCAGCGAGGACACGTAGTCAGTGGAGGTCACGTCGCACCAGCGACGCGCGGCGGCAAGGGTGGCATTGCCGTTACCGGCGGCGACATCGAGCACGCGGCTGCCTGCGCGCAGATCGAGTGCTTCACACAACTGCTCACCGACGATCTGCAGGGTGGTTCCCACGACGGCATAGTTGCCCGTGGACCAGGCGGCTTGCTGACGGGTCTTGACTGCGGCGAGATCGACGGCGGGTGAGGAAGTGGATGTGACTGCGGACATGACTGTACTCCTGGTAACTTCGGACAGGAACCTGCTTTTCGTACGGCAACGCGGTACCTTTGCCCGTCTTGCTGGCTATGGTTTGCGGCGTCACCGCAAAGCGCTGGATCTCCACCGCGCGACGCTTGTCCTGCAAAGAAGAGAGAGCAGGACGGCGACTGGGGCGCTCGGATAGTGGAGCTTGAAGAGCCGAATGTGCTATTCGCCTAGTGTGATGCCCGAGCCACCCATTTCTTTCGGGACGTCCTTCATCTTCGGCAATCCGTCCTTCATTCGAAGTTTCGTCTGCTGATAGTGGACATGGACGCCGGCTTCGTACGGAAAGTCTGGAATAGCCGCTGCATACACGTCGGTGAGTCCCATGCCTGGGTGCTCAGTGAAGATGTGACCACCGCACGTTTTGCACCACTTACGATAACTGTGTGGCGTTTTGTTGTAAGTGCCGATGTTGTCTGCACCCTGCATGATTTGCACGGCTTCGGGTTTCCATAAAGTGAAGGCGTTGACAGGTCCCGCCGACCAGCTCCGACATGAATCGCAATGGCAATAGCCCATTCCGGCTGGCTCACCACTGACCGTGAATTGAACTGCGCCGCAAAAGCAGCCGCCTTTGTAAGTGCTCTCGTTGCTCATGATGTGTCTCCTTGGTGGTTTGCATTGCATCTGCCGCTTCCGTCGTCGAATCCCTGAAAGGTGTGTTGTTGTGCGTTCAGGTGGGTGCTAGTATCAGCTCGTAGGTCATATCGATGAATGACCAGGCGTCCAGATCTCTTGTGCAGGACGCCGGGATTGACGGAAGCTGTTCATGGATGCCCTTTCCGACGTCCTTCGGGTTGTGCGGCTAAGCGGTGCCGTGTACCTCAACGGAGATTTCACCACACCTTGGTGCCTGTTTGGCCAGGCGGATGCAGCTCTTTGCGCTGCCTTTCTGCCAGGATCAGAACGCGTGATCTCATATCATCTGATTACCGAAGGCAGTTGTTCAGCGCGACTGGCAGATGACCCCGGCTCGGCTATTCACCTCAATGCCGGCGAACTGCTGGTGGTGCCACAAGGCGAAGCACATATTTTCGGAAGCGCCTTAGACCTTTCTCCTGCGCTTGCGGGCCCGCTGCTGGCCATTCAGTTAGAGACGACACCAGGCCAGGTGATGACACTCTCCTATGGCGGGGGCGGAACGCCAACGCGTGTCGTGTGCGGCTTTTTGGCCTGCGACGGTACGTTGGGCAACCCGTTGCTGTCCTCGCTGCCGAGGCTCTTCAAGATCGATATGCGCAACGATCCTCAATCGGCATGGCTTGAATCATCACTTCGATTCGCTGTCGCCGAAGCGGCGCAGTGGCGCGCCGGCAGTGCGATCGTCCTTGCCAGGCTGTCCGAACTACTCTTTGTCGAAGCGGTGCGCCGATGTATCGATACGTTGCCCGCGGACCGGAAGGGATGGCTGGCGGGCGTGCGCGATCGGTTCGTCGGGCCTGCACTATCGATGCTTCATGCTCAGCCAGCCCATTCCTGGACCGTTGATGAACTCGCGCGAAAGGTGGGGTTATCACGCTCGGCGTTAGCGCAACGGTTCACTGACCTGTTGGGACAGCCGCCAATGCAGTACCTGGCGCGATGGCGTCTGCAGATCGCGTCGCATGAACTCCTGATGGGGAGCAAGTCGCTCGCCGCGCTAGCGGAGCAGGTCGGCTACGATTCGGAGGCGGCGTTCAATCGGGCATTCAAGCGCGAATTCGGAATGCCGCCGGCTGCCTGGCGAAAGAGCCATATGGCGCAAATCGATAACGCGTCCACGAATGCGGCGGGGCCCGTTGGCGAGATGACGTCTGTTTAGTGGTAAGCGAGGCCGGGCGAGTAGTCGGACAACTGAATAGTACCTGAAGCACTCGACTCTACCGACGTGCGACGTTGCCTGCGCCGGATCAGGGCAATCAAACGTCGTGTACGCCTTTCAGCAAGCTTTGCCCCGCGTTGTGCAAACCGTACCCTTCTGTTTCAGGAACGGCGGCGCACTCATCAGTTGCTAACTGTGTGCGCCCCTTGCCGTAACAGACACTACTCGCCCGGGCTGTACAGATCGAGCAGCTTGAGCGTCACGCCGTTGGTCCACCCGAAGCCGTCCTGCAACGGATATTCGCCTCCACCTCCGCCGCCGGTTCCCGCGCCTTCTACCACGTACTTCTCGACCAGCTTTTTATCGGACGCATAGACGCCCTTTACGTCCGTCAGAAACCGCGTGCCGACCTGCTGCGCGAGCGCATCCTGTCCGTAACGCGTCAGACCTTCGATCGCGATCCAGTGCAGCGGCGCCCAGCCATTCGGCGCGTCCCATTGCTGTGTCGTGTTATACGTGGTCGTCACGAGCCCTCCCGGCTGCAGCAGCGTCGATTGCACCTGATGGGCCGTCTTCTGCGCGCGTTCCGGCCATGCTGCACCTACCAACAGCGGATACAGCATCGCCGCCGTCTTGTTGTCCCGCGGCTTCCCGAGCTTCCAGTCGTAGTCCCCGTAATAGCCGTTGGCATTCCACAGGTACCGGTTGATGCCCACCGCACGTTTCACCGCGCGCTCGGCGAACTCGCCCACACAGCGGAAATCGTGGGTCTCGCCACAGCCTTGCGCAATGGTCGTTTCCAGGTGGAACAGGAGGCTGTTCAGATCGACGGGGATAATCGACGTGGTGCGGACCGTCGCGAGCGTCATGTTGTCGCCGAACCAGCGTGAGCTGAAATCCCAACCGCTTTCGGCGGTCGCGCGCAGCTCACGATAAACCTCGCTTGGAGTTCGGCCCGTGGCCTGCTGCGCAGTCTGCACGTCCTCCAGGTACGACTCGTCACGCGGCGTATCGAGCTCATCCCAATAGCGGTTGAGCACCGTATGGTCCGGCATAACCACGACGTTGCGAGTCGCGTCGCCCGGGCGGGTCGAGTCCGCTCCTTGCATCCAGTATGCGTACTCCTTGCGCAGGGCCGGCAGATATTTCTGATACACCTTGCCGCCTTCGACCTTCGCCGCGAGCGTTACCATGTATGAGAAGAACGGCGGCTGCGAACGGTCGAGGTAATACGTGCGATTGCCGTTCGGAATGTGGCCAAATGTATTGATCTCGTACGCGAAGTTGTCGAGCATGTCGTCGACGAGATCCTCCCGGCCCGATTCCTGTAGCCCCAGCATTGTGAAATAGGTGTCCCAGTAGTAGCCCTCGCGGAATCGTCCGCCCGGCACGACATAGGGTTTCGGCAATGGAATCAGAGAACTGTTCGCTGGCGCGCTCGCCGTGGTCCGCGTGAGCGCGGGCCACAGCCAGTTGATATGTTCGCGCAGCGTCTGATTCGGGGGCGGTGTGATAACCGGCTCGCTGGGCGGTGTGAAGTACTGGTTGACAAAGCTCGCCAGCGAAAAGCCGGGATTGTTTTTTTGCTGTTCATACAGCTGGACGATCGCGGCGGGGTCCGCATTTGGCGTTGCATCGACGAATGTCTTCTGATCCGGATAGATCTGTCCAGTCTGGACCGCCACGAACAGATCGCCGTACAGCTTGTCCGGAGGCGGTGGAAGGGTGCCACCGACCTGAGTGTCTGCGAAGCAGACGTTAGAAAGACAGGTGAGAACAACGAATCCCGAAACGGCCGCCGCCTGCTTCGCGCTTCGTTGTCGAAACGTGCCGGCCGCAGGGCGTGATGAAGTCGGGGCGATGGCAATGCTGCAGCGAACTTTCGACGTAACAATCATGTCTCCTCCGAAGGAATGGACAACAGGATTGGTCTCCGGCGCACGCCCTCATTTTTCTCACGATGTTGGGCGAGAGCAGCATGGCATAGAATCGGGCGCGGTTCAAATCCTCGCGTGGACGTGATGAAGCAGGCGGCCTGGCGCCGAGGCCGTGACAGCATGTTGGTAGACGCCCCTCGTGAACGTCCGGTGTCAGAACAGTTGAATGGCAGCTGTGGGTTGCAATGGACCGATCGGCGACAGACAGTACGCGGCCATCTCCGGTCGTCCGATTGATTGAAAGCCGGTCACTGCAATGGCTCATTTGCTTCCAACATCGGCCAGTCGTCTTTACTGATTCTTGTGCGCTACAGTTGCAATGCGTACCATCCGGCGATCAGCGAGCTGCTCCCGACGCTGCTCGACGGTCTTGCGCGTGTGAAGTGAAAGTTGACGTGAGGTCGAGCCATGCAACTTCAATCGGGTAACCTGTTCAGCTTCGAAGCGAAGCGCGGCGGCGAAGAGCGCATCGACATCCTCATCACGGGGCAGCGCCTGAACGTGGAGCGGATCGTATCCATGGGACACACGAGTCCTGAAGGGTTCTGGTACGACGACTCGCGCGCCGAATGGGTTGTACTGCTGTCGGGCGCGGCCGTGCTCGAGTTCGAAGAGGACTCAACGCTTCACGACATGCGTCCCGGCGACTACGTGCTGATCGAGCCGCATTGCCGGCATCGCGTTGCGTGGACGCATGCCAAAGAGCAAACCGTCTGGCTTGCGATCTACCACGAACGCTGAATCGAG
>Ga0255336_101861_pt1 | contig 12756 bp, 9 predicted proteins | sample MeOH1_35cm_T3_17_FD_189102 | JGI IMG/M metagenome (GOLD analysis project Ga0255336, IMG submission 189102) | Sandy soil microbial communities from University of British Columbia, Vancouver, Canada - MeOH1_35cm_T3_179 | ecosystem: Engineered > Artificial ecosystem > Sand microcosm > Unclassified ...
AAGCAGCGCAAAGACCAGAATGGCAGCAGCCAAGGTCAGGATAATCGCAACCCAGAGAAGCTTCTTGAACGCGAGATCATAAGCCAGGAGCAGGTGCGCATGATCGAAGCCCGAAAGAATCGATCCGGCTTTCGCCAGCGTTCCGGCGGCAAGTTGTGCCGCACCTGATGCCAGGGTATCCGGATTCTGATCAGGCCCGATATCGGTCAGGGTTTGCTGGGCGAAAAACGCCAGCAATGAACCCACAATGGCCATGGCCGTACTATCAATCGAGACGCGCAAAGCGCCGAAGATACCGACAGCCATCCCGGCTTTGTCGCTAGGGACGACACTGACGGCAAGGTTATCCATCAACCCCCATGGAATGGCCGCGCCCAGGCCAATCAGAAGCAGATCCACGCGCATCAGGATGCCATGATCTCCGAGTGGCACCTGGGTGAGTAGAAAGAGCCCTGCGACCGAGATGAGCATGCCCAGACCCGAGAGGATGCCAACCGGAATGAATCGGGTAAGCATTGCCGAAAGGAACGGGATAAAGAGCAGCGGCGCTGAAAAATAAAGCATCAGTATCCCGGCATCCAGCGCATTGAGCCCTTCAATCCCGATAAAACGCAGCGGCAGAATAACGAGCAGCGCAATATAGGAATACGCGGTCGCGAGCGGCAGAAGCTGCGCGCCCACGAAGCGCGGATAGCGGAACAGACTGAGATCGAGCATGGGATTCAAGACTTTCATCTCGATCACAACAAAAAGGACCAGCACCAGAGCGCTTGCCACAAAGAGTCCCAGGACAAGCGAGCTCGTCCATCCATGCACCGGGGCTTCAACCACTGCGAAGGTGAAGAGCGTCAGCATGAGGGTAAAGGTGCCGGCGCCTGCCCAGTCGAGACCATGCGTCGCAGAATTCTTGCTGTCCCTCATGCAGAAAATGCACAAGATCAGCGCGATAAAACTGATCAGCGCACTACTGAGAAAGACCGCATGCCAGCTGGAAAAAGCGATCAGAATACCGGCCAGAGTCGGGCCGAAGGCGAGGCCTGCGCCAAACGCAATGCCGATAAGGCTGAAAATCCTGACGCGCGCCGGACCTTCAAATTCCTGGGCCAGCATTGACACGCCGCCGGCATAAGCACAAGCGGCCGCAAGGCCATGCGGAACGCGAAGGAAGTCGAGCCACAAAACGCTTGGTGCGAGTGGCATCAGAAGCGAAACGACCGTCATGACCAACATGCCGATGAAGAAGATTTTCTTGCGGCCATAGTGATCGGCAAGCGCACCCGCCACCATCAGCGTACTGCCGCAGGCCAGCATGAAGGCATTGGTGATCCAGGAAAGAGCAACGGTCCCTCCCGCAAGGTCACGACTGATGAAGGTTTGCGCGGCGGGCCCTGCCGAAAGACTTAAAGGCAGGCTAACGCAGGCCAAAATAACCGCGATGAGAACAAGGGTTTTGCCGCGTGCGGACCGCGGCGCTGTCGGGGAAGCATTCGTGGAGCGCTGGCGCATCAATAAGATTCTCTAAGGTTCATGCGATACAGGAGCGGCGCAATGGGCGTCTCCCGGTTCTGGGGCATTGGGTGAATCGTAGGGGCGTCAGCGGAATGGATAAAGAAAGACGATCCGAATTCATCTGTCGGAAAACACGAATAATGAACAACTGGCCGCATGATGCGGTTGAATCGTCAACTGCTGGGTAGCAGCAGCGCAGTAATGAACCACTGCTAATCGGGACGGACGGTCAATTGAATTGCCTTCGATGATTTTCACGCCCTTCGTACTTCCGCAGGACGAATCGCTGGGGCGACCTTGGGGGGACGAGTCCGCCGTCGTGGGACTCTAGGAACTACTTGCCTTTGCGCGGCTATATGAGCAGTTCGAGTCGCGAAACATCCAGCTTTTTGGAATCACTACTCAATCGCCACTTGTACAGAAGCTGGTAGCCGAGATACTGTCGCTGCCGTTTCCATTGTTGAGCGACTCACGGCGGGCTTTGTGTCAGCGACTGCAACTGCCAATAACAAATCGAGGTCGGGTCCCGCGCAACCGTCCGATTATCGTTGAGGTACGCAATGGGAGCGTGGCGTGTCTTTGGGATACTCTTGCTTCGTCGGGGCACTGCGCAACACTGATTCTCAGGCATGTGTCGAACGACACTGGCCGCGACTAGCTTCGCGCAGGTCATTGTGGACTGCGTAATTGACGATACCGCCAACGCACTGACGGGCCTTCGATGCGAGGTTGGGTGCTTTTGCCGCGATCGACTCCAGAATGGGCTTGACCTGCGCGGTGGACAACGTCGAGATCGATTTGTTACGTAGCGCCGGCGTCAGATACTCGTGCAGGACAAATTCGGCCTCGCGGTAAGTTTCATCTGCCCGCTCTTTGCGCTTGAATTCAAGCTACGCGTTGGCAACGAGATGGAAGGCGCTGTCGGTAGTCCGCTTTCGCGCAGCAACGTCGGCAGGGCGTTGTTCGACCGGATCGTTGCCCTCGCGCACGAGATCGCGAGCGGTGGCGGCTCGACGCCGCGCTTCGGTCAACGTGACATCGGGATAGGGGCCAAGGCTAAGGAAGTTTTCTTTCTCTGTGCCGGGACGGCGATATCGGAGTAACCAGGTCTTTGCGCCGTTCGGACGTATGCGTAGGGAGAGGCCCTGACCGTCCGAGAGGTGGTAGGGCTTCGGCCTCGTTTTGGCGTTGCGAAACGCCAATTCCGACTTCGGTGCGACGTATCTGGGCATGGTGTTGCCCCCGAAACGGGTATGCGCGCCAGTACACGCAAAAACGCTGGATGTTACGGGAACACGTCGGAACGCCTAAAAGCAAAAAACCCCGTAGGCACAAGGCTTTACGAGGTTTTTCGGACTTCTTCGGATTGCTCCGAACTTCAATCTTGGTGCCCAAGAGAGGACTCGAACCTCCACGGTGTTGCCACCGCTAGGACCTGAACCTAGTGCGTCTACCAATTCCGCCACCTGGGCAGGGTGCGTGTGCAGCAAAGAACGTAATTATAGCGGGGTGTAACGCACTGTCAAGCATTTTGAGACCGAAACTGAAACATGGCGCCGAGCCATTACCCATATGGCTTTTGCGCCGATGTGGCCCGGTTGGCGGGTGTTAGAATGATTCGCAAACTATTCGTGAACGAACCGGAACAACGTTAAGTGCAACGTCCCGGCAACGCGCCGATCCAGCCCTTCGCGGGCCAGAAAGTAAAGCCGGGATGGGATCCCGAGATGCGATCCCCCATTAACCGCGACATTCAGTTAGACGAGAAGAGATCATCGATAAGCCCTTGAACAAATATCCGTATCCGATTCCGAGCCGCGAAGAAATTCTCGGTGTGTTGCGCACGAGCGAAGCACCACTCGCTGCGAACGACATCGCCGAAGCTCTGTCGATCAAGCGCCAGGAGCGCGAAGGATTTTTCAAGCGATTGGGAGCCATGGAACGTGACGGCCAGGTCCGTCTCGACAAACGCGGCTATTACCAACTCACGCATCCCTCGAACTTCGTTGCGGGCCGTGTTCAAGGCCATCGCGATGGCTTTGGCTTCCTGATTCGCGACGACGGCCAGGACGACCTGTTCCTGCCCAACGGCGAAATGCAGAAGGTCATGCACAACGACCGCGTGCTCGCGCGGATCGTCGGTTATGACCGTCGCGGACGACCGGAAGGTCACATAGTCGAAGTCACGGACCGCGCGAATAAACGCATCATCGGCCGGCTGATCAGCGAGAACGGCGCGCTGATCCTCGTGCCCGAAGACAAGCGCATCGGCCACGACATCCTGATCACGCAGAATCCAAAGAAAGCGAAAGTGGGGCAGGTGGTATCGGTGGATCTCACCGACTTCCCGAGCCGCCATTCGCAGCCGCTCGGACGCGTGGCGGAAGTGATCGGGGACATTGACGATCCTGGTATGGAAATCGAGATTGCGGTGCGCAAATACGGCGTGCCGCACGAGTTCAGCGATCGCGCGCTCGAGCAGGCCTCGAAGCTGCCGGACGAAGTGCGTCCGGCGGATATCCGGCATCGCGTGGATCTGCGTGATGTGCCACTGGTCACCATCGACGGCGAAGATGCCCGCGACTTCGACGATGCCGTGTATTGCGAACCCATGAACGTCGGCCGTGGCACGGGCTTCCGTTTATTGGTCGCGATTGCTGACGTCTCGCATTACGTGCGACCGAACGAGCCTCTGGATGTCGATGCGCTCGACCGCAGCACGTCGGTGTACTTTCCGCGCCGCGTGATTCCAATGTTGCCCGAGAAGCTGTCGAACGGGCTGTGCTCGCTGAATCCGCACGTGGACCGCTGTGTGCTCGTGTGCGACATGGTGGTCACCGCGCGCGGCGAGATCAAGGCGTACCAGTTTTATCCGGGCGTGATGCATTCGGCCGCGCGGCTGACCTACACGGAAGTTGCTGCGGTCCTGACCAATACGAAGGGACCTGAAGCCGCGAAGCGCGCCGATTTGCTGCCGCAATTGCAGAATCTGTACGGTGTCTATAAGTCGCTGCATGCGGCGCGTCAGAAGCGCGGCGCGATCGATTTCGATACGACCGAGACGTACATCGTCTGCAATGCGCAGGGCAAGATCGAGCAGATCGTGCCGCGGCATCGTAACGACGCGCATCGGCTGATTGAAGAAAGCATGCTGGCCGCGAACGTGTGTGCCGCCGACTTTTTGAAGCGCAACAAGCATCCGGGGCTATATCGCGTGCATGCCGGGCCGACGCCCGAAAAACTCGAAAACCTGCGCGCGTTCCTGCGTGGCGTGGGTTTGTCGCTGGGTGGCGGCGAGAAGCCGCACGCAAGCGATTACGCCGCGCTCATGGCAATGGTTCGCGATCGGCCCGACGCGCAGATGTTGCAGAGCATGGTGCTGCGCTCCATGCAGCAAGCCGTCTACAGTCCGGAGAACATCGGTCACTTCGGGCTTGCCTACGAAGCGTACGCACACTTCACGAGCCCGATCCGCCGATACCCCGACCTGCTCACGCATCGCGCGATCTACGCCATCCTGCAGGGCAAGAAGTATCAGCCTGAAGTCGGTCATGACATTACGCTGAGTACGGGCCTGACGAAGGCCGCGCGGGCGATGCAGAAATCCGACGACGAGTCGCGTAGCCGTCAGCGCAATAACGTTGCGATCTGGGAAGAACTCGGGCTGCATTGTTCGTCGAATGAACGCCGTGCCGACGAAGCCTCGCGCGACGTGGAGGCCTGGCTCAAGTGCTATTTCATGCGCGACAAGCTCGGCGAGGAATACGGCGGCATGGTGAACGGCGTGACAACGTTCGGCATCTTCGTGCAACTGGATTCGCTGTTCATTGAAGGGCTGGTGCATATCACCGAGCTCGGCGCGGACTACTTCCAGTACGACGAGATCAAGAACGAACTGCGCGGCGAACGCACGGGCATTCGTTACCGGATGTCGGACCGCGTGCGCGTGCAGGTCAGCCGCGTCGATCTGGATTCCCGCAAGATCGATTTCCGGCTCGTCCGCGATACCCCCGTCAAGCCACCAGGACGGACCTTGGCGCCTGCCGTCGAGCACTCCGCGCTGAATGGCGCCAATGCGGGCGCGGGGCCGCGTGTGCGGCCGTTCCCGTCGGACGAAGGCAGCAGCGTGAACAGCCGCCGGCGCGACCGAGGCGGCAAGAAGGCTGCGGCGCAGGCGGCGGGCAAGGCAGCCGCGGCTGCGCTGCCGCCGACGATCGCGAAGGATGTCGCGGTGGCGAAGAAACGCGGGGTGGTCACGAAGCCGGCGGCCAAGAGCCACCCGCCACGCAAGAAGCGCTGAGGCGCGCGGTAGCGAAGAAGGCGACGCACCTCAGTTTGAAATGCGCGGCCCGATGCTTGATGCACCGGGCCGCGTTTCCATTTTGTTTTGTTTGAATACGGTCTGGTCCAGTCATGTCACGTCTCAAAGTTTTGTATGGTTTTCACGCGGTGACCGCGCGGGTTCGCGCCGATGCATCGACGATCGAAGAAATTCTCTACGATCCGACCCGCAAGGACCGGCGCATGACGGATTTCCTGCGCACGGCGAAGGAAGCGGGCATTCGCCTGATCGCCGCCGATGAAGCGCGTTTATGGGGTCTGTCGGGCAACGTCGGCCATCAAGGTGTGGTCGCGCGCGCGACCGACATGCCGCTCGCGCAGAACCTGGCGGAACTGCTCGATGGCGTCAGCGGCACGCCCTTGCTGCTGGTGCTGGATGGTGTGACGGATCCACATAACCTCGGCGCGTGTTTGCGCGTGGCCGACGCTGCCGGCGCGCATGCGGTGATCGCGCCGCGCGATCGCTCGGCCGGGTTGAACGCCACGGCCGCGAAGGTCGCGAGCGGTGCTGCTGAAACCGTGCCGTACATCACGGTGACGAATCTGGCGCGCGCGTTGCGCGAGTTGAAGGACGCGGGCGTGTGGGTGATCGGCACGGCCGGCGAGGCCACGGCGAGCGTCTATGAGACGAAGCTCGATGGGCCGGTGGCGATTGTTGTCGGCGCGGAAGGCGAGGGCATGCGACGGCTCACCGGCGAGACCTGCGACGAGATCATGAAGATCCCGATGGCAGGCAGTGTCGAGAGTCTGAATGTATCGGTGGCGAGCGGGATTTGCCTGTTCGAAGCCGTGCGGCAGCGGTCAGTGAAGAAGTAAGCGCTTGTCATGCGACTTAGCTCTGCGGTGCTTGGCGGCGTGTTGTGCTCGCTGCTCGCAGCCTGCTCGACCACCGAGATCAATCGCGGCGCTTACATTGCCGACACGCGTTATCACGCGCCCAGCGCCGACGCGCGCGTGCGCTTTCTCGTCATGCATTACACGCAAGGCAACGAAGGGCGCTCGCTCGCGGTTCTCACCGGCGACGACGTCAGCGTCCACTACGTTGTGCCCGACAATCCGCGCATTGAAAACGGCGAGCCGGTGGTTTATCAGCTCGTGCCCGAAACGGAACGGGCGTGGCATGCGGGTAAAAGCGAATGGCAGGGTACGACCGAGCTGAACGCCGCGTCGATAGGAATCGAAAACGTCAACGTGGGTCCGATCGATACACCGCAAGGACGCACGTGGCAGCCGTATCCGCCTGCTCAAGTCGATGCGCTCGTGAAGCTCGCGAAGGACATTGTCACGCGCTACCAGATTCCGCCAACGCGTGTTGTCGGCCATAGCGATATCGCGCCGCAACGCAAGACCGATCCGGGTCCCGCATTCCCGTGGCGCACGCTCTACGACAACGGCATTGGCGCGTGGCCGGACGCCGCGACGGTCGCGCAACATCTTGGCGGACGCGATCCCGAGGCGCTGGTCGACGTGGCCGCTCTACAGCAAAAACTCCAGCGTTACGGCTACGACGTGGCCACTGACGGCGTGCTTGACGACAAGACACGCAAGGTGATCGCCGCCTTCCAGATGCACTTTCGTCCCACCGATTACGCCGGCAACCCCGATGCGGAAACGGACGCAATAGCGGCCGCGTTGCTCGATAAGTACCTTCCTTAAAGGCTTTTTCTTCTCATGTCCGATCTCTTTCTGCCGCTTCGTTCGGTGCATATGACGTGCGCGGCGCTCAGCATCCTCGGCTTCTTTATTCGATGGATCTGGATGCTCCGTGATTCGCCGCTGCTGCAAAAGCGCGTGGTGAAGATCGTGCCGCATATCGTCGATACGCTCTTGTTGCTGAGTGCTATCGGGCTGGTCGGAATAGTCGGCTTCGGGCCGAACTCGGCGTGGCTGTCGGCCAAGATCGTTGGGCTGATCGTGTATGTCGTGCTCGGTACGTTCGCGCTGAAACGCGGCCGGACCAAGGGCGCCCGGGCCGTGTTCGGTGTGCTGGCGATCATCGTGTTCGCGTTTATCGCGTCGGTCGCGCGCACGCACAATCCGCTGGGCTTTTTCATGCACGTCTGACCGCACGGCGGCGCTGCGGCCGCGAAAACCCTGCGCCGCCGCGCTCAGCTAAAATTGAGGTTTCCCCCCTTTACGCTGTCACCCTAGCCATGACCCAAGATGAACTGAAGCAACTGGTCGCTGCCGAAGCGGCCGCCTACGTCCACGCCAACGTACCCGAAGGCGCGGTGATCGGCGTCGGCACGGGCACGACGGCGAACTGTTTTATCGATGCTATTGCCAGCACGAAGTCGCGCTATCGTGGGGCGGTATCGAGTTCGCTTGCGACAACCGCACGGCTCGAAGCGCATGGTTTCAAGGTGCTGGAGCTGAACGAGATCGAATCGCTGCCTGTGTACGTGGACGGCGCCGACGAAATCGACTCGCACGGCGCGATGATCAAAGGCGGCGGTGGGGCGCTCACGCGCGAGAAGATTGTGGCGTCGGTGGCGGATGTGTTTGTCTGTATCGCCGATGCAAGCAAGCGTGTCGAGGTGCTTGGGACGTTCCCGTTGCCCATCGAAGTCGTGCCGATGGCGCGCACGGCGATCGGTCGGCGCATTACGGCATTGGGCGGGGTGCCGGTGCTGCGCGTGACTAAGGACGGCTCGCCGTTTATCACTGACAACGGCAACGAGATCATCGACGTGAAGACGCTGAAGATCACTGATCCGCTCGCGCTTGAAGCACAAATAAATGGGTGGCCCGGCGTGGTGACGGTGGGTTTGTTCGCGGCGCGGGGTGCGAATGTCTGTTTGCTTGGAACGCCGGGTGGCGTGGAACGGATCGATTACGCGCAGCACTAAGGCTTGCGGCAAGTTCCAAAGATGCGCGGAGGCTTTCAGGCCTGCCGCGTTTTTTTATTCGATGCAATTCAGCCACAGAAACCCTGAACAGACCATTTCTATTAAATATGTCTTTAGTAAGATATCTCCGATCGAGCAGAACTGGCGGTTAGTCAAAAATAGGTCAGCCCTAGAGCAAGCGCTCTAAGCCCTCCAGATTGCGTGGCCGCGAACATTCCGTCCGCGTTAGAAAGCGTAATAGCTTGTATAGCCGCTAATGCGTGGGCGTGGCGTCAAAGGTCTTAACAATTACGGGAATACGGCGATGCAAACCAATCTTCGCAAGACGCTCGACGCGTCGTACACGCGTCTCAAGCACATGGAGCCGTCGCCCACGGCATTCGCGGGCAATTACGCGCTGTGTCTTGGCGTGATCATGGGCGGACAGACCTGCAAGGGGATGTCGGTCACGGAAGCCGCGAGCGAACGCGCTTATCTGGCGATGCTTGCCGCCATGTACGAAATCCAACTCGGCGTGCGGGGCGATCTTAGCCAGCGTTGAAGCATTCGGGGAGCCACAATTTAAAAAGCCCGGCGTTCAAAGCGTCGGGCTTTTCAATTTTTAACCTTTCGGTTCGATGTTTTCTTTGCGCTCGTCCTGGTGTTTGCCTTAGCATTTCAGTTAGCGGTGCTTCGCCGCACTCGGTGCCTTTGCCAGCTTCACGTCGCGCTCAGATGTAGGCGTTGGCATTGCGATATTGAAAAGCACACGCGTCATCTGATGCAGATATCGCTTGATGGAAAAGTGCTGGCCCGCGTCGGCGTGACCTTGGGCGGCGAGACGCGCTGCCAGTTCGGGTGCGCGCTGCAAGGCACTAATAGCTTCCGCTAACTTCGTTGCATCGTTCGGTTCGACGATCAGGCCGTTCTCGCCATTCCTTAGTATCTCAGGCACCGCGCCTCCGTTCGATGCAATCACGGGCTTGCCTGCTGCCATCGCTTCAATGATCACAAGGCCGAACGGTTCCGGTTGAGTGGAGGCATGCACGACCACGTCCATTACGTTCATCCATGACGCCACGTCGTGCTGAAAGCCCGCGAAGTGCACTCGCTCAGTTATGCCGAGCGTCTTGGCTTGCGTTCTTAAACTCTCTGCATAGTCGGTCTCGCCGAAGAGGGCGTCTCCGACGAGAACGAGATGAGCGTCGGGTACGCGTGCGATGGCATCGAGTGCAACATGTTGGCCCTTCCACGCCGTGAAGCGACCGAACAAGCCGACGAGAAAGGCGTCCGTGGGAAGCTCACGCAATGCGCGGCGTTCGTCGGTCGGCGTGACCGCTTGCTTGGCATTGCCACCAAAGCGTGCCAGGTCCACACCGTTGTGGACGACGGGCACTGCGCTGCGTGGCAAGCCGGTGAGTTCGATGAGCGCGTCGGCGGAAGCACGCGAATTCGCAATCACATGATCGACGCCGATCTTCACGGCCCACTTGATCAGCAGCAGATGCATGCGGCCAAAGTGAGCACGGGAGACGATGTCGTGGACATGCCAGACCGTAGGCTTGCGATGCAATGCGTGACCGAATGCCCCCAGAATCAAGGCTTTTTGTGTGTTGAGGAACACGATATCGAAGGACTTTGCGCGTGCGGCGATCGAACGGACCTGACGCACGATGCCGGGCAATGCTGCGATGGCGGCGAACCTCACTCGGTCTTTCTTGATGCTTGAGATACGCGCATCCGTGTCTATCGATACCCGTACGCCTTCGGCCTGGAGCCGTTCACGGAACGGGCCGTCCGAGAGCAACAGGACTTCGCTGCGCTGGGTGCATCGAATGGCGAGTGGCAGGAGGCAGATCTCGGCGCCACCAAGCTGGCCGCTCTGATCGACGAAGAGGATGCGTGGTTCTCTGTTCGATGACGACGAAGCCGCGGTGTCGGCGCGCTGCGGGGTGAATTCGCGTGTGTTGGCGACCGATGCCGGACCTTTATCACGCAGCAGTGTGGTGGATGGAATTGATAAGCTGGCTGCGGTTTTTGTGGGCATCGATGACAGGCGCTGCAAATGGTCGAATGAGTTATGGGCAAACCCGGAGCCGATGAAGGTAACGATCGTGGGCAAGCGGACACAGCGCTCATTATTCGCAATGCGATGGTCGAAGTGTGTGGGCATGCGCACGAAGGCATGCAGTGACTGTCTTTAAACTCGCTTCATCGGCAGCAAAGGCTGCGGCAGACGGGTTTCATCATGAAAGTGGCTATTGTTCACGACTGGCTGGTGGTGTCGGGCGGCGCGGAGAAGGTGCTGGAGCAGATGATTGCGTGCTTTCCGCAGGCGGACATCTTCAGTCTCGTGGACTTCCTTGAAGACCGCGCGATCGTCCATAACAAGCCCGTGAAGACTTCGTTCATACAGGGGCTTCCGTATGCGAAGAAAAAGTATCGGGGGTATTTGCCGCTGATGCCGCTTGCTATCGAACAGTTCGACTTGTCGGGCTATGACCTTGTGCTCTCGAGTTCGCATGCGGTGGCAAAGGGCGTGCTGGTTGGGCCTGACCAGACCCATGTGAGTTATGTGCATTCACCCATTCGTTACGCGTGGGACTTGCAGCATCAATATTTGCGTGAGGCGCGTCTTGAGCATGGTCCGCGTTCATGGGCTGCCCGCATGTTGCTGCATTATCTGCGCAACTGGGACGCGCGCTCGGCTAACGGCGTGGACCGCATAATTGCGAATTCGCACTTCGTGGCGCGGCGGATCATGAAGAGCTATCGACGTGAAGCGGCGGTCATTGCACCGCCGGTCGATGTCCATGCATTCGAGGTGGGTGACAAGAAGGGCGACTTCTATTTGACGGCGTCGCGGATGGTGCCTTACAAGCGCATTGATATGATCGTGGAAGCCTTTGCTTCGATGCCCGATCGCAAGCTGGTGGTGATTGGCGATGGGCCGCAGATGGATCTGGTGCGTTCGAAGGCCACGTCCAATGTGAGTATCCTGGGTTACCAGTCGTTTGAGGTCTTGAAGGATCACATGCAGCGCGCGAAGGCGTTCGTGTATGCCGCCGAGGAGGACTTTGGCATCGCGATAGTCGAAGCGCAGGCTTGCGGCACGCCTGTGATTGCTTACGGCAAGGGCGGGGCATTGGAGTCGGTGGTGCCGCTTGGATCGCCGGGGGCGACGGGTTTGCATTTCACGACACAAACGCCGGCGTCGTTATGCGAAGCGGTGGAGCGGTTTGAGGATTGCTCTCATGCCTTTACGACGGTTGCGTGCCGCAGGAATGCTGAGCGGTTTGGTGCTGCGGATTTTCGTCGCCGGTTCATTGTTGAGGTATTGAACGCGATGGCGAAGGCTGAACCTAGCCGAGAAAGCGAGGTTATGAGTGTGATGTCGTCGGCGTATGTTAAAGCGGCATAAGCGTGGATTTTTCGTTCGCACTCGAGGTTTTGGGGTTTGCGGTTCTTGCGCTCGCAGGGCTGGGTTGATGCCGGGTTGCTGCTTTCGAACTTGGCGGTCGTTATGTCTTAGCTGTTCTCTTCATCACTATTAGCCACTGTGCGTGGCGGCACTTCATTTCTTTTTCCGCCGGCGAAAAAGAAACAGACGCAAAAAAATACCTCTCAACAATCGGCAAGTTAGTGTCTCTAGCGCGCAGGTTAAAAGTTTCTGGCACCTGATAGCACGATGCTCGCCAGACATCACGGATGTGTGAAGCCCGACCTCTCCGAACACGGATACCCACACGCTTCGCCACCAGTGACTGAACCTGCCCAAGGGACATTCCACGCTATCCGCGAACAACCACCTCCAGAAATAACCTCGTAGTCCACGCAGAAAAATCAATACCCCACCAGCTAACCACCACCCCACCATCCCACCAGCAACAGACAAATCGCCAAGCCAAGCAAGAGACGAGTGAACGGACACATGAGGCCGTCCAGGTCCATGGGTGCGGTGCTTGCCCGAGAGCGTTAGGGGCCTAAGCGTGTTCGTGTCAGGATTCGCGAGAAGGAGGGTTTCAAACATCCTCAAGTCTGGCGAGCACCGTGCTATCAGGTGCCAAAAACTTGTAGC